>Ga0102591_1001219_pt1 | contig 37354 bp, 41 predicted proteins | sample AraplaCol_mCL_r2_2_FD_76860 | JGI IMG/M metagenome (GOLD analysis project Ga0102591, IMG submission 76860) | Arabidopsis root microbial communities from North Carolina, USA - plate scrape MF_Col_mCL_r2 (SPADES assembly) (version 2) | ecosystem: Host-associated > Plants > Roots > Endosphere...
TCCGTGCTGCTCGGCATCCTGCTCTTGTCCTCCTTCCTTGTGATCGTCGCCAACGCGGCCGTCGATCTGCTGCAGGCATGGATTGATCCCAGAATCGGAGCCAGCCGATGACCAGTCAGAAGCTTCATACCTATGTCGGCAGCGCAATCGATCTGGCCGAGCACGACAGCGACGCCGCGCGGCCACTGCCCGAAAAACCCGCCGAACCGCGCTGGACGCATATTCATGCGCCCGACGTCCGTGCGGCCGCCGTACCCGGTATTGCCTGGCGCGGTCTGCGCCGCGAGCTCAAGGTCTTTCTGTCCAATCCCACCGCTTTGTTCGGCGTCCTGTTCCTGATCGCCACCGCACTCGCAGCCCTTCTTGCTCCCGTCTTCTATCCCGGCGATCCAATGGAGATGGTGGCGCGACCGTTCCTCTGGCCGGGCCAAAATCCGTCCTACCCGCTCGGTACGGATTCGATGGGACGCGATGTGCTCGCAGGCATCCTGCACGGGGCGCGCATCTCGCTTACGGTCGGGATCGCGGCGACCGCGCTTGGGCTTTCGGCCGGCATTACGATCGGCGCGATGGCGGGATATTTCGGCGGGATCGTCGACGATGTCCTTGTGAAAGTCATCGAGATCTTCCAGACGATTCCGAGCTTCGTGCTGCTCGTCGTGCTGGTCGCCATCGCCCAGCCGACGACCTCGACCGTCACCATTGCGATTGCCATCGTCAGTTGGCCGACGGTGGCGCGCCTGACACGGGCCGAGTTCCGCTCCATCCGCGAGAAGGACTATGTGCTTGCGGCGCGAAGCCTCGGCTTCGGCCATGCACGCATCATCTTCCGCGAAATCCTGCCGAACGCCCTGCCGCCCCTGATCGTCACCTCCTCGGTGATGGTCGCGAGCGCCATCCTGATGGAATCGGCGCTATCCTTCATGGGGCTCGGTGATCCCAATCGCGTCTCATGGGGATCGATGATCGGTGCCGGTCGGGACGTGATCCGCACCGCCTGGTACCTGACGGCGCTGCCGGGCCTTGCGATCGTCTTTACCGTACTCGCACTCAATCTTCTGGGTGATGGGCTGAACGATGCGCTCAATCCGCGCTTTTCGGAGGAACGCTGATGAGCCATCTTCTCGAAGTCCGCGATCTCTCCGTCCGCTTTGCGACCGCAGAGCCGGTCAAGGGCGTCAGCTTCAATGCCAATCTCGGAGAGATGCTGGCGATCGTTGGTGAATCCGGCTCCGGAAAATCGCTGACGGCCCTTGCGCTGATGGGGCTCTTGCCGCGGCACGCGCGGGCGGGCGGTGAAATCCTGTTTGATGGTCGCAGCCTGCTGACGCTGTCGGAACGGCAGCTGCGACAGGTTCGCGGGCGCGACATCGCAATGATCTTCCAGGAGCCGATGACCTCGCTCAATCCGGTTCTGTCGATCGGGGACCAGATCATCGAGGTGCTGCGGATACATGAGGACCTCAGCCGCCGGCAGGCGCGGGCCAGGGCGATCGAGCTTCTGGACCTCGTCAGTATTCCGGAACCGGCCCGACGCATCGACGAATATCCCCATCAGTTGTCGGGCGGCATGCGCCAGCGCGTGATGATCGCGATTGCCGTTGCTTGCAACCCGAAGCTTCTGATCGCCGACGAGGCGACGACCGCGCTCGATGTGACCATCCAGGCGCAGGTCCTGCAGCTTCTCGACAATCTGCGCGCCAAGCTGAACATGGCGGTCATCCTCATCACCCACGATCTTGGCATCGTCGCGCAATGGGCCGATCGCGTCGTCGTCATGTATGCCGGCCGCAAGATCGAGGAGGGTCTTCCCGGCCCGGTCTTCGACACGCCCTATCATCCCTATACACGCGGCCTGCTGGCGGCCTCGCCGCGCCTTACGGCAGATTATCACTACCGCGATGGGCCGCTTGCCGAAATTCCGGGCTCCATCATTTCGGCGGCCGGCGAGAAGGGCTGCTCCTTCCGTCCGCGCTGTCCGGTCGCTCGTCCCGCCTGCGCCCAGGCGGTGCCGGCGCTGTTTTCCGTCTCGGCGGGCCGCGAAGTCGCTTGCCCCTATGTTTCATTCCATGCGGAGGTCGCTCATGTCGCTCCTGTCGGTCGATAGGCTCTCCACCCATTATCCAGGAAGCGCCGGCACGGTGCGTGCCGTTGACGGCGTGTCACTGGAAATCAGTGAGGGCGAGACGGTTGCGCTTGTCGGCGAATCCGGTTGCGGCAAGTCGACGCTCGGCAAGTCGCTGACGCGCCTCGTCACGCCGTCTTCCGGGCAGGTCCGCTTTCGCGGCCGCGATGTGACGGCCATGTCGAACAGGGAGCTGCAGTCGATCCGCCGCAGCGTCCAGATGATCTTCCAGGACCCCTTCGCCTCGCTCAATCCGCGCCAGACGATCCGCACGATATTGACGGCGCCGCTTGCCGTACATGGCATTGGCGATCGCAGGAAACACGATGCGATCGCTGCAGGAATGGTCGAGCATGTCGGCCTGCCAAGCGATTCCCTGGAGCGCTATCCGCATGAATTTTCCGGCGGCCAGCGCCAGCGCATCGGCATTGCCCGGGCGTTGATCTTGCAGCCGGAGCTCGTCATCTGCGATGAACCGGTCTCGGCGCTTGACCTATCGATCCAGGCCCAGATCCTCAACCTTCTGGTCGAGATGAAGACGGAGCTGTCGCTTTCCTATCTGTTCATCTCGCACGATCTGTCCGTCGTTCGCTACTTCGCCGACCGGGTGCTCGTCATGTATCTCGGGCGTATCGTCGAAAGCGCCTCGACCGCCGACCTCTGGAATGGCGCCAAGCATCCCTATACGCAGGCCCTGCTTGCCGCCGTGCCCGACCCGTCGCGGCGCAAGCAGGCCGCCCCGATCACGGGTGACCTGCCAAGTCCGCACAATCCCCCGTCCGGCTGTCGCTTCAACACGCGCTGTCCGTTTGCCACCGATATTTGCCGGGCCGAGGATCCGGCATTCCGCCAGTTCGGCGCCGGCCATGCCGTCGCCTGTCACCACGCTCAATGAATGGAGAATGAAATGGTCGATTATCGCTACCTCGGGCGCAGCGCCCTCAAAGTGTCGCCGCTCAGCCTTGGAACCATGATGTTCGGCGGGCCGACGCCCGACGAGGTCGCCTTCCGCATCATCGACAAGGCGCGCGAGCAGGGGATCAACTTCATCGACACGGCCGACGTCTATCACGACGGCAAGTCGGAGGAAGTTGTCGGGCGCGGCATCAAGTCAAGCCGCGATCATTGGGTATTGGCGACCAAGTTCGTCAACTCGCACACCAAGGGACCGAACCTTGGCGGCCACTCGCGCAAATGGGTGATCGAGACGGTGGAGAATTCGCTGCGCCGGCTGAACACCGACTATATCGACATTCTTTATTTCCATCGCGCCGTCTTCGATGCGCCGCTCGAAGAGCCGGTGCGTGCCATTGCCGACCTTATCCGCGCCGGCAAGCTTCGTTATTTCGGGGTCTCGAATTTCCGCGGCTGGCGCATCGCCGAGATCGCTCATCTAGCCGATCAGCTCGGCATCGACCGGCCGATCGCAAGCCAGCCACTCTACAACATCGTCAACCGCACGGCGGAAGCCGAGCAGCTGCCGGCCGCCCACTCTTACGGCCTCGGCGTCGTCTCCTATTCGCCGCTCGCCCGCGGCGTGCTGACAGGAAAATATGAGCCGGGCAAGGAACCAGGTGCCGATACCCGTGCAGGCCGCGGCGACAAGCGCATCCTCGAAACCGAATGGCGTCCGGAATCGATTGCGATCGCCAAGGAGATCGCAGCCCATGCCAACCGCAAGGGTGTTACGCCGACCGAGTTCGCGCTCGCCTGGGTGCTGAACAACAAGCTAATCTCGGCCGCCATTACCGGTCCGCGCACCGAAGAGCATTGGGACAGCTATATCCGCGCGCTCGACGTCAAGCTCGATGCCGAGGACGAGACCCTGGTCGATCGGCTGGTTGCCACCGGTCACCCGTCAACGCCGGGCTTCAACGATCCAAGCCATCCGGTCGAAGGGCGCGTTCCGCGTGTCAGCGAAATAGGGACCGACAATGTCGTGTCGCTGACGCGCGCCGTCGCCTGAGATCGCAAAGGGAGGATCCGCTCTTGCGTGGGTCCTCCCCATTCTTCAAAAATTCGCCGTTGAAAGCTTGACCATGGCCATTCCGACCCCTTCCGCGCTGTTATCCGCCAATGGATCTGAGCCCGATACCGATCTTGCCGGCCTGCTTGCGACGGTGCCGGCGCTCGCAGCCGAAATTGGCAGGGAAGCGGCACGGCGCGATCTCGATCGCGAGCTTCCGTTTGAGGCTTTCCGCCTGTTCAAGGAGGCCGGTCTCGGAGCGCTGCGCATCCCCACCTCGCTTGGTGGGCCAGGCGGTAGTGTCCTCGACTATATCGAGACGATCATGGCGATCGGTGCGGCCGATTCCAATGTCGCACATGCGCTTCGCAGCCATTTCAATTTCACCGAGAGCCTTATTCTCAATCCCAATACGGCGCTTGACCGCACGCAGCTGACAAGAGTGCTTGCCGGCAAGCTGTTCGGCGGCGCTCATACGGAACAAGGCACCAAGCGTCCTGGCGAGGTGACGACGAAACTCTCGAAGGCTGGCGACAGCTACCGCCTCAATGGCCGCAAATGGTATGCCACGGGCACCGCCTTTTCCGATTTCGCCTCCTTCAGCGCCAGGAACGACGAGGACCAGTTCGTGAGCGTCCTGCTTCCGGTCGACCGCAAGGGCATCACCGTTCTCGATGACTGGGACGGCATGGGCCAGCGGCTGACGGCGAGTGGCGGCGTGTTGCTGGAGGATGTCGAGGTCCTGCCGCATGAGATTTCCACGCGCGGCCTCAACACGCTTGTCGGTCGCCATACTTCGACCCTGCGCCAGCTCCATCTTGCCGCCTCGATGGCGGGAGCGGTGCGCGGTGCCGTGGCCGAGGGCACCGACTATGTTCGCAGACAGGCGCGTTCTGCCGCCCACAGCGCGGCAGAAACGGCGAATGCCGACCCCTTTGTCCAGAAAATACTGGGCGAGATCGCCAGTGGCTCTTTTGCCGTTGATACGCTGATCCGGGAGGCGGCCCGCGCGCTCGATCGTTCCGTTGAGGCGTTCAGCGCAGGCGATCCGGAACGGTTGGAAGAAGCTCTCGTCGATAGTGCACTGACGACGGCGCGCACCCAGATTGTCGCCTCTCAGATTGCGCTTTCTGCGGCAACCAATGTCTTCGAACTTGGCGGCGGTTCGGCGACTTCGAGGCATCTCAACCTGGACCGCCATTGGCGCAATATCCGCACCGTGCTCAACCACAATCCGCTGTTGCACAAGGCACGTGTGGTTGGCGATTTCTACATCAACGGAACGACGACGCATCTGGAGGAAGGCAAGGTCTTCTAGAACCCGGTCGGTCGCTTCGCTTCCATTTATCATCCGAGGTCATCCTGATATCCGGCCGCTGCGTCGGCAGGAGATCTGTGCGCCTTTCCATCTGTCGTCCCCGGACTTGCGTGACGGGGGAGGGAGGTTTCATGCATTACGATCCAAAGCCAGGCCATTCCGTCATCATCATCGGTGGGGGCTTTGCCGGCGCCCTGACTGCGCTCAAATTGCTCGACCGGACCACGGTCGGGCTATCAATCACAATCATCGAGCCGCGTGCCGAGCTCGGGCGCGGCGTTGCCTATAGCACGGCCGACCCGGCCCATCTCGTCAACGGACCGGCGGAGATCTTCTCGCTTTACCCCGAAGACATGGGTCATCTATCCCGCTGGCTTGCCGAGAACGGTGCCGCCAACGGCTGGCAGGCGCCCGCAGACGTAGCGGCAAGCAGCCCGCCGCGTCATCTCTATGGCACCTATGTGTGTGACGAACTGAAGCGCGCGGCCGCACAGACGCGTTCCGGATCGAGCCTGCATCATGTCCGCTCGTCGGCGGGGCATCTGTCGTCATCGCCCCACCGGGTCCGCGTTACGACCACGGACGGTACGATTTTGGAAGCCGACGAGGCCGTGCTGGCGCTCGGGGTCTTTCAGTCCGATCTGCGTCCTGCCGAGGCAGCTGTGGCTGGCCATCCGCGCTTTGCTGAAAATCCCTGGAATGCAGCGGCACTCGAGCGGTTGAGCGACAGTTCCGATATCCTCATCATCGGCGCCAGTCTCTCGATGGTCGATGCGATCGCGAGCATGGAGGCGAGAGGGTTTCGTGGACGCTACCGGGTGATTTCGCGGCGGGGCCAGTTCGTCGAGGGTCGCAGGAATGCCGAGCCTGCCCGTGACTTCCTCGCCGAGGGGCCGCTTCCTTCGACCGCACGCGGCCTGCTAGCGCGCGTCAAGGCGGAACGGCGAAAGCTTGCCGCCGCGGGTGCGGACTGGCAGGGGCTGCCGCTTACCATTCGCCCCCACATCCTGCCGCTCTGGCAGAATGCCAACGATCGGGAAAGGCTGCGCTTTGCCCGTCACTTGAGGGCCTTCTGGGACGTGACGGCGCATCGATCCGCTCCGGAAAGCCACCGCAGCGTCGAAGCGGCGCGGTCGCAGGGGCGGCTCGTCCATGGGGCGGCCCGCCTCCTGGCGCTGAAGCCCAAGGAAGCCGGTATCGCAGCAACCCTGAAGACCGCGGCAGGCCTTGAGGAGACTGTCTTCGGCGGTGTGATCGATTGCCGCGGGCATCAGCTGCACGATTGGCGGGAAATCGTTGATCCGTTTGTTCGCCAGCTTCTTTCAAGCGGCGAGGTGCGACCGCATTCGACCGGCTTCGGCATCGACGCCACCCCCGAGGGCGACCTCATCGATGAGGAAGGGCGCGTTCACCGCAACTTGAGCGCCATCGGTCATCCGCTGCGGGGCGTGGCCTGGGAATCGAGCTCGATCACCGAACAGCGCACGCAGGCGATCGCGCTTGCCGACCGCATCCTCGCGAAATTCACGCCGGCCCGCGCCGCCTCTTGAGAAGCGATTCATCCGACAAACCGCAAAGCGATCATGGGCGCATCTGACGATGCGCCCATGATCCGTGAAGGCTGGTCGTGACCCCCGAACGTCAGCCTTCGCCGTCCTTGATATAGACCTCTGCGAAATTGGCCTGGACGCCTTCGGCACCGATCGTGTGGTTCTTGACCCGCTTGTTGAAGACCGTGACATTTTCCAGCGCGATCAAATTCACCACCGGAACCTCCTCGGCGATGATCCTCTGGAAATCGTTGAATTCCTGCCTTCGCTTCTTTTCGTCGATCTCGACCGATGCTGCCTCCAGAAGCCGGTCGACCTCAGGGTTGGCGTAATGGGCAGCATTGGAAAAGGGCAGGCCGAGCTTGAAGTTCTTTGACCAATAGATGCGCTGGACGCCGAGCGTCGGATCGAACTGGTTGCCGAGATATTCGGCCGTCACATCGAAGACGCGTTCGCTATAGACCTTCTGGATATAGGTCGAGAAATCGTAGGAATCGATCGTCGCGGCGATGCCGATGCGGGTAAGGTTCTGCTTCAGATATTCGATGACCCGCTTGAAGCCTTCATTATAGGAATTGTGAGTGAGCCTGAGAGCAAAGCGGGTGCCATCAGCACGACGCTTGTAGCCGGCTTCGTCGAGAAGCTGTTCGGCCGCCTTGAGGTCATAGGCATAGGGCTTGATCGAGCCGTCGTGGTAGCGCGACAGGAACGTACTGATCGGCGTCGGAGAGATATGGCCGTACCCGTACCAGACCGTGTTGAGGATGACGTCGAGATCGATCGCGTGGGCAATGGCGCGGCGAACCCTGACATCCTTCAGATATTCGTTGTCGAGATTGAAGATGAGCTGGGTTTGATCGCCCTTGGTTTCGTAGCCGCGGGAATTGACGCTGATATTGGGCAGCCCTTTGATGCGCTCGAGATCGCTGAGCGGGATCGGATTGTCGCCGCCGATATCGAATTCGCCGGTCTCGAATCCTGCAGCTCTGGCCGCTCCGTCAGGCACGAAGCGGATGACGATCTGGTCGAGATAGGGTTTGCCGGCATCCCAGTAGTCGGCATTGCGCTCCAGGATAATATGCGAGCCGCGCGTCCATTCCTTGAAGACGAAGGGGCCGGTGCCAACAGGTGCGCTCCCGTTCTTATTGAGCGGCACGTCTGCAACCGCAACGTTTTCGTAGACATGCTTCGGAACGATCGGCGATTCCGCCGCATAGAGGGCGGTCAGGAGGTAAGGCGCGGGCTTCGAGAGGCGGATAACCGCGGTCAGCGGATCGGGTGTCTCGACCTTGACGACATTGGCGAAGGTGCCTCGCCCGCGCGGATGGACCTGCTTTAGGAGTTCGATCGAATAGGCGACGTCATCGGCGCTAAAAGGCTTGCCATCATGCCATTTGACGTTGGGGCGTAGCTTGAACGTGTAGCTCAAGCCGTCGTCGGATATCGACCATTCGGTCGCGAGCTGCGGTTTCGGCGTCAGGTCGAAGTCATATGTCAGCAGCCCCTCCGTGATCTTCGGGCTGACTTTCTGGGTGCCGCCGGCGGTGTGGGCGAGCGCCAGGATCGTCGGCGGCTCGGGCTCGACGATGAAGGTCAGCGTTCCGCCCTGCTTCGGTTTGTCCTCGGCGGCTTTGAGGCCGAGCGAGGGCATGAGCGTGCCGGCGGTGGATAAAAGCAGCAGCTGATTGAAGGTGCGGCGGTTGATGCTCATGGGATTGTCCCTCTCAGGCGTTCTTGAGGAGATAGGCGGAGGAGAGGCTGCCCGAGAGGCCGTCGGCGACCACGGTATGGTCCTGGACTTTTCTGTTGAAGATCGTCAGCTGCCGGAATGAAACGAGCGTGATATCGGGCAGGTCCCGGGCGATGATCACCTGCATGCAGTTGAAGAGTTCGACGCGTTTGGCCCGGTCGTTCTCGACCGCCGCCTGTTCGAATATCGCGTCGATTTCCGGGTTGTTGTAGCCTGAGCCGTTCGAAAAAGGCACGCCCTTCTTGAAGTTCTTCGACCAGTAGAGACGCTGCACGCCGATCGTCGGATCGAACGTATTGCCCATGCCGTTGGTGACGAAGGCAAAATCGCGGTCGGTATAGACACGCTTCAGCCAGGTCGGCACATCCTGTCCGCGCAACGTTACCTTGACGCCGATCTTGGACAGCGCATCGCGCAGATAGTCACCGATACGAGTATAGGTGTCGCCATAGGGCATGACATCATGCGGTATTTCGAAGCGTACTCCGTCTGCCCCGCGCGGGAAGCCCGCTTCGTCCAGAAGCTGTTCGGCCTTTGCGAGATCATGAGCATAGACCGGGACGTCGGGATTGTAGAAAGCCTTGAGGAAGGGACTGATCGGGCTCGGCGCCGGGACCGCATAGCCGTAGAAGGCAATATCGGCGATCGCTTGCCGGTCGATCGCATGGGCGACGGCCTGGCGGACCTTGTCGTGCTTGAAATACTCATTCTGCAGGTTGAATTCGATGCGATAGACGCTCGGCGAATAATCGTTGCCGCGATCATCGACGGCAAGCGTCGGCGAGGCTTTCAGCCGGTCGATTTCGCTGAGCGACACCGGTGTGTCGGGAGCAATATCGACTTCGCCGGTCTCAAGTGCGGCAAGTCTGGCGCTGGCGTCGGGAATGAACTTGACGACGATGCGGTCGAGATAGGGCTCGCCCTTGTCCCAATAGTCGGGATTACGATCCAGGATCACATGGCTGCCGACCGCCCATTCGCGGAAGATGAAAGGACCGGTGCCGATCGGGGCGCGGCCATTCGCATGTCCGGCAAGATCCGTTGCGCCCTCGTAGACATGCTTGGGCACGATCGGCGATTCGCTCGCCTGCAAGGCGCCGATCAGATAGGGCGCCGGCTTCGACAGCCGGATGATTGCGGTATGCGCGTCCGGTGTTGCGACTTCCTTGACGCTGGAGAAGGTCGCTCGACCGCGCGGATGCACCTCCTTCAGCGCCAGGATCGAGAAGGCGACATCCTCGGCGGTGAAGGGTTTTCCGTCATGCCACTTGACGCCTTGCCTGAGCTCGAAACGATATTCCAGCCCATCGTCGCTGTCGTGCCAGGCGGTCGCAAGCTGCGGGATCGGCTTGAAGTCCAGCCCGTAGGCCAGCAAGCCTTCCGTCACCTTGCCGGAGACGCGTGTGGTCGGACCTGCCGTGTGCGCAAGGGTGACGAGCGTGGGAGGTTCCGGCTGGACGAGCAGATTGAGCGTGCCGCCGGCGACAGGTTCTGCCGCCTCGGCGAAACGGCCGATGGACATGACGGCGCTAAGCGCCGTGAACGCGAAGAGCTGATTGAGCTGACGTCTGTTGATGTCCATAACGACCCCCTGTGTCCGTGCCAGCCCGGTAAGGCCAAGCGTTGTGAGCGCGCATGATCGGTCGAGGCAGGGGAAATCGAGAAGAATGTTTTTCTCTCGATCGTCGAAAGAAAAGCTTCGCGCAAATCGCCCGGGATGATCCGGCCGTAATAATAATCTAGTCTTTTGGTAGACAATTTTTCGATTTTAGTTTTTGCTTCTCCGGCAGGGGTAGTCCCGCGCAAGGAAATGTTTCCGGCCTCGTTATCGGCGCAAAGCGGGTTCTCGTCTTGTCTGGCCTGTTTGTGGTGCAATCAGCTCATGAACACGCTCGCGCCCCATCGCAGGAAGACCATCAATCCGACGCTTGCGCGTCTGCCGCCGCTGACGTCGCTGCGCGCTTTCGTGGCGACGGCGCGTCACCTCAATTTCATCCGTGCCGCCGAAGAGCTGCATGTCACCTCCGCTGCCGTCGGCCAGCAGATCAGGCTCCTGGAAAACTATCTGGGCCAGCCGTTGTTCAACCGGGTGCGCGGTCAGTTGCAGCTGACATCGGCCGGCCATGCGCTTGTGCCAGGCCTGACCGATGCTTTCGACGCCGTCCTTTCGGCCATGACGCAATTTGCAACGAGCGATCACGAGCCGCCGATCCGGGTGTCCGTCGCGCCGTCCTTCGCCAGCAAATGGCTGATCCCGCGGCTCGATGCGCTTCGGCGCGCAGCACCCGGTTTGCAGATCCTGGTCGAGGCCTCGACCGATCTCACCGACCTCGAGGCGGGCGATGCCGATTGCGTGATCCGTTTCGGAAGCGGCGCCTATCCGGGCCTCGCTGTCGATCATCTGTTTTCCGAGGCGGTCGTGCCCGTTTGCAGTCCGCAATTTGCAGACCATCACGGTCTCTGGGAGCGTCCGGAAGCGATTGAGGACGTGCCGCTCCTCCACGAGGAAGGGGCCGAACATGACAATTCCTGCCCGGACTGGCATGCTTGGCTGCGCGCCGAAGGGCTTTCCTATCGCCCGTCACGCGGCGGCTTCCGTCTGAACCAGTCATCGCTGGTGCTCGACGCGGCTGTTGCCGGGCAGGGGCTTGGTCTCGGCAAGATCAGGCTCGCTGAAGCCGAGATCCGCAGCGGTCGGCTCGTCTCCCCGTTCGGGAGCCCACAGGCGGTCGGCTCTTCCTACTTCTTCGTCACATCGGCCCACAAGGCGCACCTGATGCGGGTCGATCTCTTCCGCAACTGGCTGCTTGCCGAGGCGCGCGCTGCGCAGACGATCGAGGTCGCTTCGTCCCGCACCGGTCGATCCGAGTTCGGGATGATCGCTGCCGAGTGAGACCGTGGGCCGTGGTGAGGTCGGATTGCGCTATTTCAGCTGGAACCCCAGCTTGCGCGCCACCTCGCCAAGCACGTGGCGGCCCTTGAGTGCCTCGACCGTACCAATGCGGTTGCGTACCTGATCGGTCCAGTCGATCAGAGACATGGTCTGTTCGCTTTGAAAGCTTCTGAGAATACGATTGTAATCGGCGAGGTCGTCGACAGGTGCGCCGTCTTGATAGCGCTCGCGGTGCAGGACGCTCGTCTGCGGCAGGCGTGGCTTGACGCCGGCGGGTACCGCCGGATCGGGATAGCCGACTGTCAGGCCGAAAACCGGAAAGACCCCGTCCGGCAGGGCAAGTTCACGTGTGACCGTTTCCGGATCGTTGCGGATCGCTCCGATATAACAGGTGCCAAGGCCAAGTGATTCAAGCGCGACGACGGCATTCTGGGCGGCGAGCGCGGCGTCGATCACGCCAAGAAGAAAACTCTCCACATAATCGAGCCCTTCGGCTGCCGCGCCACGTTCCGTTGCAATCTTGCGCGGGCGAGCAAGATCGGCGAGCCAGACAAGCAGAAGCGGTGCCTGGGCGATCTGCCGCTGGTTGCCGGCAATCGCGTTCAAACGCCTGCGGCGTTCGGCATCTTCCACGGCGACGACGCTCCAGGCCTGCAGGTTCGAGGAGCTCGGCGCCGACTGGGCGGCGGCGACTGCGAGCTCGACCGCATGCGATGGTACGACGTCCGCCAGGTAGTGGCGTACGCTGCGATGTGAAAGGATCGTTTCGATAGTTTCGGTCCAATGGCTCGAAAGCTTCTGCCCATTGCGATAGCGTTCACCGGCGAGTGCCGTCAGTCTGTCGTTGCCGAGGTTTTTCTCTGCTTCTGTCGATGGCGTCATGTCGATCTAACCTGCCAAAAGGTCATTGTAGATTGTTTATTCGGCGGCAGCCGCATAGGGATTGGCCGGACGGGCAAGGCCCAGATGCTCACGAAGCGTCCGGCCGTTATAGGCTTGCCTGAACAATCCACGTTTGCGAAGGATTGGCACGACCTCGTCGACGAAGACTTCGAGCCCGTGCGGCAGGACGTCGGGCATCAGATTGAAGCCATCTGCCGCACCGGCGAGGAACCACCGTTCGATATCGTCGGCAACGTCGCGCGGCGTACCGACAATGGTGCGGTGGCCGGTACCGCCGTTCAAGGCGCGGATCAGACCACGCACGCTAAGCCCCTCTCTTTTGGCAAGCGCCAGCGTGGCACGGAAGAATGTATGACCGCCGTCGGGCGGCAGAGGGATATCGTCGGGCAGCGGAGCATCGAGGTCGAGGGTGCTGGCATCAAGCTGGAGCACGCCCGCAAGGCGCGCGAGACTATATTCGAGTGGTATCAGCTCGCGCAGCTCTTCCTGCCGGCGTTTGGCTTCGATTTCGGTACTGCCGATGATCGTGGCAAGACCGGCAAGCACCAGTATGCTGCCGGGCGGCCGGCCGAAGCGGGCCGCACGGCGACGCAGATCACCGGCATATTCGAGCGCTTCCTCGAAGGATTGCGAGGCAGAGAAAACGGCTTCCGCATGCTCTGCCGCAAGCGCCCTTCCATCGTCCGAGCCGCCGGCCTGGACGAGAACCGGATGGCCCTGAGGCGGGCGGGGGATATTGTGCGGGCCATGCACCTGGAAATGCTTGCCGCGATGGGCGATCGCGTGAACCCGGGCCGGATCGACGAAACGGCCTGTCGCGACATCACCGATAAAGGCATCCTCTTCCCAACTGTCCCACAGCGCCTTGACGACGGCAGTAAATTCACCGGCGCGCTCATAGCGGCTGGAATGGGCGACGGGCTTTTCGAGGCCGAAGTTGCGGCTCTGCGACAGGTCGGCACTGGTGACGATGTTCCAGCCGGCCCGACCGCCGCTGGCATGATCGAGCGTCGCAAAACGGCGGGCTATGTTGTAGGGCTCGTTATAGGTGGTGGAAGCGGTGGCGATGAGACCGATATGCTGGGTGTTGGCGGCGACCAGCGCGAGAACGATCGTCGGTTCGAGCGAGGTCAAAGGCCTGAAATCCACGCGGTCGGAAATCGCTGCCTGATCGGCGAGAAAGACCGCATCAAACGTGCCGCGTTCGGCAATCCGGGCAACGTTGATATAATGATTGACATCGAAGGAGGCGCGGGGATCGCTCCCTTCCATGCGCCAGGCCGCAGGCGAAAAGCCGGAATGCAGGATGTTGATATTGAGATGAAGCTCGCGTCCGCTCATTGGAATATTCCCGCTTCGGGATAATCGCCGGTCAGGAACCATGTCCCGACATTGCGTGTCTTGTATTCAGCCGGGTTGTGCAGCGTGTGGATGCGGACATTGCGCCAGAACCGGTCGAAGCCGTAGGCGCGCACGGCAGAGCGCGCGCCCATCACCTCGAAAATCTCGCTTGTGACCTCGAGTGCCACCTTGCCGGCCAATACGTTGGCAGAAGCAACGGCGATGGCTGCGTGGCCGCGCTCGTCCGCCGTCAGGCCAGCGCCTTTGGCATACGCGGCGTCGATCGCCTGGGCTGCCCGGTCGGCAAGTGCCGTCGCAGCCTGCACTTTCGTCCAGAGCTCGCCATATTGTCGCTTGATCCAGGGATCATCGACGTGCCGTTCGACGCCGGAATAGATCCAGGGCCGTGATTTCGTGACCGTATAGTCGCGGGCTGCCGCAAGTGCCCCCTGGGCACTGCCGACAAAGACGTTGAGCAACACGCTCTGCTGCTGCTGGGGCGCCAGAAGTGCGATCGGGTCGCACGGGCGTTCGGTCAGGATCTCGGCATTGTCGATCGAGACATCCTTGTAGAAGACCCTGCCGCTGCCCGTCTGGCGTTGGCCGATGCCGTCCCAGTCGTCGGCGATCGTAATCCCCGCGCGATCGGCCGGAATATAGGCAAAGCTGCGCTGGTTGGTGTCTTCGTCCTCCCAGGCGACCATAAGGTAGTCGGCGACATGCGAACCGGAGGCGAAGGGTCGAAAGCCGTTCAGCACGACGCCACTGGCCGTCTTTCTGCCGAACAGGCTCTTCGAAAAGCTGTTGGTCGTGTTGCCCCAGAACCAGCGTCCATGAGCCGACCGCCGCAAGATTTCCTGCGAACGCGCGTCGCCGGTCGTGGTGGCGTTCATGAGCGGGCTGAAGTGATAGCCGAAGAGGTGACCAAGCGAGCCGTCAACCTTGGAAAATTCACGCAGAACCTTGAGCGCGGTCGAATAGGGCTGCCCCTCACCGCCGAATTCCTTCGGGATCAAAAGATTGACGAGGCCGCTCTCCCGGAGAAGCCTGATCTGCTCGGACGGTCGGCCACCGACCTGGTCGCGTTCGACAGCATCACGAGCGAAGATCTCCGTGAGCTCGGCGGCCTTGGCGAGATAGGGATTGTCTTGATTCGTTTCGAAGAGGGCAGGCGGGTTTGGGATCGGCTCCGGTTGATCCGGCTCGAATATTCCAGGCTTGACGCTCATCGTGCTCCTCTTTCAGTTGTGGAGCCGGGGGAAGCCATGGCGCTCGGCAAGCAGTTCGAGGATGCGGTCAGTCTTGTTGACGAAACGCGTACCATTCCAGTCTTCGGCATCTGCCGGTGCGTTTTCGGCCAGAATGAGTACGGGCAACGACTGGTTATCCTCGCCGACGGCACCAATTACGCTTACGCGCGGTCGGGGAAAGGGGATCCTTTCGACCTCGATCTTGCGCGCGAGGTCGGGGTATGACGCCAAAAGCCCCTCGATGGCGTTGCAATAGGGGCAGACGAAGCTGACGCCCGGTTTCTTGGGATCGGAAAACCCCGGTTCGATGAGATAAAGCTTGTCGTGGCTCATAGGTTTCTCCTTATTCCGCCGCAGCGGCATTGCCCGCGTCAACAAAGCGGTTCGTCGGGCGCTTGAGCCCCAGATTGTCGCGCAGCGTCGAGCCTTCATATTCCGTCCGGAAGAGGCCGCGGCGGCGCAGTTCCGGGACGACGAGTTCGATGAAGTCTGCAAGCCCGCCCGGCATCAGCGGCGCCATGATATTGAAGCCATCGGCTCCATAGTTTTCGAAACGTTCTTCGAGCACATCGGCGATCTGAACCGGAGTTCCGACCACCTGCCAGTGACCGCGGGCGCCGGCGATGCGCAAATAGAGCTGACGGATGGTCAGATTTTCACGTCGCGCAAGATCGAGCACCAGCGCTTGGCGGCTTTTGCCCGCATTGGTCGCCGGGGGGTTGTCGGGTACAGGTCCGTCCAGCGGATAGGCAGATAGATCGACGCCCGACAGCTGCGAGATGAGGTTCAGTCCAACTTCGGGCTGAATGAGTGCTTGCAGCGCTTCGAACTTCTCCTGTGCCTCCGATTCCGTTCTCCCGACGACAGGGAAAATACCGGGCAGGATCTTCAGATCGTCATGCGAGCGCCCGAATTTGCCGAGCCGTCCTTTGACGTCGGCATAAAAGGCAACCGCTTCCTCAAGGGTGATCTGGGCGGCAAAAATGGCTTCTGCCGTGCGGGCCGCCAGTTCCTTGCCGGGCTCGGAGGCACCCGCCTGCACGACGACCGGCCGTCCCTGGGGTGAGCGGGGAATGTTGAGCGGGCCACGCACCTTGAAATGCTTGCCGCTGTGATCGAGCCTGTGGAGCTTGCCGGGATCGAAATAGCGGCCCGACGACTTGTCGCGGATGAAGGTATCGTCCTCGAAACTGTCCCAGAGGCCGAGCACGACATCGGCGAATTCTTCGGCGCGCTCATAACGGTCGGCATGCAGGATCTGCGCATCATGTCCGAAATTATAGGATGCGTCGGGATCGGAGGATGTGACAAGGTTCCATCCGGCTCGACCGCCGCTCAATCGGTCGAGGGAGGCGAACTGCCGTGCGAGGTTAAACGGATCGGAAAAACTCGTCGAAGCGGTGGCGATCAAGCCGATATTGCGGGTGACCGAGGAAAGTGCGGAAAGCAATGTGATCGGCTCGAAGGGATAGATGCCACTATGGGCCTTGCGGCTTGCCGCCTCCACGTCCTTCAACCTGGCCGCCACGCCGTCGGCAAAGAAGATTGCATCGAATTTTGCGGCCTCGGCAAGACGGGCGAGTTCGAGATAGTTTTCGAAGTCAATCCCGACCGAGGCCTGCGGATGGCGCCAGGCGGCGACATGGTGGCCGGTGAAGAGCAGGAAGGCGCCGAGCTTGATCTGGTCCTTGCGTCTTGCCATGGAATATCCTTTCAGCGGTAGATGGCCGGCACGGGAAATTCGCCGGTCAGCACGAAAGCGCCGACCGTGCGCTTCTTGTATTCGGCGGGGTTGTGGAGTGTGTGGGTGCGGACATTGCGCCAGAAACGGTCGAAGCCGTTGGCCTGCGTGGCGGAGCGCGCGCCCATGACCTCGAACACCTCACTCGAAACAGCAAGGCCGACCTCGCCAGCATAAAGATTGGCCGTGGCGATATCGATGGCGGCGGCACCTCGATCGGCATGGCTCAAGGATGGTCCTTGGATATAGGCGGCATCAAGGCTGCGAGCAGCCTTGTCGGCAAGTTCGGCTGTCGCAAGCGTACGAATATAAAGCTCGCCATATTGGCGTTTGATCCAGGGGTCGTCGATATGCCGTTCAACGCCGGAATAGATCCATGGTCGGGACGAGCCCACCGTATATTCGCGGCCTTCTTCCAGAATGCCCTGGGCGCTGCCGACGAACACATTGAGAAGCACGCTCTGCTGCAGCAGCGAGGTGAGGGACGTATAAGGCGTCAATGGCACCGAAGGCGCACTGATCATCTCATCATCGTCGATGCGCAGATCATGAAAATGGACGGTCCCGCTGCCGGTCTGTCTTTGTCCGATGCCATCCCAGTCGTCCACAATCACGATGCCCGGACGATCGGCTGGAACCGCAGCGGTCAGGCGTTCACCAGCTGAATTTTCGAATGAGATCTGGATATAGTCGGCGATATGCGAGCCGGAGGAAAAGGGCCGGCTGCCGTTGATTGTCCAGCCGCCTTTAATTCTCTCGCCTGTCGACGTCTTTGACATGGCATTGCCGGAATTGCTCCAAATCCAGTTGCCGGCAGCTGATCCGCTCAGCCACTTCTCTTTTTGAGCATTCGAACCGCGAAAGAGGATAAGGTTCAGCGGCAGATGATGGTAACCGAAGAGATGTGCGAGCGACCCGTCGGTCTTGGCGAATTCCCGCACGATGCGAAGGATCGTCAGCCACGATGCTCCCTGCCCACCATATGCTTTGGCAATTTGCGCGGAGGGTAGGCCACTTTCCTTCAGGATCCTGATCTGCTCGAGAGGTCTTCCTCCTTGCTTGTCGCGATCCACCGCGTCTAGGTGAAATACTGCACGCAACTCGGCAGCTTTTTCCAGGAGCGGATCAAGAACGTCAAAATGGAAAGACATATCGCCTCTGCACATCATCGCCCCAGGCGTTCTGGCGGCGTTTATGTCAGCAAGATTCGATCGATGGTGAACGCGAGTCCAGGCATATGAATTTGGAAGCCGGAAAAGAATTTCTTTCGGCATCTATGACAGGTTCGCTGACAACTCCCTGCCCATTAGGCCAAAATATCGCGGGCGTGGTCGCCGCACTCTTCGTAAATCAAAGGGGCTCCCAGAACTTCTGCGAGCCCCGTCGGCCGCGGCCGTCTGCCACGCTAAGCGCAGAACAGGCATTGCTCCAGGCAGGTGGCGGCAGACGATGAAATACAAGGACACGATTCATCTGGAACGTCGAGAACCATGTGCCACTGTCGGATGGGGCAGGTATCATCGAAGCTGTCGGCGACGGGGTCCAGCGGTTTGCCGTTGGCGATCGCGTGATGAGCAGCTTCTTCACGAACTGGTTCGGGGGGCGCATCCCACCCCACCGCGAGCAGTACCAGATGGAGCAGGATGGCTGGTTGACGGAACACCTTTTGATCAGCGCGGAAGCTTCGACACTGCCATGCGCTGCCCTGACCGCATGGTCGGCGGTATCGGGTGTCGCCCTGGTGATACGGTTCTAACACTGGGGACGGGCGGCGTTTCCATCTCCGCAATCCAGTTCGCAAAGGCGCTCGGCGCGCGCGTCATCGCCACGACGTCGTCCAGCGACAAGTTCGAGAAGCTCCGGCACTCGGTGCGGATGCGCTTATTAACTACCGCGAGAACCCGGACTGGCACCAGCCGGTGCGTGACCTGACGGGTGGCCTGGGTGCCGACCGTATCGTCGACGTCGGCGGACCGGCAACCATTGCCCAGTCCGTTCGCTCGATCCGCGAAGGCGGCCAGGTCTCGATCGTCGGCGCGCTAGGAATGGAGGGCGAAGCAATCGATATCATGAAGCTGTTCTTCAGCCAAGCTATCTACAAAATCATCAGTGTCGGCAATCGCAACGAGCTGGAGGAGATGAATCGCGCCGTCGCCGCGCACCAGATCCGTCCGGTGATCGAAAGCGTTTTTGCGTTCGAGGATGCCCATTCAGCTTATGACCGCCTTGGGAGCGAAACGTCTTCGGCAAGGTCGTTATTCGCAACTGACGATTTCGCTCACTTTCAAGGAGATTTTGCTATGACCGCTTACGCGATCTTTATTCGGGAGCGCAGTCGGAACGCCGCTGAACTGCAGATTTATGCCGAACTGGTGACGCCACTGCTCGGTGAATCGGGAGCGACCATGCTTGCCGCCTACGGCGCTCTGGATGCCCTCGAGGGCGCCGTTCCCGAAGGTGTCGTCATGGCCAGCTTCCCGACCATGGATGCCGCGCGCGCCTTCTACGACAGCCCCGAATACCAGTCGGGGCGCAGACTATCGCTCCTTCATCATCGACGGGGTCAGCTAGGCCTGCAAGGTTACGGGACTTCAATATGAATTGCCCGCCACATCAGGGGGGCAATTCAGTCGACGAGACACGGTGGTTCCTGAAGAACGTCTGCAGGGCTCGAGCTTTCAGAAGCGGTCGTAGCTGACGCGCCAACCTTCTGCAGCATCGACCGGGGAAATCACCAGCTTGTCACCTGTGACCTCGAACTTGCGCTCAAGTCTCTGACCGATCAGGTCGCGGACCAGAGAGGACTCCACGGTGATCGCGAATATGTTCTTGGCATCGTCGATCTCAACCGGGCCGTAATAGGCCTCGTATCCTTTCGTGGTGTAGGGCGTGTCCGCGGCATTCGCATCTGGATTCATCGCCTGCACCGACAAGGTGCCCCCTTGGGTGAACACGAGCTGGGCTGAATATGGAATGGCCTGAAGATTGCCTGCAGCGCCGACCTCCAGTGCGGTCATGCGCCAGGCGCCGATGATCGGAGACTTTGCATCGCTGGCGAGCGCCGGGGAGGTGAACGCCAGCGTCATTGCTGCAGCCAAGATCTTGAAACGGTTCATCGAAATATTCCTTGTTGGGTGGCCGGAGGTAGAGGATCTGTCAAATCCGTTCGATACGAACGGGATACTCGCCGCGTACCAGCAGCGCGTCGAAACTGTTGTCAAACCGGCCGAGACGGATCAGCCCGTCCCAGCGATAGTCCGCATAGAAAAGAGCCAGGTTGCCCCAGGGCTTGAAGTAGCAGAGGTCGCCGGGCCTCTCGTTGGTGAAGGGGCCGCTCGCTTCCTCGGTAAGTTTGCGAGGTAGGCGAACGATCTTCTCGTTGCCTCCGAAGTCCTCGATCTTGAGGTCAAGCGGAAGCATCGACGCAAGGTCGCGCGCTGAGGGGGTGTCGTAAAGCGTCGCTGTCAGCACCAAGCCATTGAACGTCAATCTGATGCGTACGTCGCTCGGCTCCCGGTTGTTTGGGTCGCGTCCTTGCTGTGCAATGGCGACACGTGGAATTGCCGCGGCAGCCAGCGCGGTGCCCAGGACTTGTCGTCGGCTGATCGGACGAGACATGGCAGTTCCGTCAGACCGGCTGCGCTGTGGGCCGGAAGAGGATTTCATTGATATCGACGTCATCAGGCTCGCTGATGGCGAACGCGACGCTCCGGGCGAATGTACCTGGTCCGATGGCGATCTTGCTGACGAAATCTCTGGTGCCCGTCTGGATATCCTTTTCGCTGATATGATCGAGGAGTTCGGTGCTGACCGCGCCGGGTGAGATGATCGTCGTCCGGACGTTGTAGGGCTTCACCTCCTTGCGCAGGCCCTCGGATAAGGCGCGGACGGCATGTTTTGTGGCGCAATAGACCGTCGCACCCGGATCGACGACATGGCCGTAAACAGAGGAGACATTGATGATGTGTCCTGACTTCCGGCCCTTCATGTGAGGGAGGGCCGCAGCGATACCATAGAGCACGCCCTTGATGTTGACGTCGATCATGCGGTCCCATTCGTCGATTTTCAAACGCTCAAGCGGCGCAAGCGGCATGATGCCGGCGTTGTTGAGCAGGACGTCAATCCGTCCGAACCGTTCGACAGCGGTATCGACGAGTGTCTTAACCTGATCCCGGTCGGTCACGTCGGTCTCTACCGCGACGACCTCGGAGCCCGTCGCAATAAGCTCTGCAGCCAAAGCCTTGATACGGTCGACCCGCCGCGCTCCGATAACCACGGTCGCGCCGCGCTCGGCGAGATGGCGTGCGGTTGCCTCGCCGAGGCCGCTGCTGGCCCCGGTGATGACGACGACCTTGTCTTCGATTCCATGTGACATAACGGTCTCCAGTCTTCGAGTGTGAGAAGTCAGTTGCGAGGCCGGGCGAGGGCGGCCAGAACCGCCGACCCGACGAGCAGGATTGCGGAGAGGACAAAGGCGCTCCACCATCCGGCGGTATCGAACAGGACGCCGCCTGCGGACGCGCCGCCTGCTATGGCGAGCTGGATCAGGGCGACCTGCAGGCCGCCGCCGGCTTCGAGATCGTCCGGGATGATACGTGCCATCCAGGTGTTCCAGGCGACAGGCACCGGTGTTGACACGATACCCCAGAGAACAAGCAGGGCTGCCGTCAGCCACTGGAATGGTCCGGCTGCAATCAGGAGGAGGGCGATGACGGCAAGGACGACGGGCATGCCGACAAGAGCGACACCGAGATGTCGACGGAGCACAAACCCGATCGCGAACAGTCCGGCCAGTCCGCCCGCACCCAGGCCGAGCAGAACCATGGACAGTGTGTTGATATCGAGCCGGGTCACATGATCGAGGAACGGCCTCAGGTAGATCGAGAGCGAATTCATGCCGATGAACGTCAGCGCAGTCGCCGCCATGCCGATCGCGAAGGTGCGGTTGCGGAGCAATCCGAACATTGTCCCAACGGATGCAGCTTTGGCAGATGGCATGTTCGGCAGGGCAGCCTTTTGCCATACCAGCGCCGCGAGGCCGATAGGGACAGTGACGAGAAACGTATTGCGCCACCCAATGAGGCTGCCGAGAAAACTGCCCAACGGTGCGGCGGCAACGATTGCCATTGCCGTTCCGCCCTGAAGCAGCGCAATCGCCCTGGGAAGATCGGGCCCGGATGCGAGACGCGCAAGAATGGCGGTCGACAGTGACCAGAAGCCGCCGATCGCCATCCCCACCATGGCTCTCCCTGCCAGGAAGGTGAGGTAGCTTGGGGCAAGGGCGACCGTGAGGCTGGAGAGCGTCAGGATGGACGTGTAGAAAAGGACGACCGTTTTCCGGTCCAGTTGGCCCAGAACCCTGTTTCCGAACAGGCTGGTCACGACTGCAAAGAAGCCCGAGACCGCGATTGCCAGTCCTGCCTGACCTTCCGTGATCGACAAGTCCTGCGCAATCGGCGTCAGAAGGCTGACAGGCATGAATTCCAGGCTCACCAGAAGGAATGTCAGGAGCGACAGGCAGGTGACGGCGCTCCAGGGCGTCCTCTGGTGCAGGCCCTTAAATCCATCTTCTACGGTCAGTTCGGTCATATCGTACTCGCTCTCGTTGCGAGACTAGATAACGGTGTTGAAGTCGTGTCACTAGACGGCATAAACTGCATGTCGTGATGAGAGAGATTCAACAATGCGTCGAGATGAATTTTCCGAGATGCGGGCCTTTCTTGAGGTGGCGAGAGAACGCAGCTTTACGCGCGCGGCAGTCAAGCTTGGGGTGACGCGATCTGCGCTTAGTCACACCATCCGAGCGCTGGAGGAGAGGCTCGGTGTGCGTCTGCTGGCGCGCACGACCCGCGATGTCGCACCGACCGCCATGGGGCAGAGGCTGGTGCAGAGTATCGAGCATCATTTCGAGGGGATCAATGCCGAGGTTGCAGCGCTGAAGGCGCTCAGTGACAAGCCTTCTGGCCATGTCCGGATCGTCTGTCCCGATGATGCCATCGATTTGGTGTTTCGAAAAAAGCTGAAGACGTTCCTGCGCGAATACGCGGCTATTCAGGTTGAACTCATCGTCGACAACGGGTTCACCAATATCGTTGAGCGCCAGTTCGACGCCGGGGTACGGCTGGGCGAGGCGATCGCCCGAGACATGGTCGCGGTCCGTATTGGTCCTGATGTCAGCTATTCCGTGGTTGGGTCGCCAGAATATTTCGATCGATATTCGGTGCCGGAGAGCCCTCAGGATCTCACGGCCCACAATTGCGTCAACCTGCGGCTTCCTACATCGGGTGGCCTCTACGCCTGGGAATTCCAGCAGGACGGGCGTGAGTTCAGCGTCCGTGTCGATGGCCAGCTGGTTTATAGCAATATTGGCTCAGCAATCGATGCCGCTCTTGACGGAATGGGTATTGCTTACGCACCGACCGATCTCATTCGCGGATATGTCGACGAGGGCCGTTTGCGAGAGGTCATCAAGGACTGGTGCCCGACCTTCCAAGGCTACCATCTCTATTACCCCAACAAACGAAATCACTCCCCGGCATTCTCGACATTTGTAGATGCATTCAGGTTTCGCCTTGGCACGGGCTTTTAAAAAAATCGTGCTCCGGTGCGCTCGCAGCAAAAGCGTTTTGAGACGGTAAGTTATGTATTGGTGGAACGTCGGTTCGTATCTGTTCTAGGCGAAAGGTTAAAGGCCTCGCTTTGAGGGCTAACAGTCATAGAAGCCATAGTTGCAGGTGCCTCAGTCCGGCATGGTTTACGCACCATCGCTACGGGACCCTCAAATCCAGCGTTAGCAGGATAGAAAGTGATGAAGGCGACGCGATCATCCTGATCTACCTGTTCCAAAGCATAAGATGAGGGTCACCTTAGTTGCCCTTCGGTTCAACAGAAACGGTCGCCGTCCTCCCCGCAATAAGCGTGGCAGACTTCGAGACATCATCGATCTCGATCCGCACTGGAATTCTCTGGGCCAGACGGACCCAGGAGAATGTCGGAGCCACGCTTGCAAGCGAGCCCGCAGAATCGCTTCGCTCCCGGTCTTCAATTCCGGCGGCGATACCGGCGACGCGTCCGGTAATTGATTGCGGCTCTCCCATGAGGTTGATCTTCACGCGATCGCCGACGTGGATCCGTGGCAGTTTTGTTTCCTCAAAATACGCGGCGACGTAGATCGCGTTCCGTTCTACCAGCACTCCAACTGCATTTCCGGCGGAAACATAGTTGCCGGCACGTAGAGCGAAGTTCGTAATTTTACCCGAGGTGGGGGCCCTCACGATTGTCCGGTCAAGGTTCAGCTTCGCCAGATCAAGAGCGACGAGCGCCGATTGATGCGCGGCGTCTGCCTGGTGCATCTGGCTTTCTGCATGTTGCCGCTCTTTTAAGCTTGCCGCTTCTCTGGAGGCGAGCAACTGATATCGTTCGAAGTCGATCCTGGTTAGCTCCGCCGCAGCCTTCGTACTTTGCGCCTGAGCCTCGGCCTCGCGCAACGCAAGTTCAAAGCGGTCTTTTTCGATCCGAAACAGCGGCATTCCCTTCTCCACCTTGGCATTGTCCGTAACCATGATCTCTGTGACGGGGCCGGAAATATCCGGTGCCAGTCGGACAATATCTGCGCGCACATGAGCATCCCGTGTCCACGGCGCCTCCATATAGAAAGCCCACAAGTGCCAGCTTAAAACCGCCGCACAGCCCGTCATGGATAAGGTCAAAAGGGTCTTGCCCAAGGTGATCGTAAGGTTCTTCATGTCCGCAACCAGTTAAGAATGGTGGTAAGTCCGCCAAGGAGGGTGATGTAGAGTGCGAGATTGAACAGGGAGCGATGCCACACTGCCTGATAAAGCCCGAGCTTTGCGAAAACCGATGTGAGGATGCGGAAGAGACCGTACGCGCACAGTGCGATTGCCGAAAACGATGGCAGGAAAACCCCATAGAGGTCGAATTGTCCTGTCATGCGGCATTCCTGTCTGAGGGCGTTGTCAAAACCGGGGGATCCGCCTGAGGGGCGAGGCACACACGAAGGGCGGCCGCGTGCACCAGCAGTTCGGTGTCGGCATCTGTTGCCGCCAGGTCAGCAGCGGAAAGGATGAGGTCGTCCAGCAGTCCGATCACATGTGCCACGGCGCCGTCACGCTTCGGGGGCGCAAGCCGATACAAGACCTGAAACCCGCAGAAGATTGCTTCAGCCATGACGCCAATAGGTCTTGACGCTTCATCCCTGCGCTCCTGCAAAGCTATCAGGTGAAGCCCTGCCCGCAAGTCCCTTATCAGGTCGGCATAGGAGACGTCGGAGCGAAGAGGGAGTTTCGCCATCCTGGCGCCGAACAGGCCTGCAACATCGATGACGCGATTTCGCGTGACATGCGCTTCGGTGTGCTGGCCAGCCGCGATCCCGAGGACACGCCTCCGGGCCACGGACAAAAGCCTTTTGGCATTCGTCTCAGCCGTCACAGATCGGAAGATTCCACATACAACGGTCGACCAGATCATCGCAACAACGGTCGCGGCACCTGAGTTTGCAAACGTCATGAAGTCGCTGCTCTGGTGTGCCTGGAGTGTGAGAAGAAGCGGAAAATTTATGCAGAGCCCCATGCCGACGATCGCGAGCGAAGGTACGGCAAGGCATATCCCTGCAGGGATCAAGAACAGGCCGAGCGCGGCGACAAGAGGCGCAAAACCGTCGATCATCGGAAGGATCGCGAAGCCATAGACGAACGCCGCGATGACGGAGCCGATCGTCACGTCGACGAACTTGCGCATGGCTGGCACCGGATCGTCCATGGTCGCAAGAAGGCAGCACAAGACGCCCGAGATCTGCGCAAATGTCATCCCGTCGGTCCAGCCGCTTGCAATCCAGAAGAACATGGAGGTTGCCAGGCAGATTGCGACCGTCAGCGCCGATAGCGATGCCATGCCGATGTCACGATGCGGTGCGGGAATATGATCAGGAGACGAAATGCCGCGAGCGGCTCTTACTGCGTTTTCTTTCTTCAATGCCTCCCGAAGGGAGTGACACGCGCGAGAAACCTCAACAACATCCCGCAGGTTCCGCGCAACATTGGCAAGAAGCAGACTTTCCCATGACCGTGGCGATTCGAAAGAGGCAGGCGCATCAGTTTTGGTCGTTAAATTCCCGGAGGCGCTTGTTGAAGACGATCCGAGCGCCGCGATCGCCGACATGACCTGCTGCGCGCTGGAGGTGTTAAGCCTGGCGAGTGCTCGTCGAAGATCTTCCAGTTCGCTCAACAAAGGAAGGAAGGATACCATCTGGTGCTGTAGCGATCTTACCAGCGAAACGGCATGTCGATATCTCGATCCGTCATATTGAAGGTGGGTCGTGAACGACCGCAGGTCGACCGCGTCCGCCGCCAAGGCATATCGTTCCGCTCTGCCTTGGGCTTCATCCTGCTCGGCAGTTGCTGTTGCCGCAAGGAGCGCTTGCGCCCTTGCCATCCAGGCATCAATCCGCCCCAGCAGGGTTGTTCCGACATGGACTGGAAGAACGACGTGGCTGACGATCGAAGCGCACAGGATCGCAAGGCCGATCTCCTCGACGCGGGCGACGACCGTGTCGAACGTATTCACCGGCGCCGTGACCAGTGGCAACCCTGCAAGAAGCACGGTGTAGCCGGCCAAGAGTGAAACATAGCTGCGTGGCGTGCGATCGAGGAGGCTGATGAACGTGCATCCCGACACCCAGGCGATGATCGCTACTGACAGCAGGATCGGTTCGTTCACGAGGTTCGGAACCAGAATAATTGTCGCGGTTCCACCGATCAGCGTCCCCAGCAGTCGGTAAACCGATTTCGAAGAGATCGCGCCGGACAGCGGATGAGCAACAATGTAAACGGTGGCGACGGCCCAAAATGGTCGTGGCAAGTCGAACCTGATGGCGATGAAATAGGCGAGCATGGCCGCCAGGAATGTCTTCAACGAAAAGAGCACGTTCCCGGTGGTGACAACCGGTCGAGCGCTCATGAGTCCTCCCCGGACGAGTGATTCCTTCGCGAAGCGCCTTGCTCATCCGCGGTGTCGGTGAGGCCGTAGAGTGCAGGCGAAACGTAGCAGAAGAACGTCGCCGCCATGCAAGCATGCATATAAGCTTCGAGTGAATCGACGCACGGAAACGACGAAGCGGGAAGCGGCTGGGGGGCAAAGAACCCGCCGGCCCTCACAAGAAAGGCTTTAGTGATCCTTCGCACACTGGTTACGCGACGGTGCCCGATGCGCGAAAATAGTGGAGGCGAGATGCAATTGCTTCGATAGCGCTTCTGAGGCTGGTGGAATTCCGTCTGGAAGATTTCAGACCACCAAGGGGAGTCAGTTTCGCTAATTGCCATCGACATTCTCCGAATTCTTCCGGAAGATTCTATCGACAAAGCACCGAGGGGAATTTAGATATATCCTCAAATGATGACTAAATCCCACCAGTTGCGGTTATCCCTTTCTGACGCTTTCGTTGAGGAGGATCCTGAACAATCGAGCGCACGAGCGCATGCGGTAAGGATCGACGTTTCGCAAAATGAACGCGAAGCGCCCGAGCACCGGCATAGAAAAGGGCAGCTCGTCATGGCGTCGCGGGGCGGGGTGACATGTCGTGTTCCGAGCGGCGTGTGGATAGTCCCACCGCAGTGCGGCGTATGGGTTCCCGGCGGCATGCTGCACAGCAACGTGGCGACCGCTAATGCGCGTTTGTTCTTTCTCTTTATCGAGCCGGGCGCCGCCGATCTGCCGAATCGATGCTGCACGCTTTCGCTTTCCCCGCTTGTCAGAGAGCTCATCATTGAGATGGCTGACCAATCTACGGTCGCAGGTGCTTATACGGAGACGATGACGAAACTGCTTCTGTCGGCTTTGTCACAGATGCCGGTGGAGGATCTGCATTTACCGCTAACAACCGAGGGGAGATTAAATCGTATCGCGTCGGCGATGGTGGAGGATCCATCCGACCGCAGTACTATGGCACAATGGGCACAGCGGGTGGCAATGAGCGAGAACTCCCTTGCGCGTCTCGTTCAGCAAGAAACCGGCTTGACCTTCGGCCGTTGGCGGCAGCAGTTGCAATTGATCATTGCAATCCGAAGCCTTACGGGCGGGGCGACGGTCCAGCAGGTTTCGGGCAACCTCGGGTATGAATCTGTTTCTGCGTTCATTACGATGTTCAAAAAAGCACTCGGCACATCGCCGGCGCAATATTTACGGAAGTTCCAGCGTTAAACGTCAGGGGACGCCGTTACAGAAGCATCCCATTGGAGAAGAAGCATGTTCACCCATGTCATGATCGGCAGCAACGACCTAGAGAGCGCCGGAACCTTCTACGATGCCACATTCGCTGCCTTGGGAGGCAAGCCCGGCGAGATGGATGCGAGGGGCCGCCTGATCTACCTCCACGAGGGCGGTCGACTGATGATCACGAACCGATCGACGGTAAGCCACCGACAGCTTCCAACGGTGGGACGATCGGTATCACGGCGGTGAGCCGCGATCATGTTCTAGCGTGACATGCCGCTGGTACCTCGCACGGGCGACGATCGTATGGCCGAAGAGGGGCACGCCGGTTCATGTCCGCTCAAGGCGGCGACACTTAAGAACTTCATACTTCAGTTCTGTTTGGGCTTTCTTCCCGCTCTCATCGGCTTCGGTTTCGCCTCTGTCTCGGGCTCGGAAAAGAAGACCGAGATGTCCGCAGATAACGCAACGGCCAGTCGGTCCAGCAGATCAACTGAAGCGTTGTGCTTCCCTCTCTCCAAGTCGCTAATAACAGTCCTGTCTACCTGAGCGTCAACGGCAAGATTCTCCTGCGTAATCTTCCGCAATGAGCGGAGATTTCGCAGATTCCAGGCTATGCGCGCTCGAGTGTCCATGACGCATGGCCACCATCTTGCATTGCATTAATCCATGGGATATAACCGACATATTATCACATCGGCTGCGTTGTCGCGCCGTTATGAACACGATCTGCTTTGGCAGGGTGGGTGAATTCGATGGAACTACGCCAACTATCCTACTTCGTCGCGGTGGCCGAGGAGCTGCATTTCGGTCGTGCGGCAGTCAAGGTGAACATCACCCAGTCCGGCCTGTCGGATGCGATCCTGGCGCTCGAGAAGGAACTCGGCGTGCAGCTGTTGCTGCGAACGACCAGGCGGGTGGAACTGACGCGGGCAGGGGCCTCCTTCTACGAGCGCTCGGTCAGGATGATCAGCGAGCTGGAACTGTCGAAGGAGATCGTCCGCTCAATCGCCGGCAAGACGACCCGCAAGATTGCGATCGGCACGGTCTATCCGGCCACGATCGGCGTGCTGCCCTCCTTCCTGTCGCGCATCGGCAGGAAGTATCCCGATATCCGCATGCATATCGAAAGCGGCACTACCGATGACATCATCCGCCATATCGAGGCAGGTCGTATCAATCTCGGCTTCATCCGGCCGGTGGAGAATATCGGCTCGCTTCGCTTCTTCTCGATTGCCCATGAGCGCTATCTGCTGGCAGTGGCCAAGGAGAGCCCGCTGTCCTTAAAGAGCGAGATCGATCTCGAGGATCTGCGCTCGGAGAAGATCATCTCCTTTTCCCGCCAGAACCTCTCCTACAGCGAACGGTATTTCGCAGAAAAGTTCGAGGAGCACGATCTGACCGACAATGTCGCTTACACCTGCGACGACACCTTCTCGCTGGTGTCGCTGGTTTCAGCCGGTCTTGGCATCGGCTTCGTGCCCGAATGGACGCAGGATCTGCCGAACCGCGGCTTCGAGCTGAAGAAGGTGAGGGGCGTCGATTTCAAGATCGGGCTCGGTGTCGCCTGGAACAGGGAAGACCCAACCGCCGGCCGTGACGACATCATCGATATTGCGCGGTCTCTCGTGCGGCCGGGTAGGTGAGGGGTGTGCCGGTATACCGTCGCCCGACCACGATATCATTGGCGCGGCCAAGGTTTCGTGGCTCGGGCGGGTCTTCATGCCGCCTCCCGCCGCTGGCATGACAAAGATCCGCACGTTCGCTAAGGAGGCCGGTATGCACGAGATGTTGCGGCAGGCTGCAAGCAGCGCCGCTGCTGGGTCCGAAGATCCTCCTTCAGGGCGTGGAGATTGAGCGGCCGCTCGAGGTGGTAAAAGCGCCTGCACTTTCCGCAGACGACAAAAGGACGATCCTGGCGTCATGGCCTCGGACTTCCACGCGGTCGACTCGAAGCCGGCGTTCCGCCATATGCCAGTGGCACCGGAGCCGGTTTCCATCGATGAGGTTCAGGCTGTCCTCAATGAACTTGATCGGCGCTACGGATATTGAGTGAGCGTACCGGCCGAACAGGCCGGTTCACTCACCTGTCGGACGTTTGCGATCGAGATCGGAATGGTCAAGACCGAAGTGATCCAAAACGAGGTCGAGATTACGGCGGTTGGATTTGAAGTAGACGTCAAACAGGTCCCCGACCAACGGAACGCTCCCGGCCGCCGCATCGAAACCGATATTGACCAGCATCCTAAAAAGCTTGTCATTCGGCACGCCAAGCCGCCGGGCCTCATTGACGATGTAGAGACTGATCGCAGCCCCGGCGAAGTCACCAATACCCGGGACCAACCCGATGATCGAATCTGCTCCAAACGAAAAGCGTGTTCCGGGAACGCGCAGCGCGGTGTCCATGAGCCGCGCCAACCCGCGCATGCGGCGAAGGCGGATTAAACGGTCAACGTTGCGGAAATTCGTGTATTGGCTATGCGCTCGGTCGTCTGTCATGCCGCCGTTTTCATCACCTTGCTCAGACGTCTGATCGCCTACTCACCTTTGCCCGGCGCGGTACTATGCGATGAGGATCCGGAAAACTCATCGCCTTCGTCATCTCGGTCACGTCAGGTGACACAGCACGCGACCTCAACAGGCACAAACCAACAGATTGTCGTTTTGTTCCATAGGTTGGACAGGAGGGCCATCGACGCGGAATACGCAACCTGGCCCTGTCGACGCCCTTAGCATGACTGCGCTGCAGCAAAGTCTGTTTAATGGGCTGGCTAGTGGTGGAGATTGCGCGACATTATTTGCGTCAACGGGAGCAACGAGCGGCCCACACCGTATCAATGGGCCGGTGCCAAGCTGTTTCACGCAAAAAACTACCATCTAGGTTCACCAGGAGACGAACGTTTCGAGTAGTAGTGGTCGCCGAAGTGTTTGACGACGGCGGCGGTGTCCTGTTTGGCGTCAACGCGTCATTGCTGAATCAGAACCTGTAGCGGTGTTCCCACTCGCCAATGCCGTCGATCTTCAGCATCGTCGTGTCCGAACTTTTCCGAGTATCTTCTTCAGAACATTTAGCCTTGAGAAAGGTATCAAGAGCGCCTCGGTCAAATCGGGGCAAGAAGATTACATTACGTCCGCTCACGACCTGATGTCCGTGTTCCCGCGTGAACCATTCGGAGCGCTGCATCAGGACGGGCGTCCGCCAGGACCAAGGCAGGATTGACCATGCGGAGATTTGTGCAATCGGTTAGCTCAACATCCGCTAGGCCGGAAACTTCTTAAAGTCAGTCGTCGAAGTCTTCTCGCAGCAGCCTCAAAAGTCGTTCCTGTAGGGCGTTCCAGCGCTCAAGCCGATCGATTTGCTGATCATGTTCTTTCACCGAAATCGGGTGGATCGTTGCCCTTTGTTCTTTAAGTGCGGCAATCTTCTCGCTGTTTACGGCTATTCGCTCCGCGAGCTTTTCCAGGTCAGATTTTGGTGCCATTGTCATCAACCTAGTCGATCAATCGGGAACCGGCTGCAAAAAACTGTCTCAGGTAACTTGGGTCTCTGAAAAAGGTTGCTTTCAAGAAGTTTTGGAGCGGATGCTCCGGGAACAAACGACGGGCGAATTAGGCTTCGGCTTCGCGGCTTCCATCGAGGGCGGCTATCCCTTGGACCTCGGCGAGGGATGGCAACTGGAGCCGCAAGCGCAGCTCGTCTGGCAGACCGTCAGTTTCGATGACTTCAATGACGGAGCTGCCGACATCCGCTACGACAACTTGGGGCGGATCGGCGCGCGCCTAGCCAGAATCTGGGAGGCTGAGGAAGCGACCACGGGCGAGCCGGCACGATTGGTCACCGTGTGGGGCAAGGTAAATTTGTGGCGGGAGCTTACGGCGGAAGCTCAAACTAACATTTCGTCCGCGAGCGGCAATGCTCCTTTCACCTCCGATCTCGACGAGATGGATCGAGTTCGGTCTCGGGACAACGAGGCAAGTCTCAAGAACCACGTGGCTCTACGGCAACGTCAATTCCAGCACGACCTTCGACGGCGACAATCACGCCTGGAACGGCAAGCTGGGGCTTAGAGTGAACTGGTGAACTCAAAACACGCGTGGGGAGACACAATATGGGAATCGGTCATCTGCGAGTTTCTGGACGTTTTTCGACGACTAGAAGCCGCGGTAAAAGCGCGTTGGCTGCAGCAGCGAACTGGCGATGTTGGCGACGATCTGCCCGTCCGCCTCGCTCTTCGCCTTCGCGTCCTGCCAGTCGGGGTCGGCTATGAACTCAGTCCATTTCAGCTCGCGCTCCGCCAGCGAGCGCCACTCGAGCAGGTAGGTCAGATCGTTACTGGACGAACCGATCATCGTCGTCCAGAAGCCGAGTGAGCGAATGCCCAAGCGTTCCCAGATCGCCAGCGTCGCCGTCTCGAAACGCTGCTGGAGTGCCGGCAGCCTCCCCGGCAGACATGTATAGATGCGCAATTCGTGGATCATCGGATGCTCCTCCCGTTAGATCGTGCATATCGTTTAGCGCTGAAAGAAGCGAGAGGTCCTTTGGCCGTCACCACCCTTCGCATGCTAGCAATCGCCCGGTCGATGGGGTGGAAGCGAAAGCAGAATTCTGAATGACTGCCGTCATCGAAAGCGTAGCCATTCTCGATGGAGGCAGCTGAAGCCGTCGATATCCTGGTCGGGAAAACCGAGTTCGGTCGCCCGCTCGGATTTGGTCGTCACGCGGTACCATGTGCCCTGTAAGACGCCGTGAAGAAACCAGCCTCCTTCCCCGAAGCGGGTCCAGTATCCGCCGAGCCGAAGGCGTTGAGTTCGTTGCGCCTAGCCCGCGCGCCCTCGTCAGCCTTCCTGCGTGACATCCAATACCGGGTCGTCAAAAGTAGGGCCTCGTTTTGACGGCGGTTATCTCGCAAAATCCTTCACAAAATGAGAGATAACGGCATTGAAACAATGCCGGTGCACCCATGCCTATTCTGCACATCCATCTGCTTTGCACCGAGACATCGCCAAAGAATGGCGCAGTTGAATATGTGCGCGAATACAAGCGCAATGAACTGGCCGAGATTTTCACCCCCGATGAACTGCTTCGGATGTCAGAGGGCAAGGTGATCGAACGAAACGGCCAATATGGTAAATGCACTTTTGTCGACATGGTGGTGGCATCGCGTCGCATGCGATCGGCCAATGAGCCTCAGCGCTTTGATACCCCGCGTCTTGCCTTCGATCCTAAGTCCCGGAAGGACGTTATCGTGATGGCTGCAAGGCTCACAGCCGGGGGCAATGCTCAATATCTGGTTGATGATGGATCGGGCCCGCTTGCCGTCCGCTGGCGTGATTGCGGCGAGATCGAATTCTACAAGGGGACCAAGGTATGAGCTCTATTGCGCTTGAAGTATTGAGGCCAGAATGACTGCTGAGGATTTCCTTTACTGGCTCGAGGCCATGCGGTCGGCCAAGGGCTTGAATAAGAGCCAATGCGGAGCTCTCTTAGGCCGCAGCCCGCAATCGATCAGCCGTTTCCTGAATAATGGCGCGGACCGGACCGTAGCACTCGCATGCGCTGCGCTGCTCGCAGACCTCCAGCCGTACAAGGCAAACGGTGACAAAACTGTTTGAACATGGTCCGTACGGAAGCGCACCAGACCTAAGTCCGTGCTTACATGGTGTAACCAGCTGTCGTAGCGTAGTTTTGTCCACATCCTGAAGGACATCGGAAGCCTCTATGGGATATGTTGCTTGTTCCCCTGGTGGCTTCCCCGTTGGAACTCTGGCCGTGAGCGATAGTTTGGGTGGCCATGGAAAACCTCCTCGTTGCAGTGCTCCCAGAAGGCCGTCGTCGACGCTCGTTCGATATTCGATTACCGTTGGGATCGTTCTGTTGGCGGCTCTGCTGCGGATGGCCCTCGATGAAACCCTCAAAAACTACCCTCTGTTGTTGTTCGTTCCCGCCGTCTTCTTGGCAGCTCTATTGTTCGACCGAGGGCCGCTTTCTCGCTACTGTCCTGAGCGCCATTATAGCCGCGTGGATTTTCATTCCTCCCGAATGGAGCTTGTCCGTTGGTGCCGACCAATGGTTCGCCGTCGTCCTGTTCGTTGTGATTGGTTGCGGAATAACGATGATCACCGAGGCCCTTAGGCGGGCGGTGACGAAGCTCGATCGCATGGAAAAGGCGAGGGCCATCCAGCTGGAAGAGCTAGGGCATCGCACAAAGAACGATCTGGCCACCGTCGCCTCGCTCCTGCGCCTTCAAGCTCGAACCTTGGAGCAGGGGCCGGCTCGTGCTGCCCTTGACGCGTCCGTTTCGCGCCTCAATGTTATCGCGCAGGTTCACCGCCATCTTCAAGCGAACCATGACAACGGAGCGTCTGTCGACATTGCCGACTATCTGGGAGAGACACACGGTCTGGCTGATCTACTCCGCGATGTCAGGCCGATCGCGCTCAGAGTTAGGTGTCCTCATCTTCTTCTGCCCACCAACCACGCGTCGTCCATAGGTCTGATCGTCAACGAGCTGGTCACGAACGCCTTCAAATATGCCCTCCCGGATGACAACGGCGGAAACGTAGAGATAACGCTGGTGGCCGAAGCAGACGCCATCCTGGTTACGGTCGAGGACAACGGCGCGGGTTGCCCTCCAGACCTTGGGGAAGGAGTGGGATCAAAGCTCGTGAAATTGATGGCATCCCAGTTTGACGGTAAGGTGAACAGGAGGCCCTCTGAGAAAGGGTGTCGCGTCGACTTGAGGCTAAGGTCGACTGCTGCCCCAGGGGTGACGTAAATTTTTAACTGACAAGCCAGCCGCAGTACCTGACTTCTTCAACGGCCCGCAACAGCGGTCTTTGAGCGAATCCGCCTGCTGCGCCTACTAGCGATTCCTTGGCTCGTGTTGCTACTCGGGCCAAACCTTGATTGTGCTTTCGCTTTAAGCGCCGCATCCGTGCAGACAGCAGTGACATCTGTGCGGGTGATCTTCGTAAGATAAGAGCTGGCCGGGGATTTCGATCCCCCTAACCTTGCGACCTATCCCCTCGATCGTTATACTGTTTTTGAAAAACAGTATAACGCAGGAGTCGAGGCTATGAAGTCAATCGACCTCATGTATCAGACGATGCTCGCCGAGCTAGGTCAGCGCACGCTCGACGCCGCATGGACGGCCGATTTCCCTCCAGAGGGTCGGTTTACCCCGGCGAACATCAAAGGGCGCAAATACTGGTATTTCGACATCCCGGATGGACATGGTGGTACGAAACGTCGTTACGTCGGTTCTGCTGATGATCCGGTTATCGCGCAGCGCGTAGCTGATCACAAGCGGGACAAGGACGATCTACGCGCTCGCAGGCGCTTGGTAAATACCCTGACCCGCGAAGGCGGTATGATCGCCCCTGATGCGATGTCGGGTGACATCGTCGAGGCTCTTGCCGATGGCGGTCTCTTTCGTCTCGGAGGTGTTCTCGTCGGCACGGTGGCCTTTCAGTGCTATTCCGGACTTCTAGGCGTCCGCCTTCCCATGGCTGCGATCCTGACCGGCGATGCGGATATCGCTCAGGACTATGCCATCAGTCGGGAGGTAGAAGACAGTCTGCCTCCGATTGTTGAGCTGTTGCAGAGCGTCGACGCCAGCTTCCGGCCAGTTCCACATCGATCGGGATCCGCGGCCTCGTCAGCGTTTCAGAATGCTGATGGTTACAGGGTTGAATTTCTGACATCGAATCGTGGTTCGGATGACTACATCGACCAGCCGGCGAAGATGCCCGCACTTGGTGGCGCCAGCGCGGATCCACTACGCTTTCTCGACTTCCTCATAAGGGAACCCGTCAGGACAATGCTGCTCCACCGAAGCGGGGTCTCAGTCGTCGTCCCTGATCCGTCCCGGTATGCGGTCCACAAGCTCATAGTCGCCAGCCGCCGAAACACTGACGGGCAGGGGCCGGCGAAGCGAGACAAGGACGTTCGTCAAGCTGCGCTGCTCTTTGAAGCCCTGCAGCAGACACGGCGATCTGCCGACTTGGCGCTCGCCTACAACGAAGCATGGGAGCGCGGACCTGCGTGGCAGGAAGGTATTCGAACCGGGGCGGGAATGCTGCCGGCACAAGATGCCGAGCGGCTCAACACGGTCCTGCTCGAGGGCGCAAAAAGAAACCGCGAAGAAATTGAACTTCCGTTTGGTGCATAGGCCATCCGTCACTCGAAAGTTGACCGGCCGGAAGCGAGGACCTGTCTTCAGCTAGTCGGTACCTGGCGATCCTCAGTGAAGGCACTGATCCGTTGCCCGCAACCTCGTAAAAAACTTAGCGTTCTCGGGGAGAGTGGCTGATTACATTTTTATCATGGTTTTGTCAGAATAGCGACTTCCATGAAACACGATATCAATGAAAACAATAGGATAAAGGCGCGAGCGAACGGTCTCTTATATCAGAAGCAGGCTGACGATGGCTTTTCCGCCAGCCTGAGGTTCTCCTGATGCTTAAGCAGCGGCCTCCAAGACTTGATACAAAATAGATCTCCTATTTCGACGATTCCAGTCGTGCCATTCGTTCGTGAGATTGTAGCTGCCACGGCACTCGGTGACGCCGATCGTGGTCATCAGGGCGATCCGAACCGGACGGCCGCCAATCGCTGCAATGAGGTCGCGTACGCCGCGGTAGTAGACGGCTTCTGCCGCTTGCCTGCCCTGGCCGTCGGCGTTGACGGTGAGGACGACGGCGTCGATCCCTTCGAGTGCGGCCGCGAGCGTCTCGGGCTTGGTCACGTCGCCGACCGCGGTCTCGACGGCTGGCAGACGGCTGGCGCGGGCGACATTGCGAACAAGCGCTCGAACCTCATGACCCTTCGCAAGAGCTTCGGACACAACGGGCCGACCGGCGCTTTCCGTTCCCGATCACCAGGATCTTCAATTGCCTCATCAAAGCCATCCTCATTCAACGTGACCAAGACAACGCCGTCGGATTGATCTGGTTAGTCGAGATGAATGGCATGCGCTTATATCTCTAGTTCATAGATGCGAGCGGGAACGGGCGGCGCCTGCGGCAAGCATTTATGAACTGCAGCGATGACTGCATGCGAACTAGAGCATCTAATCTGCGTTATCAAAAATCCTATCTCGCCCGAACGGGTCGAAGGCTCCTCCGTCTTCGTTCCGCAACGCGCCACCGTAAGGAGAGCGAAGAATGTCGGACTTCAATCAACTGGAACTTTCTCGACGGGAGCTCCTTATATCGTCAGCCGCCACGGTCGTGGTCACGGGGACCGCCACAGGGAGCGCGGCCGCCCAGTCATCTGGAGACGATATGAAA
>Ga0102591_1001226_pt1 | contig 37176 bp, 28 predicted proteins | sample AraplaCol_mCL_r2_2_FD_76860 | JGI IMG/M metagenome (GOLD analysis project Ga0102591, IMG submission 76860) | Arabidopsis root microbial communities from North Carolina, USA - plate scrape MF_Col_mCL_r2 (SPADES assembly) (version 2) | ecosystem: Host-associated > Plants > Roots > Endosphere...
CTGAACGAGGCCTTCGCCGCCCAGGGCCTGGCGGTGCTGCGTCAGCTGGGCCTGCCCGATGACGGCGCCCACGTGAACCCGAACGGCGGGGCCATCGCCCTGGGCCACCCGCTCGGCGCGTCGGGGGCGCGACTGGTGCTCACGGCCCTACGTCAGCTGGAGGCCACGGGCGGCAAGCGTGGCCTGGCCACGCTCTGCATCGGCGTCGGCCAAGGCGCGGCCCTGGCCTTCGAACGCGTCTAGGAGATCGTCATGTCGCCGTTGATCCTGCCCTATGCTCGCGAGGACGCCAGCCAGCCGCCGTCGCTGCATCCCGGATACGCCTCGACCGTCGCCCGCTCGCCGCGCCAGCCACTGGTCAAGATCCCGCACACCTTAACCGAGACCACCGGACCGGCCGGCTGCTGGGAGAACCTGATGGGCGGCGCCCTGGCCGACCTGACGGCGCAGCATGCGGGAACGCCGCAAGGCCAGAGGATCATCGTTTCCGGCCGGGTTCTGGACGAGCAAGGTCGTCCGGTTCCCAACACCGTCATGGAGATCTGGCAGGCCAACGCCGCCGGCCGCTACATTCACAAGAAGGACCAGTGGGCCGCTCCGCTGGACCCCAACTTCACCGGCGCCGGCCGCGTGGTCACCGACGCCGAGGGCCGATACCGCTATGTGACCGTCCGCCCCGGCGCCTATCCCTGGGGCAACCACCACAACGCCTGGCGGCCGTCGCATATCCACCTCTCCCTGCTGGGTCCGGCCTTCGCCACGCGCCTGATCACCCAGATGTACTTCCCCGACGATCCGCTGATCGAGATCGACCCGATCGCCAACGCCGTGCCCATGCCGTACCGCCAGCGCATGGTCTCGCGCTTCGACATCGGCACGACCCAGGCCAACTGGGCGCTGGGCTATCTGTTCGACGTGGTGCTGCGCGGTCGCGAGGCCACGCCTTTCGAGGACGATCATGACGACTGAGTTGGCCAACCCGGCTCCGCGCCAGGACAATCAGGATCCCGCCCTGTTCGGCCAGACGCCGTCTCAGACCGTCGGTCCGTTCTTCCACTACGGCCTGCCCTGGAAGGGCGGCGCCGATCTGGTCGGACAGTCCGACATGGGCGCTCGCCCAGAGCTCTTCCCCGAAGAACACTACGTCCTGAACCTGTCGCCGCCGCGTGGGGCGGTCGCCGGCAAGACGATCGCCGTCGAGGGCGTGGTCTATGACGCCGAAGGCAAACCCGTGCCGGACGCCATGATCGAGATCTGGCAGGCCAACGCGGCGGGCCGCTACGCCAGCCCCGACGATGATCGCTCGAACCTTCCGTTGGACGAGGGTTTCATCGGCTTCGGCCGCGCGGCCACGGACGAAAACGGCCTCTACCGCTTCAAGACCGTGCGACCCGGCTCGGTCCCGGGCCCTGGCAATAGCGCGCAGGCCCCGCACATCGCCGTCAGCGTCTTTGGCCGCGGCGTGATCAAGCGCCTCGTCACGCGGATCTATTTCGAAGACGCGGTCGAGAACGCCAGCGACCCGATTCTGGCCCTGGTTCCAGCCGAGCGCCGCGACACCTTGGTCGCTCGCAAGATCGACGACGCCTGGCGGTTCGACATCGTCTTGCAAGGCGCGCGGGAAACCGTCTTCTTCGACGTCTGATCGAAAGGTTTCCGTTTGTCCCTGCTGCGCGATCTTCCCGCCTCGACCCCCGCCATGCTGGCGGCCTTCGGTGACGAGGCGTTGTTGCGCGCCGCGTTGGATTTCGAGGTCGCTCTGGCGCGCGCCCAGGCCGAGGCGGGCCTGATCGACTCGGCGGCGGCCGAAACGATCGCGGACGCCTGCGAGCAACCGCTGGACATCGAAACGCTCGCTCGCGAGGCCGCTCATGCCGGCACCCTGGCCATTCCACTGGTCAGCGCCCTGCGCGAACGGTTGCCGCCCGGCGTCGCGCCGTTGCTGCACAAGGGCGCGACCAGCCAGGATCTCGCCGACACCGCGCTGATGGTGCAGGCCAAGGCTGGCGCCGCGCTCATCCGGGCTGAAGGGGGGCGCCTGGCCGACGCCCTTGCGGTGCTCGCCGAACGCCACGCGGCCACGCCGATGCTGGGCCGCACCCTGTTGCAGCCCGCCTTGCCGATCACCTTCGGCCTGAAGGCCGCCGGTTGGCTGCAAGGCCTCGACGCCGCCCTCGCCCGTTTCGAGGTCGAGCAGACCGCCGCCATCCGGCTGCAGCTGGGCGGCGCGGCCGGAACGCTGGCGGGGATGGATGGTCGAGGCCAGGTCGTCGCCGAGCGCATGGCGGCGCTGCTAGGTCTGTCCGCGGGTACGACGCCCTGGCACGCTCGGCGCGACGGCGTGACGGGCCTGGCCTCCAGCCTGGCCATCCTGGTTGGTGCGGTCGGCAAGATCGCCGGCGATATCGCACTGTTGGCCCAGGCCGAGATCGCCGAGGCGTTCGAGCCGCGTGTCGAGGGCCGGGGCGGCTCCTCGGCCATGGCGCACAAGCGCAATCCCACCGGCTGTCAGGTCGCCCTGACCGCCGCTGTCCGCGCGCCTCACCTGGCGGCGACGGTCTTTTCCGCCCTCGCCTTCCAGCACCACGAACGCGGTCTTGGCGGTTGGCAGGTCGAGGCGCCCGTGCTGGCCGACCTGTTCCAGCTGGCGCACGGCGCCCTGAGCGCCATGGCGCCGGTCGTCGAAGGCCTGGAGGTCACTCCCGCCCGCATGGCCGCCAACCTCGCCGCCGCCGGAGTCGGCATCGACCTCGGCGAGTCCGAGGCGCTGGTCGCCCGCGCGCTGGCTGAACATCGGAAAGAGGACCGCTGATGCCTTTCGCCACCTCCCACGGCGCGCGGATCTACTGGCGGCTGGACGGCGCGGCCGACAAGCCGGTCCTGGTGCTGCTGAATTCCATCGGCTTGGACCTTTCCCTCTACGACCTCGCTGTCCCGCACCTGACGCCGGACTTCCGCGTGTTGCGCCTGGACACCCGCGGCCACGGCGCCTCGGACGCGCCGACCGGAGACTACAGCCTGGACCTGTTGGCCGACGACGTGCTGGCGGTCATGGACGCGGCGGGCGTCGCCAAGGCTTCGATCTGCGGCACCTCGCTGGGGGCCATGATCGCCATGGCGCTCGCGCCGAGGGCGCCGGAGCGCGTCGAGGCTCTAATCCTGGCCTGCACCTCGCCGGCCATGGATCCGTCGAGCTGGGACCAGCGCCTGGCGCTGATCCGCGCCGAGGGCTTGGGGGCCATCGTCGAGGCGGTGCTGGGTCGCTTCTTCTCCGACGACTTCCGCGCGCGGCGTCCCGACGTGATCGAGACCGTCCGCGCCGGTATCCTGGCCCTAAGCCCCGACGGCTATTGCGGCTGCGGCGCCGCGATCCGCGACATGGCCCTGCTCGACCGCCTGTCGGCCATCACCGCGCCGACCCTGGTGCTGACCGGCGCCAAGGACGTCGCGACGCCCTTCGAGGGCCATGGGGACCGGATCGTCGCCGCCATTCCCGGCGCGCGCCACGCCGTGGTCGAGGGCGCTCACCTGCCCAGCCTCGAGGCCCCCGCCGCCTTCGCCGGGGCCGTACGGGGCTTCCTGGCCGAAGTGCTGCACGGAACCGCCGTCCAGGAGGCCAAGGACACGCTGTTCGAAGCCGGCCTGGTCACCCGCCGAAAGGTCCTGGGCGACGCCTGGGTCGACAAGTCGCTGGCCGGCCGCACGCCGTTCACCGCCGACTATCAGGCGATGATCACTCGCTACGCCTGGAACGAGATCTGGGGCCGCCCGGGGCTGGATCACCGCACTCGGCGCCTGCTGGTGCTGGCGATCTGCGCCAGCCTGGCCCGCTGGGAGGAGTTCCGCCTGCACGTCCGCGCCGGCCTCGAACAGGGCGGCTTCACCCAGGACGAGCTCAAGGAGGTGCTGATGCAGATCGCCATCTACGCCGGGGTCCCGGCCGCCAACACCGCCTTCGCCGAGGCCGCGGAGGTCATGTCCGAGCTCGGCTGACCCCAATCAACAAGATCGAACGAGAACGTTCGACGTCGAGGAAATCCCAGGAGACATCATGCGCGACGGCGACGACACCGCAATCCCACAGCGCGGCGGCCTGATCGCCGTCGCCATCTGCTGCCTTCTGGCCCTGTTCGAGGGCTTCGATCTGCAGGCCGCCGGAGTCGCCGCGCCACGGCTGGCGCCGAACCTGGGCCTGAAGCCCGAGGACCTGGGCTGGTTCTTCAGCGTCAGCACCTTCGGCCTGATGGCCGGCGCGGCGATGGGCGGGCGGCTTTCCGACCGTTTCGGTCGCAAGGTCACCCTGCTGATTTCCGTGGCGGCGTTCGGGCTGCTGTCGATCGCCACCGGCCTGGCCACGGATCTCAACAGCTTGCTGCTGGCGCGCTTCCTCACCGGCGTCGGTCTGGGCGGGGCGTTGCCGAACCTGATCGCCATCGTGGCCGAGAGCGTCACCCCCAAGCTGCGCGGCCGCGCTGTCGGCTTCCTCTATGCGGGCCTGCCCTGCGGCGGAGCCCTCGCCAGCCTGGTCAGCCTGGCTGGGGCCGAGCCCTCGGACTGGCGGATGATCTTCTATGTCGGCGGCGCAGGGCCACTGCTGGCCCTGCTACTCGCCATCCTGCTGCTGCCCAACCCTCCCAAGGCTTCGGTCATACCGGCCGCCGGCCAGAAATCAGGCTTCATCGAAGCGGCCGCCGGCGAGGGGCGAGCCTTGACTACCCTGTTGCTGTGGACCGCCTTTTTCCTGGCCTTGCTGATCATGTACCTGCTGCTCAGCTGGCTGCCGTCACTGCTGATCGGCCGAGGCCTGAGCCGGCCCGACGCCGGCCTGGTGCAGATCGCCTTCAACCTGGCCGGCGCGGCGGGCAGCGTCGCCACCGGTTGGCTGATGGACAACCGTCGCCGACGGACGCTGACCATCCTGGGCGTGTTCGGCGCCTCGGCGGCCTCGGTGGCGGCCGCGGCGGGCGCGCCGGCGTCGCTGCTGGTCTATCTCGCGGTCGGCGCGGCGCTGGGGGCTACCGTCTCGGGTGTGCAATCGGCCGTCTACGGCCTGGCGCCGGGCTTCTATCCCGCCCGCCTGCGCGGCACGGGCGTCGGCGCCGCCGTGGTCATGGGACGGCTCGGCTCGGCCGCGGGCCCGCTGCTGGCCGCCGCCCTGATCGGCGCGGGACGCTCGTCCAACCAGGTGCTTCTGGCGCTGCTGCCGGTCATCGTCGCCGGCGGCCTGATCTGTCTCTGGCTGGCGGCGCGTCCGATTTCGGAAGACTGACGTTCCGCGCGCGGCTGACGCCTAGCGTCAGCCGCGCCGGGATCCCGATCAGAGCGCGGCGATCCGCTCGAGGGCGGCCAACATCTGCCCCTTGTCGAGGTCGCCCAGGGCGTTCAGGACCTTCCGGTCGTGCTGGGCGTGCGCGAGTTTCGCCTGTTGTAGCAGCGCCTCGCCTCCGAGCGTCAGGGACAGGGCGTAAGCTCGGCGGTCCCCCGGAACCGGCCCCCGCCGCACCAGCCCGCGGGCTTCCAGCTGGTCGATGATCGTCACCAGGTTAGGACGCTGGATGCGCAGGACGTCGCCGATCGCCCGTTGCTGCAGGCCGGGCGTGGCCTCGATGACAAGCAGCACCGACAAGTCGGTGACGCGCAGATCGAACGGCTTCAGGGCCGACAGCAGATCCTTGAACACCGCCACCTGCGCCAGGCGCAGCACAAATCCGACCGTGGATTCCAGGCCGCCCAGCGAGACGCCCTCCTCCATCGGTTCCTTACGTTCGGCCGCGTCGATCATCCTGCTTCTCTAACGTTGTTCCGGCCCCGGCGCCACGCTGCGCGGATTTGTCTCGGAGCGCCCTAAGCCGTGTTTAGTGACCCTCGCGCAACAAGGTTCTCCGAACGCGCTTGCTCCCTGCATCACCGATTGAATCTCCCATACATTCATGCTCTGAAATAATTAGTACTCATAACAAAATGCGTGTTGCCGACAGCCTCTCGGGGGTTCGTCGAGAAAAACATCGTACGAGGAGGAAACAGATGCCCAGGAATGGGAATATCTCCGGCCGGCTGCGCGCCGGAGGCCTGCTGATCTGCGCCGCCGCCGGCGCCCAGACGATCGCATCCCCCGCCTTCGCCTCCGGACAGTCCGAGGCCCCCACCGTCCAGATCGAGGAGGTGGTCGTCACGGCTCGCCGCCGCGAGGAGCGACTGCAGGACACCCCCGTCGCCGTCACGGCCCTGGCCGGTGAGGCCCTGGAAAGCCGTGGCGTCGACAGCGTCGACCAGATCGCCAAGTTCGCGCCCAGCATCCGCTTCGATGGCGCGGCGGCGCTGAGCGGCGGCAACTACAACGCCACCGTCTTCATTCGTGGCGTCGGCCAGAACGATTTCGCCATTTTCAGCGACCCCGGCGTGGGCGTCTATGTCGACGGCGTCTACTACGCCCGCTCGATCGGCGGCACGCTGGACGCGTTCGACGTCAGCCGGATCGAGGTGCTGCGCGGGCCGCAAGGCACGCTGTTCGGCAAGAACACCATCGGCGGCGCGGTCATCATCACGACCGACCAGCCTAAGAACGAGTTCGGCGGCAAGATCGAGGGCGTGACCGGCAGCTATGACCGGCTGGACGTCAAGGCCCACGTCGACATCCCGCTCAGCGAAAAGGTCTCGGCCCGCCTGTCGGCCGCCCGGCTCACGCGCGACGGCTACGGCAAGCGCCTGCTAGCCGGAGACGACCTGGGCGATCGCAACGCCACCGCCGCCCGCGCCCAACTTCGCTGGGATGCTTCCGACGCGGTGACCGTCAACCTGTCGGCCGACTACACGCGGGCGCGGGAGCATTCGGCGCCGCAGAAGCTGCTGGTGATCGGCGCGGTCCCGGGGTTCGCGGTCGGCCCGTTCATGGCCAACTTCAACACCTATATCGCGCCGGGCCTGGGGATCACCGCGCCGAATGGGGCCAAGTCGCTGAACACCTCGTTCCTGACGGACAGCCCGTTCACGACCTATGGAACCGGCCCCAACATCAACGACCTGGACTTGTGGGGCGGCTCGGCCACCGTGGACTGGGACCTGGGCGCGGTCAGCTTCAAGAGCATCAGCGCCGTGCGCGGCCTGAAGGCGACCTTCGCCCGCGACGGCGACAACACGCCCTTCACCTTCCGCGAAACCTTCAACCACGACGTTCAGGCGCAATACAGCCAGGAGTTCCAGCTCAGCGGCCAGTCGTTCAGCGATCGCCTGACCTGGGTGACCGGCGCCTATGTCTTCCGCGAGCGAGGCACGGATTCCGGCTACGCCAAGCTGGCGCTCGGCTTGGCGCCCGGCGCCTCGCCGCCGCCCTACAGCCCCTCGGCGGCGGTCTACACCAAGGTGACCAGCACCACCTACGCCCTGTTCGCCCAAGGCAGTCTGACCCTGACCGACCGGCTCAGCGCCACGGTCGGGGCTCGCTATAACCGCGACGAGAAGGACTATGTGCTCGACCATCGCCGCATCCGCGACGGCGTCGTCATCGCCCAGGTGACCCCGAGCGGATCGTGGAACTCGTTCACGCCCAAGGTCGGGCTGGAGTTCAAGGCCACGCCCGACATCCTGCTCTATGGATCGGTCGGAAAGGGCTTCAAGAGCGGCGGCTACAACGCCCGGCCGCTCAACGACGCCAGCGAGGTCACCGAGTACCAGCCCGAAACCCTGCTCACCTACGAGGCGGGCGCCAAGACCGCCTGGCTGGACCGTCGCCTGATCCTCAACGTCGCCGGCTATTTCAGCGACTATCAGGACATCCAGGTCACGGTGAACCAGACGCCGCGCAACTTCGTGGCCAACGCCGCGGCGGGCGAGGTCAAGGGCGTCGAGGTCGAGCTTCAGGCCAAGCCGACCGCCAACTGGAGCTTCAACTTCGGCGGCGGCTATATGGACGCCAAATATACCGAAGTCGGCTCCGGCCTGGCGGCGGGACAGGTGCTGCCGATCACCCTGGCCACCCACTTCGTCAAGGCGCCCAAATGGACGCTGAACGGCGGGGTCGAGTATGGTCGCGAGCTGCCGGGCGGCGGTCGCCTGACCGCCCGGGTCGACTGGACGCACTACAGCACCGTCTACAACGACGTGGCCAACGATCCGGCCCTGACCCAGCCGGCCTACGACCTGTTCGGCGCGCGACTGGCCTACGCCTCGCCCGACCGGACATGGCAGGCGGCGCTGTTCGGCTCGAACCTGTCGGACGAGCGCTACATGGTGTCCGGCAACGCCTCCAGCGGCTTTGGCCTAAAGGAGGCCAGCTTCGGGCGTCCCCGCGAATGGGGGCTCAGCCTGAGCCGCAAGTTCTGATCAACAACAAACGTCCCCGCTGGCGGCCTTCGCCGCCAGCGGGTGTCCGCTGATCGCCCCCGTCGCGCCGACTAGGGCGCGACCACCACCGTTTCCTGGCCGACGTATCGGACCGTGCTCGCGGGCGCTCCGACAGCTACGCCGGCGCCGGTCTGCTCGCCGACCCAGACGATATTGAAAGTCCGCTCGCGCGGCATGCCGGGATAGGTTCCGGTCCGTGCGCCGATCGTCAGGGTCCGCCGGGCCTCGTTCCAGCGCAGGTCGATGGTCGCCCGCCGTCCCTGACGATAGCCCTGGCCGTCGCCCTCGTCGTCGTAGAGGGTGAAGGCGCCGTCGGCGCCGCGATAGACACGGATCTCCAACGGCGCGTTGGCGCCGGCCTCGGCGTGCGGAACAACGGGCCCCAGCGGCAGGATCGCGCCGGCCCGAACGTGGATCGGCAGGCGATCGAGCGGCGCGACCGCCGTCACCGTGGAGCCGCCGGCGAGGCGATGGCCGGTCCAGAAGTCGTACCAGGGCGCCTTGCCGGGCAAGTAGACCGTCCGCGTCTCGGCCTTGGGCTGGATCACGGGACTGATCAGCAGGTTGGGTCCGAACATGTACTGGTCGGCAAGGCCATGGGCCAACGGATCGGCGGCGAAGTCCATCTCCAGCGGCCGCATCATCGTGTAGCCCTGGTCGGTGACCCGCCAGGACGTCGCGTAGATGTAGGGCAGCAAGCGGTAGCGCAGCTCGACATAGCGCCGCAGGATCGCTTGCGCCGGCTCGTCGAAGCGCCAGATCTCCTTGGCCGGGCCGGTGCCGTGGACGCGGAACATCGGCGTGAAGGCGCCGAACTGGAACCAGCGCACGAACAGCTCGCGATAGTTGGCGTCGCCCGGCTGGCCGCCGAAGAAGCCGCCGATGTCGGTGTTCCAATAGGGAATGCCGCTGGCCACGAAGTTCAGCCCCGCCGGGATCTGCTTGCGGAACACCTCCCAGTCGCCGTGGATGTCGCCCGACCAGGTCACCGCCGCGTTGCGCTGCTGGCCCAGCCACGCCGAGCGCGTCAGGATGAACGGCCGCTTGCCGGGCGCGTCCTTCAGCTGCCCGTCATAGACCCCGGTCGTGTGCATCAGCGGATAGGCGTTGTAGACCTCCGCGCCTGGCCCAGCCCCGGTCGACAGGGCCCGCATCTCGCCCCAGTCGCCGCCCAGCTCGGCCTCGCTGGCGTCCAGCCAGTAGCCGTCGAAGCCGATCGGCGTCATGCTTTTGGAGACTTGGGACCAATAGAGGTCGCGGCCCGCCTTGCCGTACGGGTCGTACCAGCGGCCAAAGCCGGCGGGATAGACGTTGCGATAGGTCGGCGGGAACAGCACGCCGGCCGCGTCGAGCGCCTTGGTGTTGGCCAGATCGGTGTCCAGCCGCGGCCAGACCGAGACGATGGCGTGCACGTCCATCGCGCGCAGGTCGGCCAGCATCTTCTTCGGGTCGGGATAGCGCGCTGGGTCGAACTGGTGCGAGCCCCACTGGCCCGGCGCCCAGTACTGCCAGTCCTGGATCACCGCATCGATGGGGATGTTCATCTCGCGATAGCGGCGGGCGATGCCGACCAGCTCGTCCTGCGAGGCGTAGCGTTCCCGCGATTGCCAGAAGCCCCAGGTCCAGCGGGCCATCATCGGCGCCGCGCCGGTCAGGCGGCGATAGCCCGCGATTACTGCGTCAGGATCAGCGCCGGCGATGAAGTAGTAGTCGATGTCGCGCGCGGCCTCAGATTGGAAGACCAGGCGGCTCGAGGCCTGCGGGATCCCCACGTCGACGGTGGTCACCGAGGCATTGTCCCACAGGACCCCGTACCCTTTTGTCGACCACAGCATCGGGACGGCGACGTCGGTGTTGACCTGCTGCAGCAGCACGTGGCGCCCGTGGCGGTCGATAGCGCCGTCGGCGTGTTGACCCAGGCCCAGGAAGGCCTGCGAGCCGGAGATCTCGAACGCCTGCCGGGCCGAGAACAGGCCGGGCGCGGCGGTCGCGGACTGCGCCAGGCCGTCATCTCCGGGCTTGAGAACCTCGCGGGTGTAGAGATTTCCGGCCGCGTCGCTGAACGACACCGCGCCATCTTCGCGGGCGACCGTCACCTTGAGCGCCGGCGTAGTGATCTCGACTCCGGCGGCCGTCGTGGCGACGCCGAACCGCTGCGCGGGCCGAGGCATGACGACGGCCAGGCTGGCGCGGTTGGGCGCGACTCCGCGATAGCGTCGGACGCGGACGATATTGTCGCCCCAGACCTGGACACTGACCGTACCCTGGGCGGTGCGAACCGAAAGGCCGTCCTCATCCTGGCGCACGACGGGCGTCGGCGCGCTAGCCTGGGCGAGCGCCGTGTCTCCAGCGGCGGAAAAGGCTACGATCAGGCCGGCGAGCAAGGGAGCCAAGCGAGACCCTCGCGATGATCCACGGGAGACGCGCCGGCCCTCGAACGCTGGCCCGGTGCAGGCGTGATACTTTCCGCGATCCATCAGAGTTCCTCTTGCGCTTCCTCGCCGACGCGGATCTTTCGCCCACGGCCAGCCTTGTTCGGTCGCGAGGCTAGAGGCTAATGGTAGCGCTATCAATAAGCTTCGCGACCCATGGGCTAGCTAGCGCGTCACCAGCGAACGACGGACCAGCGCCACGTCGCGGTCACAAGCCTTCGCGACGCCATCGACCTTCACCGATCGCGCTCCGTCGCAGGCCAGGCGGATCGCGTAGGTCGGCTGGCCCTCGATACTGGCGGTCACGCCCTGCCCTGTTCGCGCCTTGACGACGAAGGCCTTGGACAGCGAGTCCAGCTCCACCCGGCCATCCCGGCGTAGATAACTGCCGTCCGCGACGAACCAGCGCCTCGGGCTCTGGGGACCGCCGCCTTCGGGATAGGTCAGGGCCAGGATATAGGCGTCGGTCTCCCAGCCGCCGAGATTGGCGTTGGCGTTGCGGTGCCGGATGCGCCCGTCGGCCAGCAGGTTGAAATAGACCTCGGTGACCTCGCCCTTCTGATGGAGCTTCACCAGCAGATAGTCTTTGGTCTCGACGCGTTCGATCCGGGGCGCGGGACCCGCGCCGTTCGGCGTCAGGGCGACCACGAACTTGGCGCGGTCCGTGACGCCCGGCGCCTGCAGGCGCAGATAGGGTTGCGCTTCGTCGGGCGCGTGGTCCTTCAGCCCCTTGCCCTCGGCCATGCCCAGCAGTTCGGGATAGTCGGTGGGCAGGCCCGCATCGGGCAGGGTCTCGGGAAACAGCGGCCGCACGGCGACCTCGGCGTCACCGTTCTTGACGGTGATCACCTGGCCCTGCCGCTTGGCCTCGCCCTCATAGTGCAGCAACCATTCGAACCGACCGGGCTCCCAGCCCTTGACGTCGTCGATCACCAGGATCGTGTCGCCCAGCCAGAGGAAGCTGCGATACTTGCGCTCGAAGGTCCTGGCGTTGGGACCCGTCGCGTCGGCCCAGACGAAGCGCAGGTCGCCGGCGTCGACCAGATGGTCGACGCGGCCTACGAAATGCGAGCCGTCATAGGTGTTGCTGGGCGGCTCGGCCTTGCCATCGAGAGTGACGACGTTGTGGGCCACGCTCTGGCGGTAATAGCCGTCATATTCGGGGCGGGCGTAGCTGCTGTTGCCGGAGTCGATCAGCAGCTGCTTGCCCTTGTGCCAGAGGATGAAGCTGCCGGCGTCGGCGTGGTTGTGGTTCCAGGTGAAGCCCGAGCGCAGCGCCAGGAAGGTGGCGTCCGGCGCCCAGGACGACCGCAACGTCGCCGAGCCAAGGTCGCTGTCGATCCAGCTGGTCGGCAGGCTAGGGCCTTGAGCGGCGGCGGCCTTTGCCTTGGCGACCGGCCACAGCACCACGTTCTCCGCCGCGTCGAAAACGTTCTGGTTGGGATTGGGCGCGACCGTGTCGAGATACCAGAGATAGCGCGGCTGCTGGTCGCCCGTGGCCCAGAGGTTGATGATCGCATTGGCGCCGCTGGCGGTCGGATTGCCGTCACCGAAGTTGCTCGACAAAGCGCCGGAGGCCGTCGGGTAGACGTTCTGGATGAAGTAGTCGGCGATCCCGGCCAGCCGCGGCGTCGGGGCGGGCTTTTCGGTGAACGCGTCCAGCCAGGCGCGCTTGAAGCGCAAGTAACCCTCGGCGGCGAAGTCGGCGTAGTTGATGCTCTCGACGAAGGCGCCGTTGGCCGCGAAGTGCCGGGGCTTGGTCTCGATGGCGCTGCCGTCGTAGTTGGCCCACGCCTCGGCGGCCTCGTCGAGGCGCCGGATCCAGGCGTCGGCCTGCGGCTCCTCGGTCTTGACGGCGATGGCGGCCACGCCCGCGCCGAACACGATGTGGCTGAACCAGTTGTGCCCCATGGTGTCGAGGCTGTGGATACGATTGGCGCCGTCCACCCAGTCGGCGAGCGTCGGCTTGATCGCACCCTTGACCAGAGCCTTGGCCAGGCGGTCGCGCTCGGCAGGGGTCAGGGCGTCGTGAATCGCGTCGAAGGTCAGGCCGAAGACATAGGCGCTGGTCCCCATGCCGAGGTCGGAGTTCCAGACCGGTGTCCGGGCCAGCAGCGGCTTGTCCGTCACCCAGTTGGCGCGGCCGGCATAGACGTCCAGCAAGGCCTTGGCGCGATCGGCGTAGCGGCGCTCGCCGGTCATGCGGTAGGCCAGCGAAAGGTCCATCAACGCCGCGTTCAGCTCCCGATCGTTGGCGGGCTTTCGCGTCAGCGCCCCATCCGCCCGCGTCCGCGCGCGGCTCCAGGCGGCCTTGGCGTCAGCGTCCTCGCCGATCCGCGCCTTGAACTGGGCCACGTGCTTGTCACTGAAGGTCAGGTAAGGGTGCCCGCCGCGCAGCGTCTGGCACTCCGCCGTTCCCCCCAGAAGCGACATCGCCAAGGCCAGGCCGGCGACGGTCTTTGCTCGGATCTTCACGCCCATCTCCCCGACTACTCTTCTCTTCGTGACGCGCGCCGAAGCCTGTCGGCCACTTGCCTCAGACCAGCGCCAGATTGACCGCCACGGACCGGCGCACGCCCGGGCTCCTGAACGGATAGACGCAGTGCAACATCCAGGACGGCCATAGATAGAACTCCCCGACCACCGGCTTGACCGTGAACAGGTTGCGGACGCCGACGGCGCTGCGGCTGTCGATGAACTGCAGACAGCCGGCGGTGTTCTGCCGGGCCTTGTCGGCCTGGAACTCCGCCTCGTAGCCGGGCGGCACGCGCAGAAAGCCGACACTGCTGAACAGGCATCCCTGGTGGAAATGGGCGGGGTTGTAGTCGCCCGCGACCATTTCGTTGACCCAGGCTTCCTTGATCTGGACCTCGAGCCGCTTGTCCGTAAGCTCCTCGGTGCGATCATAGTTGCCGTAGTGAAGCAGGGCGTTCTCGCACCGGTAGGCATAGGTCCGCGCGACGTCGTAGAGAAAATCGCGCAGCGCCGGCAGACCCAGGAGAATGTCGGTGATCCGGATCTCGGCGCTCACCGCGCCGGCCAGGTGCGCCGACCAGTCGCGCGCGGCCGCCTCTTCGTCCGATGCGAGGATCGCGTCGAGCCGCTCATTGAGCGCATCGACCATCGCCGCGCTCATGGTCGCCTTGATGATCGTCGGGCTGAACGGCGCGACCAGTCTGAGATCGTGATCGGTCATGCTGGGCGCTCGTCCATGCACGGTGACCTCGGGAAAGCGAGGGATCGGCGCTCCGATCCCTCGTCGCCAAATTGGAAGGGGCGTTCGGCGATCGATCAGAACTCCTTCCGAACGGTCAGCCATACCGATCGGGGCGCGTTGCGCTTCAGCAGGAAGCCGGACTCGGGCAGCTGTTCGACGACGTCATAGATCTGCACGTTGGCGGGCAGATTGCTGCTGATCATCGGGTCGTAGGCCGAGACGTATTGCTTATCCAGCACGTTGCGGACGTCCAGGGTGATCAGCGTCTTCTTCATGCCGGTGTACTGAACCGAGGCGTCCAGATTGTCCTGCTTGGGCAGGTACCGGTGGTCCAGCGAGTTGTTGTTGAGCTTGCGCACGTCCATCCAGCGGTGCCGGAGATTGAAGCGGAAGTCCTTGAAGCTGTAGGAAACCGTGTTGCTGACCGTCCACTTGGGCGAGCGGGCCAGGATGCCGGCGTCGACGCGAAGCACGTCGTCGTCCACGCCCAGGCCGTTGGCGCCGGTATTGAGCCAGACATAGGCCTCGGTGGTCTTGCCGTTCAGGAAGGTGACCGACGGGCTCCATTCCAGGGCCCGCGTGATCCGCCACTTGGCCCAGGCCTCGACGCCGCGCGTGAAGTACCGGTTGAAGTTCTCCGGCAGCAGGTAGGTCGAGACATTGTCCTTGTCGACCGCCGTCGGGTAATCGTTCACCGCGAAGTTCTGGTAGAAGTACGTGATCTGGCCGTTGAACTTGCGATCGCCGAACGTGTAGGCGGCTTCGTGGCCCTTGATGAAGGCCGTGGGGCCCAGCGGACGCACCAAGGTCGCGGCGGTCGAGTAACGGTTGATGACGCCGGCCGCCGGCTGTTTGGCGTCGGTGTAGCGGTAATAGACCTTGTGGTGGTCATTGAAGTTGTAGCCCAAGGCGACGCTATAGTTCCAGGTGCCGACATGCTTGTCGGCCTGGATGACCTTCGTCGCGGTCTTGGTCATGTAGATGTTGTCGTAGACGGTCAGCGGGTTGCCATCGAGCCCGCCATTGGTCAGCGACGCCGCGCCGGGATTACGGGTGTCCCAGGTCTCCGAATAGGTCTTGGCGTCGAAGCGCTGGTACTTGACGCTGCCGTTGAAGTCCCACTTGCCCGGCGACCAGCTGGCCCCGAGATAGGGCGAAATCTCGCAGATCTTGGCGCGCTGCGACACCGTGGTGAACAGGCCGCTGCCGTACGATCCCCAGCCGCCGGCGTCGGTCAGCTGATAGGTCGTTCCCGTATCGGTGACGTACTTGACGTTCAGGTTCTGGACCTGGCCGTCGGCCCAGGCCGAGATGCCGAGGCCGTTGGCCCAGTTGTCGTTTTCCTGTTCCGAGCGCGACACGTAGACGCCCAGGTTCAGGCTGTAGTTGTCGCCGCGATAGGTGGCCGTGAAGTTGCCCATATAGTCGGTGGACTCGCGGGCGTTGTCCTCGGCCCGCGTCTGCAGGATCAGGTCCTGCGAGGCGCTGGCGACCGGCACGACGCCGGAGTTGTAGACCCCCGCCGCCGTGGGGATGGTGGCCGTGACCGTGCCGCCGCGCATGTCGATGTCGCGGTTGGGCAGGGTGTTGGAGACCAGGCACAGGCTGTTGGCCTGCCAGGTGGCGGCCGTCACCCGAGGACAGGCCGCGCCCGAGCGGTAGTTCACGCCCAGCTGAGAGCCGTTGACGTTGTTGGCGACCCTGGCGACCAGGGCGCCGGCCGCGTTATAGTACTCGTAGTAGCCGGGCGTGCGGTCCAGGTTGTTGACGTTCAGCCCGTATCGCTCGCGCGTCGCCGCCGCGGAAGCCAGCGAGGCCAGGCCCTGGGGCTTGTAGGACTGGCCCCGATACTGGGATTTCTGCAGGCGAAGCGCGCCCGTGAAGCTCCAGGGTCCGTTGGTGTCGTGGTTCCAGCGCATCCAGACCGCGTCCTGCTGGTAGCGATAGCCGGCCGACGGGTCGAGCGTATGGGACTTGTCCTCGTACGCGCCGGGAACAGTCTGCTCGCCGCCGTTCATGAACAGGTTCACGTCGCGGCCGAAGCCCGGGATCTCCTGCGCGTTCTGATAGCCGTAGGTCGGCTGCTGGAAGGTCGTCAGCTCGGCGTTGGTGTCATCCAGATGCTTGTAGACGACGTTGATCGAGCCCGACCCGTTCGACGTCTGGTAGTCCTTGTACAGGTTCAGCTTGAACTGGCCGCCGTGGTTCAGGTCCCAGCCTGGGTTCACCTGGCCGTTGGACCGGCGGTAGAAGCCGCTGAGGCCGACGCCGAAGTCGCCCGCCTTGTTGATCCAGCCGTACGAGGCGTCGACCTGCTTCCAGGACAGGTGAAGGTCCTCGCCCTCGAATCCGATGCGGGTCTGGATGATCGCGCCGGGCTTCACCCGGCCCGTGATGTAGTTGAAGGTGGAGCCGACCGAGGTGGTCACGCCCGTCGCCGACGAACCGCCGCGCACCGACTCGACCCGGCTGGTCGAGATGTCGGCCCGATAGAAGTAGCCGTCCTGGAAGCCGCTGAACTTGAAGGGCACGACGGGCAGCCCGTCCTCCAGGATCGTGGTCCAGAAGTAGCCCGAGGTGTTGGCCCCCGTGCCGATGGTCATGCCGCGCGTGAAGACCTCGTTGCGCGCCACGCCGTCATTGGACTCCACGACGACGCCGGGCATGTCGCGCAGCATGTCGTCGGCGCTGATCGGGGTGAACTTGGACATGTCGTCTTCCGACAACACCGAGAACGAGACGTTCGCCTTCTTGGCCGCGGTGCCGGCCATGACGCCGGTGACGATGACCTCGTCGACGGCGGTGCTCTCGGCCTTCACCGGAGCCTGGGCCGCTGGCGGCGCCGACGACTGAGCGTGTGCGCCCGACGCCATCAAGGCGCTCGCGCCGACGGCCAAGGCCAAGACCTTGTGAGAAACTTGCAGGGCGCGGCGGCAGCCACGCCGAGTGTTGTGATCACCCATGTTTCCTCCCCTTTCGGACGTTTCGCCCGAGTTCGTGGGCCAGGGCGATGCGATCACCCGAGCCATGGCCGAAGCGAGCTCAGCGCCGAAGGGCTCTGATATCGTTATCAATTGAAGGCTCGCCGATCGGCCAGGTGCTCGGCGTCCACTGATTTGCAATTGATATCGATATCAATCTCAGATCAGCGATGGATGTCAATCCCCCATGGTCCGGTGACCAGCGGACGGTCAGTGGGCGCGGTTGGCTGAGGCTACCAGACGAATGTTCCCGCCGCGCGCGCCGGCAGCGAGGCCTTGAACGCGCGCGCGCCTTCGGTGATGGCGAATATCCCCGGTTGAACGCCGACGTTCAGGACGATCAGGACCCGGGTCCCGTCGCGGTTCTGGAACGCCACGGTCCGCAGGTCGCCGAGCTTGCCTGGCGATCCGATCCGCACCGCGCCCGGCTTGACGAACCGGCTGGCATGGCCGAACGCGTAGTACTCCTGGGTGCGGGTGACCGCCCCGGTCTTGCTGTCGATGGTCACGAAGGCTCGGCAATCCTTGCAGCCACCGGCGTGCGGGCCGAACTTTTCGTCCAGGGCGAGGTTCCACATCAGCACGCCGCGCGAACCGCCGCGGGTCGAGCCGATGATCAGTTGCTCGACCATCCACGAGAAGCTCTCGTCGAACTTGGGCGCCCATTCGCCGCCCGAGCATTCGGTGAGGAACGCGTCCTTATCGGGGTGAACCACCCGCACCCCGTCCTGGGCCAAGACCTCGCCCGCGTAGCAGTGCCATGCGACACCAGCGAGGAAGGCCTTGGCCTTGGGATCGGCCAGGACGGTCAGCGGCTGTTGCGGCTGGTCCCAATTGTGATCCCAGTCGAGGACTTTCGTACGGATCTTCTCGCGCTTGAACGTCGGCGCGAGGTGCTCGCCGAAGAACTCCGCCCGGTCGCGCGCCGGCCAGCGCATGCCGGGATAGTTTTCCGGCTCGAAGTCCGGCTCGTTCTGAACGCTCAGATAGTCGATCGGCACGCCGACCTTGGCGGCCTCCTTGACGTAGCGCGCGAAGAAATCGGCGTAGACCGGATAGGCCTCGGGCTTCAGCTGCCCCTTCACCAGGGATCCCGTGGTCTTCATCCAGGCCGGCGCGCTCCACGGCGAGGCCATGACCTTGAGGTCGGGATTGATCTTCAGCGCCGCGCGGACGGTCGGGAAGACGTATTGCTGAGGCCGCGCCAGCGAGAAGTGTTCCAGCTTCGGATCGGGCGCGCCCCCCGGGGCGTCATCGAGACTGTAGTGGTCGAGCGAGAAGTCGGACGCGCCGATCGTGATCCGCGTGAAGCTGAAACCCAGCCCCCCTTCCCCGCGCCCGTAGAGCTCACGCAGCAGGCTGTCGCGCTGCTGGGCCGAGAGCTTGTTCTGGATCAGCCAGGCCGAAGAGTCGGTGATCGCCGCGCCGAACCCGACGATCGACTGATGGCGCGCCTTGGGGTCGACGACGATGGTCGGCAGACCCGCGACATCGCCGGCGGCGACGGCGTCCGACGGCGGCTGCGCGGTCAGGAGCTGGCTCTTGTCGCCGGTGGTCACCCAGGCGTGCAGCTTGGGCGCGGCGACGGCGGGCGCCGCCAAAGCGAGCGCCACGATCGCGACGGAGGCGTGCAGGAAAGGGCGCATCACGGCTTCCTCGACCAGGCCTTGAGCTGCGCCTTGCCGCTAAGCACAGCGTCGCCCGCATGACGACCGATATAGAGCGGATAGCTGCCCGCCGCGATCGTCCAGCCCGGCCTGGCGACGTCGTAGTCGGCCAGAATGCGCGGCTCGACGGTCAGGATCACCCGCTTGGTCTGCCCCGGCGCGAGGTCGACCTTCTCGAAGCCCGCCAGGCGAACCATCGATTTGCGCCGGCCGGCGGTGACATAGAGCTGCGGCGTATCGGCGCCGGCGACCTTGCCGGTGTTGGTGACGTCGAAACTGACCTTCAGCCCCTCCCCGTCCTCGACCTTGAGATTCGTGTAGCCGAACGTCGTGAACGAGAGGCCGTAGCCGAACGGATAGAGCGGCTGGCGCTTCTCCTGGGCGTACCAGCGATAGCCGACGGCCGCGCCCTCGACATACTTCACCGCGAAGCCCTTGATCGGACCGGCCTTCTGGCCGGCGCGGCGGGCGTCGTCGATCGCGGCTTGTTCCGCGAAGCCCGGCGCGCTGGCGCGTGGGGCCTGATCGGCGGACTTCGGGAAGGTCATGGCCAGGCGGCCCGACGGATTGACCTCGCCGAACAGTAGGCGGGCGATGGCCTGACCGCCACGCTGGCCAGGATACCAGGCCTGCAGCACCGCCCCGACCCGGTCGAGCCAGGGCATCAGCACCGGCCCGCCGGTCTCGAGCACGACGATCGAGTTCCTGTTCGCCGCTGAAACGGCCTCGATCAGGGTGTCCTGGTTCTCGGGCAAGGCGATCGACGGCGCGTCCTGGGCCTCGGTCTGCCAGTGCCACGCGAAGACGATGGCGACGTCGGCGTCCTTGGCGGCGGCCGCGGCGGCGGCCGGATCCCTGCCGTCGACATAGATCACCTGCGCGCCCGGCGCGGCGGCCTTGATGGCTTCGAGGGGCGAAGACGCGTGCCAGGTGACGCGGACGAACGAGGCCGCCTCGCCGCCGTTCAGCGGGATCTCGACGGGCGCGCCGCCGACCGAGCGGACCTGGGACGAACCGCCGCCCGAGATCACGCCGACATCGGCATGGGCGCCGATCAGCACGATCTTCCTGGCGCTCTTGGCCAGGGGCAGCAGGTTCCCGTCGTTCTTCAGCAGCACCGATCCCCGCTCGGCCACGGCCTGGGCGACCTTGGCATGGGCGGCGTAGTCGATTGGCTGGGCGGTCGCCGGAGCCGGATCGTCCATCAGGCCCGAGGTGATCACCCCGTGCAGAATGCGGCGGACCATGTCGTCGAGGCGGGCCTGACTGACCTCGCCCTTGGCCAGCGCGGCCTTCAAGTCGTCGCCGAAGAAGATCTGGGTGTCGAGCTCCTGGCCCGACTGCTGGTCGAGGCCGGCCAGGGCGGCCTTGACCGTGCTGTGCACCGCGCCCCAGTCGGACATCACCCAGCCCGGATAGTTCCAGTCGCGCTTGAGCACCTTGTTGAGCAGGACATCGTTCTGGCAGGCCCAGTCGCCATTGATCTTGTTGTAGGCGCACATGACCGAGGCGGGGTTGCTCTTCTCGATGGCGATCTGGAAGGCCAGCAGGTCGCTCTCGCGCAGGTCCGCCTCGTCGATCTGGGCGTCCATGACGTGGCGGCCGGTCTCCTGGGCGTTGAGGGCGAAGTGCTTGATCGTCGAGACGATGTGGTTGCTCTGCACGCCCTTGATCGACTCGCCAGCCATTTCGCCGGCCAGCAGCGGGTCCTCGCCGAGATACTCGAAGTTCCGGCCCGCCCACGGGTCGCGGGTCAGGTTGACGCCGCCTGACAGCAGGACATTGAAGGTCTTGGCGCGCGCCTCGGCGCCGATCATCGCACCGCCCGCATAGGCCAGGCTCGGCTCGAACGTCGAAGCCAGGGCCAAGCCCGACGGCAGGGCCGTGGCGACGTCGCCCTTGCGCTGCTCGACCTGGTTGGCCACGCCCAGGCTGGCGTCGCTTTCGCGCAGGGTCGGGATCTTCAGGCGCGGCACACCCGGCACGTAGCCCGCCGACGGGATCATGTCGGCCGGCGCGAGCCTAGTGTTGGGCGGAAACAGGCCGTGCAGATACGTGATCTTCTCGTCCAAGGTCATCTGCTTGACCAGGGCGTCGGCCCGGACCCAGGCCGGGTCGTTGGCGCGCGGCGCCAGCGGGGCGCTGTCCTGGGTCGGCATGACCTGCGCCAGCGCGCCCGAGATCGGGGTCAGGGCGAGCAACGCCACGGCGGCTGTGGTCCGGCACAGGATCCGCAGGGCGGATGAAGGCTGGGCGGCGGTCGTCATGGTGGTACTCCGATAGTGTCTTAAGGGGCGGGATTTGGGGGCGCGGCGAGCGGCGGGGCCTGGCAGGTGCGCGCCACGAACTCGGCGTGGCTGGGCATCACGTTCAGGCACTTGCCGATGACCGTTTCGATGTTCGCCAGGTAACGGGCGATGGCCTCGTCCGAGTGGACGCGGACCAGCGGGTCGTAGCCGCGCGGGATGATCCCCTGCCCCAGGAAAACCTGGATCCAGCTCTCCTCGGTGAAGAGCTCGTCGTCCTCGCGGAACACCCGGCCGTTGGCGGCGAACAGGTCCATCTTCCGCCGCAGGGTGGCGGGGACCTCCATGTCGCGGCAGGAACGCCAGAACGGGGTGTCGTCGCGCTCGGTGGCCTTGTAGTGCAGGATGATGAAGTCGCGGATGCGCTCGTATTCGAAGTCGCTCTGGCGGTTGAACTCGTCGATCGTCGCCTGGTCGAAACCGGCGTCCGGCAGCAGGCGCACCATACGGATCACGGCCGACTGGATCAGGTGCAGGCTGGTCGACTCCAGCGGCTCCATGAAGCCGCTGGCCAGACCCACGGCGACGCAGTTCTTGTTCCAGATCCTCTTGCGCTTGCCGGTCGTGAACCGCAGGCGCAGCGGATTGGCCCGTTGGGCGCCGTCCAGGTTCGACAGCAGGACGCGCTCGGCCTCGTCGTCGTCGATATACTGACTGGAATAGACGTGGCCGTTGCCGGTGCGGTGCTGCAGCGGGATCCGCCATTGCCAGCCGGCGTCGTGCGCCGTCGAGCGGGTATAGGGCGTGAAGTGCTCCGACCGCTCGCTGGGCACGGCGATGGCCCGGTCGCAGGGCAGCCAGTGCGTCCAGTCCTCGTAGCCGGTCTTCAGCGCCTGCTCGATGATCAGGCCGCGGAAGCCCGAGCAGTCGACGAAGAAGTCGGCGGTGATCACCTCGCCGTCGTCCATGGTCACCGACTGGACGAAGCCGTCCTCGGACCGCAGAGCGACGTCGACGATCTTGCCCTCGCGCCGCGTCACGCCGCGCGCCTGGGCGTAGGTGCTCAGATGCTTGGCGTAGAGGCCGGCGTCGAAATGGAAGGCGTGGGCGATGTGGCCGATCGGCGACTCGGCCATGTCCGCGCGAGCGCGCATGAACTTGTCCTGCAGCGCCATGGCGTTGTTGATCGCGAGATTGTCGAAGGCCGGGGCCTGGCCCAGCTCGCGCATCCGCAGCCAGTACTGATGGCTGCGCAGCCAGCCCAGGTCCTGGCCGATGACGCCGAAGCCGTGCAGGTAGCTCTCGCCCTTGCGCCACCAGTTCCTGAACTGGATGCCCAGCTTGAACGTCCCCTGCGTCTTGCGCAGGAAGTCGTCCTCGTCGAGGCCCAGCAGTTCGTTGAACTTCTTGATGGCGGGGATGGTCGCCTCGCCCACCCCGACCGTGCCGATCTCCTCGGACTCGACGAGGACGATCTCGTACAGGCCCTGAAACAGCCGCGAGCACAGCGCCGCCGTCATCCATCCGGCGGATCCGCCGCCGGCGATCAGTATCTTCTTGAGCGGTTGCAACCACCCGCCTCCCGTTGAGCGGAAGGTCGAGGCCTGGGCCTCGCCTCCTTGGTTCTTGTCAGACGAGCCGGCCGCCCCGGAAAGCGACCGGCCCGGATCCCTGATTAGAACCGATAGTTCACGCCGAACAGGAATTGCCGGCCGTACTTCTCGTAGGTTTCCGGCAACGTGGCGCCGTTGGTGGTCTGCGTGCCGCCGGCGTCGAGACCCAGGCGGGTGCGGTACGGCGAGTTGGTCAGGTTGTTGACCTGCAGCAGAACGCCCAGGTTCTTCATCGGGCCTTCCTCGAACGTGTAGCCGATCTGGGCGTCGACCTGCTTGTCGGCCAGGATCTCTGTGAAGCCGCGGGTGGCGTAGAGCTGCACCACCTCGCCTTTGAAGGCCGAGCGATAGCGCTGGCTGATCCGCGCCTGGAACCCGCCACGCTCGTAGTAGCCGGTGATGTTGTAGACGGTGCCCGACAGGCCCGGGATGCGGACCTTGGCCTTGGGATCGGTGCTGGTCGTCGGGTTCAGGTTGGACTTGGTCAGCGACAGGCTGCCCTGCACGCCGAAGCCCTTCAGCAGGTCGGCGAACTGGCCGAACTCGACCGCGCCGCTGAATTCCAGGCCCTTGACCGTGCCGCCGTTGCCGTTGGCCGGCAGGGTCATTTGACCCATGGGGTTGATCGTGGTGCCGGCCGGGATGCTGGCCCCAACGGGGATCGGGATCCCAGTGAAGTCGAACACACCGGTCTGCTGATAGATGTAGGTGTCGAGTTTCTTGTAGAAGCCGGCCACCGACAGATAGGTCGCGGGGCTGACGTACCATTCGTAGGCCACGTCGGCCGCCTTGGCCTCCCACGGCCGCAGGTGCGGATTGCCGCCCGAGGCCGACCAGGGGTTCACCGTCGTGCCGGGACCGCAGGGCTGGCTGGAACAGACCAGCGAGTTGAAGCCCGGGGTCACATTGGCTCGCATGTCGTCCATGCGCGGACGGGCCATGGTCTTCGACAGGGCGAAGCGCAGGCGGTGGCCGCCGCCCAGGTCGTAGATCAGGTTCAGGCTGGGCAGGACGTCGGTATAGCTGTCCTTGGCGTTGATCTTGGTCGGCACGATCGGCTGGCCCGAGGCCAGGCCATTGATCACGACGCCGCTCGATTCCTGCGACTGCTTGACGACCTGGACACCCAGGTTGCCGCGCAGGTCGCCGCTCTGGAAGTTGGCGCGCCCGAAGAAGGTCGTGACCTCCTCAGTGATGTCCCAGTTCTTGTCGTAGTAGTTGGCGTCGAGGATCGGGGCCGAGTTGTAGTACTTCTTCCAGACGTCGCCGATCTTGACGCTGAGCACACCGCCGAAGCCGGCGAAACCCAGCGTGGTCGGATCGACCAGATCGGCCGCGTCGACATAGACCTGCTGGCGGCCGTTCTTCAGGAACAGGTCGTTGTCCAGGACCGTCTTGCCCTTGTCGCGCTTGGTGTAGTTCACGCCGGCCGACAGCTGGGTGACGAAGCCGTCCATCTCGTGCTCGAGACGGATGTCGACCGCCTTGACGTCTTCCTTGACGTGCGGGAAGCGGATGGAGCCGTCGTGACCCCAGCCGCCCCACGGGGCGCGGTCGCCCAGGGTGACCTTGCTGGCGTCGGCATAGTTCAGGCCTTCGTCGTACTGCGAGAAGCCGTCGTCGGCGACCTTGAAGCCGATCGTGTCATAGGTGCGGCCCACGTCCGGCGTGCCGCCGGTCACGCCGCCGACGCCGCGGCCATAGCCGGCGTACGTCTCCATGATCTGTTCCTTCCGCTTGTTGGACGAATAGGACAGATCGGCGACCAGCTTGGTCTTCTCGCTCAGCTGGAACTCGTTGTTCAGACCGGCCGAGAACAGCTGGTCCATGCGGGTGTTGTAGTCGTTGCGCAACTGCGGAACGCCATGGTTCAGCGTGCCGCCGGATGCGAACTTCGAGCCGCCCAGATCCTCGGTGGTGACCCCGGTGAAGGTGGCGCCGTCGGCATAGGGGTTCGAGAACCATTGGGCGCCGCGCGTCGTCTCCTTCTGCTTGAAGGTCGAATAGTACAGGTCCAGGGTCGAGTGGATCTTGTCGTTCGGCTGGTACTCGAAAATGCCGATGACCGCGTCGCGCTTGTTGTTGCGCGAGGTGGCGAAGACCTCCTGGCCGTTCAGCATCAGCGCGCCGTCGGCGCTGTCCGGCGTCGTGGAGTCGGCCGGGAAGGCCTCATAGCCGTAGGCCTTGTAGTGCTTCACCTGCGACGGCGAATCCAGGTGCGCGTAGCCGATGGCCACGCCGATCGTGTCGTCGGCGAACTGGTTGATGTAGCTGGCGCTGAAGCGGCCGCCGACATTATGCGAGTCATCGTTCAGCTTCTTGCCGGACGTCTTCTCGCCGCGAAGGTTCAGGGCCAGGGCGCGCTTGCCATAGGTGAGCGGACGCACGGTGCGCAGGTCGGCGGTGCCCGACAGGCCCATGCCCGACACCTGGGCGTCCGGGGTCTTGTAGATCACGACGCTGGACAGCAGTTCCGACGGATACTGGTCGAACTCGACGGCGCGGTTGTCGCCCGAGCTGGCCTGCTGGCGGCCGTTCAGCAGCGTGGTGGTGAAGTCCGGCGCCAGGCCGCGGATCGAGATCACCTGGGCGCGGCCGTTGACGCGCTGCGCAGCCAACCCAGGAAGACGGGCGATCGACTCGGCGATCGAGACGTCCGGCAGCTTGCCGATATCCTCGGCCGACACGGCCTCGACGATCGAGGTCTCGTTCTTCTTGATGTTGATCGAGTTCTGGATGCCGGCGCGGATGCCGGTGACCACGACCGCTTCCACCGTGTCGTCGGTCTTCGGCGCTGGGTCGGCCGACTGAGCCCAGGCCGAGCCCGGCCCGGCCAAGGCGACCGTGATCGCGACGACCGAAGCCGTGGCGTAGAATCCCTGGATGGACGGATGTCCGCTCGTCGTGCGGTTTCGCATGCAGCTCTCCCCTCTGAACTCCCGCCCACGGCGGTGAATTTCTTGTTTTTGTCGTGAATCAACGCGCCTGAGCGACATTGGAAGCGCTTCCAATAAGCGACGCAGGCGACAACGTTGTCAAGAACGAAAGAAAATCGCTGAGTTTTGACCTAGATCGCCGTCGTCGTCTGACGCGACACCACGGCGTGCTCCAGCTCCAGAAACACCGGTTCTGGCGCGAGGTTCGCTCCGGTCAGACGGGCCACCAGCATCTCGACGGCGCGCTGGCCCAGGACCTTGACCGGCTGATGCACCGTGGTCAGCGGCGGCCAGACGATGGCGGCCACCGGGGCGTCGTCGAAGCCGGTGATCGACAGGTCCTGCGGGATGCTCAGGCCGCGAGCATGGGCGGCCGACAGGACGCCGGCGGCCATGTCGTCATTGGCGCAGACCAGGGCGGTCGGCCGCAGCGGGTGGTCCAGCAGTCGCGGCGCCAGGTGCGTGCCCGAGCGGAACGTGAAGTCGCCGCGCAACACGACACAGTCCCCTTCCCCCAGCCCCTGCTCGGCCAGGGCGCGCTGGAAACCCTTCAGGCGACGGTCGGCCGACAGGTGGCCTTCCAGGCCGGCGATGAAGCCGAACCGGCGGTGCCCAAGGCGCAGCAGTTCGCGGGTCATGTCGTAGCCGCCGGCCTCGTCGTCGACGCCGACGCCATCGGCCTTGCCGCGGCCGGGGCCGCCGGGCGAGACGGTGACGACCTTGCACCCCTGGGCCAGGGCCGCCTCGATCAGCGGGACATCGTCGCTGTAGGGCGGCGACAGGATCAGGCCCTCGCAGCGCTGGGTCGTGATCAGGTCCAACACCCGCTTCTGGCGGTCGGGGGTCTGCTGCGGAACGTTCTGGACCAGAACCTGGTAGCCCAGGGCCAGGCAGGCGCGCAGCGCCCCCAGCTCCAGGGCGGACTCGTAGTACGAGTTGGGCTCGTTCTCGGGATCCGAGGCGAACACGAACGCCAGCAGTCGGCTGGCGCCGCCCGCCAGGCTGCGCGCCTGCGGATTGACCTTGTAGTCGAGCGTCTCGACCGCCTGCATGACGCGGGCCCGGACCTCGTCGCGCACGTTGGGGCCGCCGTTAAGCACCCGAGACACCGTCACGCGCGCCACGCCCGACAGCCGGGCGACGTCGTCGATAGTCGGTCTCTTGGTGGTCAAGCGCGGCTCCCTCGGAAGGGCGGGAAGATGGTCAGGAAAACGGTCCAACACAAGCGATTCAGCCAAGCTGCTTGCCGACCCGCTTCCAGCCGGGGCTGAAATGGCGCCAAAGCTCGGTCGGACCAATATTCTGATATTGGCATGACCAATAATTGACACGCATCCACATTGGCCAGATATCTTCGATCAACACCCGCATCGTATTGCCGGTGAAAAGCTTAGGGAGGCCTCTTTGAAAACCGCTTGGCTCGCCGCCTGCGCCCTGACCGCTGTCGCAACCGCGTCGCACGCGGCCGACTACGGATTGCTAGGGCCGACCTTCGGCAAGGGGCCCGTCGCCCCCGCCCTCTCCGAGATGGTGATCTCCCGCGCCACGGCGACGCTGGACCGCCCGCCCGGCGCCATTCCCCACGCCCACACCGAAGGCACCCTGCCCGGCAAGGGCATCCGCGAGATCAGCCTCAAGGCCCGCGAAGACCAGCCGATCGTGCTGAACTTCGCCATCGCCTGGCGCCTGACCGGAGACCGCCGCTTCCTGGACGCGACCGGCCGTTATCTCGAGAACTGGGCCGACATCTACCAGATCTCGTTCAACCCGATCGACGAGACGGGCTTCGACACGCTGGTCATGGCCTATGACCTGACCGAGGCCGATCTGCCCGCGCCGATCCGCGCCAAGATCGACGCCTTCTGGCGCAAGATGGCCGTCGGCTATCTCGACGCCATGGACGCGGGAACCAAGAACGCCAACACCAACTGGCAAAGCCACCGCGTGAAGCTGGCGACCATCGCCGCCTTCCAGACCGGCGACGCCAAGATCATCGACCGCGCCCGCCGGGCCTTCCGCAAGCAGATCACGGCCAATCTGTACGCCGACGGCTCGATGTTCGACTTCCACGAACGCGACGCCCTGCACTACGTCACCTACAACCTCGACCCGCTGATGATGGCCGCCCTCGCGGCCCAGGCCCACGGCGAGGACTGGTTCACCTGGACAAGCCCGGCCGGCGCGAGCCTGCCCAAGTCGCTGGACTGGCTGTCAGCCTTCGCCACGGGCGAGAAGACCCATATCGAGTTCGTCAATTCCAAGATCCAGTTCGACCGCGACCGCGCCGCCTCGGGCCAGAAGGAATACGCGCCCCATCCGTGGGACGTCGGCAACGGCGTCGGGACCTACAGCCTGGCCAGCCTGCTGGACGCCCGCTACCTGGCGCTGCGCGACGATCTGGTGAAGCGGACGGGCAAGCGGCCGCCGGTCTGGGCCGAGATCCTGCGCGCCTCGCGGCCGTCCGCCGGCTGACAGCTCGCCGACGCCGTCTGGTTGACCCTGGTTCTCCCGTCTGCCCCTATCGAGACGGGAGAACCTGATGACTCGTACGAACCGCATCCTGGCCATCGGCCTGGGCCTTGTCTTGGCGCTGCTTGTCGCCGGCTATTTCGCCTCGCCGATCTTCGCCTTGCAGAGCTTGAACGCGGCGGCCAAGGCCGGCGATCGCGACAAGCTGGAGCGCAGCGTCGATTTCCCGGCGGTGCGCGAGAGCCTCAAGAGCCAGCTCAAGGCGGCGATGACTAAATCCTTCGCCGAGGATCCGGAGCTGCGGGACAACCCGTTCGCCGCCTTCGGCCAGATGCTGCTGGTCGGCGTGGTCGACAAAGCCGTCGACGCCTATGCGACGCCCGACGCGATCGCCAGCATGGTCGCCACCAACCGGCCGCCGTCGAAGATCGAGCTGTCCCAGGGCGCGCCGCCCGTCGAGCAGCCGAAACCTCAGCCGAAGGCCAAGTCCGACACCGAGACCCACTACGCCTATCAGGGCCTCAACCACTTCCGGGCGACGTATCGCGACAAGAAGGACGATCACGGCGAGTTCGGTCTCGTGCTCGAGCGCCGCGGGGCCTTCAAGTGGATGCTGGTGCGGATCGAGCTGCCGATGAGCCCGCTCAAGCGCTAGTCCAACCGCCAGTCGATCACCGTTCCCTCGAAGGCCTCGGCGCCGCGTCCGATGCCCGCGATGGCGCGGGCCATGGCGCCGCCGCGCGCCAGCCCTTCGTCGGCCAGCGCCACCATCAGAGCGTTCGGCGTCGCCTCTGGACAAGCGGCGCGCAGGTGCGCCGCCAAGGCTGGCTCCTCGCCCGCCGGCCGCGCCGCGCACGCCAAGATATAGGCCGCCGCGGTCGAGCGGCTGACGCCGGCGTGGCAGTGGATCAGCAGGGTGGCGTCACGGGCGAGGCGTCCGGGCAGCGCCAGGATCGTCGCGATCAGTTCCGGCGACGGCGCGACCAGACCCGCTCGCGCCTCGACGATGTCGTTGAAGCGCAGCAAGGTGCGCGGCGCGGCGACGGGGGGCGCTTCGGCGCCCGGCGAGACCAGCGTCAGCACATGGTCGACGCGCTGGGCGTTCAACAGGCGCTGGACGGCCGAGATCGGACCGACCAGCAGCCTCATGCCAGCGCCGCCGCGCCGAGCAGGAACCCGACCTCGAACATCTGCTCGACCGCGCCTAGGACATCGCCCGTGTGCCCGCCGATCAGGCGGCGGGCCAGCAGAGCGAGAGCGACCGTCAGCGCGCCGCCCATGGCCAGGCCGCCGAGCGCGGCGTCCAGCGGCAGCAGCGCCAGCGGCCAGCTCGCGATCGCGAGCGCGACCAGGACTTCAGATGTTCGAACGCCCTCGGGGACCGGTTTCCACTTCCCCGCCTCGCCGCTCGGGGCGTAGGGCGTCGACCGCATGACCACCACGGCGGCGGCGCGGCCCAGGCCGTGCGCGCTCAGCAGTATGACGGCCGCAATCGCGACTGGCGTCGAGGCCAGGATGGCAGCCCTAAGGGCCAGGGTCAGAACCAGGGCGCAGGCGCCATAGGTCCCGATCCGGCTGTCCTTCATGATCTCCAGTCGGCGTTCAGCGGTCTGGCCGCCACCCAGTCCGTCGGCGGTGTCGGCCAGGCCGTCCTCGTGGAAGGCGCCGGTGATCAGCACGCCCGCCGCGACGGCCAGCACCGCCGCCACCGGGGCGCTCCAGGCGCGATCGGCCAGCACCAGGACGAGGGCGCTGGCCGCGCCGACGCCTTGGCCGACCAAAGGAAAATAGCGCGCGGACCGGGTGATCCAGTCGGGCTCGAAGGTCGCGAGCCGAGGCGTCGGCACGCGGGTCAGGAACTGGACCGCGCAGATCAGCAACCGAACCTGATGGCGCGCCCAGCCCACCTCAGAGCCGCCCGTTCAGCACATCGTCGAGGCTGGCGACATCGCTCAGCAGCCGCGAAGCCGCGCGGACGATGGGCAGGGCCAGCAAGGCCCCGGTCCCCTCGCCCAGGCGCAGGCCCAGATCCAAAAGCGGTTCGACATCCAGGGACTCCAACATCCGCTGATGGCCGCGCTCGGCCGAGCGGTGGCAGAACACGCAATAGGCCTTGGTTTCGGGAACCAGACGGATCGCCGCCAAGGCCGCGGCCGAGACGATGAAGCCGTCGACCAGCACCGGAATGCGCGCGGCGGCCGCGCCGATCACCGCGCCGGCCATCATCGCGATCTCCAGGCCGCCGAACTCGGCGAGCACCGCCTCCGGCTCGATCGCCCCGGAGCGCGACGCCGCCCGCTCGAGCACCGCCAGCTTCCGGGCCAGCCCTTCGTCATCATGACCCGCGCCGCGCCCGACGCACTAGGTCAGCGGCGCGGGCGCCAGGCGGTGCATGATCAGGGCGGCCGAGGCGGTGTTGCCGATGCCCATTTCGCCGAGCGCCAGCACCTCGAAGCCTTCGCGCGCGGCGTCCTGAGCGACGCGCGCGCCGCGCTCCAGCGCCTCGGCGACCTCTTCCGGCGTCAGGGCGGGCTCGACGGCGGCGTTGCGGGTGCCGCACCGGACCTTCTCGGCCAGCAGGTTGGGATGGGCCGGCAGATCGGCGTCGACCCCGGCGTCCACCACGCGCAGCTCGGCGCCCACGGCCTTGGCCAGGGCGTTGGCGCTGGCCCGGCCGGCCAGGAAGGTGGCGACCATGGCCTGGGTGACACTGGGCGGATAGGACGACACGCCCTCGGCCGTCAGGCCGTGGTCGCCCGCGAAGACCAGTAGCAGCGCCTTGTCGAGCGCGGGCGGCGGGCCGTCCGCGATCAGGCCGACCTGCACGGCCAGGTCCTCGATCCGGCCCAGGGCGCCGGGCGGCTTGGCCTTGCCGTCGATCAGGGCGCGCAGCGTCGCGACGCGCTCCGGATCCACGGCCGTTACGGTCGGAAGGGTCATCGGAAGGTCTCCAGTCCGGCCAGGGCCGCGAGGGCGGGAATGTCGAAAGCCCGCTCCAGCGCGCTAGCAATTTCGTCCAGGGCGCGGTCGACGCGGACGGCCTGATCGACGCCTTCGGAGCGGGCGCCCAGCTCGACCAGCAGAGCCGCCCTCGCCTCGCCGCGATCGAACAGGCCGTGGACGTAGCAGCCCCGGACCAAACCGTCGGGAGACACCGCGCCATCGTCGGCGCCGTCGTCGAACGTCAGCATCGCCGCCGCCGCGCCCGACGTGCGCCCGACGTGCATCTCATAGCCTTCGAACCGTGCGCCGTTGGCCAGCCGCCCGCCGATCGGCCGTAGGGTCTTGTCACCGGTCATCACGGTCTCGACGTCCAGCAGACCCAGCCCCTCGGCCGCCTCCGGCGCGCCCTCGATCCCGTCCGGGTCCGAAAGGCGCCGACCCAGCATCTGGTAGCCGCCGCAGACGCCCAGCACGCGGCCGCCGCGCCGGACGTGAGCCTTCAGATCGATGTCCCAGCCTTGGGCGCGCAGGAACGCCAGGTCCGCCAGGGTCGCCTTGGTCCCGGGCAGGATCACCAGATCTGCGTCTCCCGGCAGCGGCGTTCCGGGCGGGACGAAGGCGAACTCCACCTCCGGCTCGGCGCGCAGGGCGTCGAACTCGTCGAAATTGGCGATCCGCGACAGCATCGGCACGACGATGCGGACCTTGCGCTCGCCGAGACCCGCGAAGCGGTCCAGCACCACGGCGTCCTCGGCGGGCAGGCGCCGCGCCGCGGCCAGCCACGGCGCCATGCCAAGGTCGGCCCAACCCGTGCGGCGAACGATCTCGTCTCGGCCGTCCTGGAACAGGCTGGGATCGCCCCGGAACTTGTTGATCAGAAAGCCGCGCACCATGGCCCGGTCGCCCTCGTCCAGGACGACATGGGCGCCGACCAGGGCGGCGATCACGTGGCCTCGGTCGATGTCGCCGACCAGCACCACCGGCACGTCGGCCGCCCGCGCGAAGCCCATATTGGCGATGTCGCCGGCGCGAAGATTGATCTCGGCGGGACTGCCGGCGCCTTCGACGATGACGAGGTCGCTTTCGGCTTCCAGCCGGCGGAAGCTCTCGACCACCGTGCTCAGCAGGGACGCCTTGCGCTCCTGATAGCCGCGCGCCTTCCAGGTTCCGGCCATCTGGCCGCGCACGATCAGCTGGGCGCCGGTGTCGCTCTGCGGCTTCAGCAGCACCGGGTTCATGTCGACGGTCGGCGGCGTGCGGCAGGCGATCGCCTGCAGCGCCTGGGCGCGGCCGATCTCGCCGCCATCGGCGGTGACCGCGGCGTTGTTGGACATGTTTTGCGGCTTGAACGGCCGGACCGTCAGGCCGCGATTGGCGAACAGCCGACACAGCCCCGCCACCAGCACCGACTTGCCGACGTCGGACCCGCATCCCTGGATCATCAGCGCGGCCATGCGAGTCCTCCCATAACCAACATCGACCAGAGCGCCCCGCAAGCAAGGAGATAGATGCGCAGGGCCCGCGCCAGGTCGGCCGGTGCGGCTTCCCGGCCTTCGCCCAGGACGGAGCGGTCGGAGGGCGCGCCGTCGTAGCAGGCGGGACCGCCCAGCCGCACGCCCAGCGCGCCGGCCATGGCCGCCTCGGGCCAGCCGGCGTTGGGCGAGGCGTGCTTGCCGGCGTCGCGCAGCATGATCCGCCAGCCGCCCCGTCCCACCAGGGCCACGAGAACGCCGGCCAGCCTCGCCGGAATCAGGTTCAGCAGGTCGTCGAACCGCGCCGACGCCCAGCCGAAGGACCGCCAGCGCGGCTCGCGATGACCAATCAGGCTGTCGGCGGTATTGACCGCCTTGTAGATGAACAGGCCCGGCAGCCCGCCGACCACGAACCAGAATATCGGCGCGACGACTCCGTCGTTGAAGCTCTCGGCCAGGCTTTCGATCGCCGCCGTGGCGATACCGGCCGTGTCGAGCCGCTCGACGTCACGGCCTACGATCCGACCGACCGCGACACGCGCGCTTTCGAGATCGCCCGCGCACAAGGGTTTGGCGACGGCGCGGACGTGGTCGAACAGGCTCCGCTGCGCCAAGCCCAGGGCGCCGACGATCGCCACCGCCCAAAGCCCGCCGTAACGCGTGATAAGCCAGCCCGTCGCGCCGCTCACCCCGACGATGATCAGCAGCGTGGCCACGCCTAGCAGGCGCCGCGCCAGCTCGCTGAGCGCCGGGCGGTTGAGCCCCGCCTCCAGCGCCGAGATCAGCCCTCCGACCCACGCCACCGGATGCGGGATGCGCCGGTGCAGCGCGTCCGGATAGCCGACGGCGGCGTCCAGCAGCGCGGCCCCGAGCACGATCCAGGGACTAGCCGGCACGGCCGAGCACTTCGATCAGCGGACCGCTCGCGCCGACGTGGCGGCGCACCGCGACGCCATAGACCTTCGACAGGATCTCGGGCGTCAAGGCGACCTCGGGCGGGCCGTCGACGACCAGGTCGCCGTCGCTCAGGATCAGCACCCGGTCGGCGAAGCGGGCGGCGAGGTTCAGGTCGTGCAGGGTGATGATCACGCCCTTGCCCTGGTCGTGGGCGAGGCGGCGAAACAGGGCCAGGGCGTCCAGCGCGTGGCCAGGGTCGAGGCCGGTCAGCGGCTCGTCGGCCAGCAGCCAGTCGGTCTGGCCAGCCAGGGCCCGGGCGATCAGCGCGCGGGCTCGCTCGCCGCCGGACAGGCGCGTGACCGGGCGCTCGGCGAAGGCCTCAAGACCGGCCGAGACGATGGCGGCGTCGACCGCCGCCTGGTCCTCGGCGCTGGGCCCGAACGCGCCCAGGTGCGGCGTCCGCCCCAAGCCGACAAAGGCGCGGACATCGACATCCCAGGCGATCTCGGGAGTCTGCGCCAGGAAGGCCAGACGCCGCGCGCGATGGCGTCCCGGCAGCGCCGCGATCGGCCCGCCGTCCAGCAGCGCCACGCCGGCGTCGGGCTTGAGCAGGCCGGCCAGACAGCTCAGCAGCGTCGACTTGCCGGCGCCGTTCGGACCGACGATCGCGACCAGCTCGCCCCGCGTGAAGGCGGCGGTGATCCCGCCCAGCACCGGACGGCCGCCGAGCTGGATCGCCAGGGCGTCCGCGCGAAGGGTCTGTTTCGGGTTCACGCCAGCCTCCGTCGCATCGAGATCAGCATGGCCAGGAAGAAGGGACCGCCGAGCGCCGCCATGGCCACGCTGAGCTTGACCTCGCTGGCCGCCGGCGTCAGGCGCACCAGGATGTCCGCCGCCAAGGTCAGGGCCGCGCCGCCCAGGAACGACGGCAGCAGCACCGCGCTTGGCCGCGCCCCAAGAACCGGCCGCAGCAAGTGCGGGGTGATCAGGCCGACGAAGCTGATCACCCCGGTCACCGCGACACTGGAGCCGACCGCCAGCGCCACGCCGACAGCCATCAGCAGCCGAGTGCGCGAGAGCTCGACGCCTAGCGACCGCGCGCCCTGCTCGCCCAGGGTCAGGGCGTCCAGCGAGCGCCCCAGGGTCAGCAACAGCACACTGCCGGCAAGAACGCCCGGCGCGGCGATCCGCACCTCCTCGACGCTGCGGTCGGCCAGCGAGCCCATCAGCCAATTGACGATCTCGTTCACCGCCCATGGGTTTGGCGCCAGGTTCAGGGCCAAGGCGATCGCGGCCCCGCAGACGGTCTGGATGACGAAGCCGGCCAGCAGGAAGGTGACGATGCTGGACGAGATTCCGGCCAGGCTCAGCAGAATGGCGACGCCGATCCCGGCTCCGACCATGGCGGCCAGCGGCAGGATCCAGCTCGCCTCGCCGGCCGCGCCCAGATACAGCGTCAGCACCGCGCCCAGCGCCGCCGCCGTCGAAACGCCCAGGGCGGCCGGATCGGCCAGCGGATTACGCGTATAGCCCTGCAGCGCGGCGCCGCTCAGCCCCAGCGCCCCGCCGACCAGGATCGCCAGGATCGTGCGCGGCAGCCTCAGGCCGAAGACGATGGCCCAGCGCGGATCGGCGCCGTGCGAGGTCCAGGCGCTCCAGGGCGTCCAGACGCGGCCGGCGCAAAGGCCGAGGCCGAATAGGACGACCAGCAACGCCAACAGGACGCCGCAGATCATCAGCGGGGATCGGGATCTCATGCCCCCTCCTTCAACGCCTGAGCGCGGGCTCTAGCCATGGCGGCCGCGGTCTCGATCAGCACCGGGCCGCCGCAATAGAGAAGCTTTTCGGGCAGGCGCGCCTGCCGCATCCGGCCGGAGATCGACTTCAACGCCGGATGGGTCATGACCCGGTCGGCCCAGCTGCGCGCGCCCGGCGCCGGCTCGCCGACCAGCAGCACCTGCGGCGGGTCGGCCAGCAACCGTTCCAGCCCCACATTGCCCCAGGTCTTGAGCCCGTAGCGCCGGGCGACGTTGTCGAAGCCCGCACGGGTCATCACCTCGTCGACCAAGGTGCCGGGGCCGGCCGCGAAGCCGTTGGGCTGGTAGATCAGCGCGCTGAGCCGTCGCGCGCCGGGCGTCGGTGTCGCCGCGGCGATGGCCGCCTCGATGCGGGCGACCAGGGCCTCGCCACGATCGGCATGGCCGATCAGGCCGGCCAGCCTGCGCACTTGGCCGAGGCTCTCGTCGACGGATCTGGGGACCTTGAAGCGCTGGACGGGCACATGCAGGCGCTTCAACGCGTTGCGGGTGGCCAGGGCCGAGTGCTGGCTGGCCAAAACGAGGTCCGGCCGCAGCCCGATGACCTCCTCGGCGCTCTCCCAGGTGAACGGCAGGGTCTTGGCCTGGGCGGCCACGGTGGAGCCGTACGGGTCGTGGGCATAGTGGCTGAGCGCGGCGATCTGGCCGTGATCGGCCAGGTGCACGAGCATGGCGTCCAGGCAGCTGTTCAGCGAGACGATCCGGCGCGGGACGGCCAGCGCCGGCCCTTGCGCGACCAGAGCCAGGGCCCCGCCCACCACCTCTCGCCGGCTCGTGGTCACGAGCGCGCCGCCTGAAATACTTGACGGAAGCGATTGAAATCATTTCGAGAAGGTAGACCGATCCGAAGTCGATCGCTTCCGTCGACGAAGGGGCGGGTCAGCACGCCTTGCGCGCAAAGCCGCGGGAAAACCGCGTGGGCGTCGGGAACTTCGACCCAGCGGAAGAGATCGCAGCCGCCGACGGTCTTTAGCCCGGCTTCGGCCAAGACGGCGTCAACTTCGGCGGTCTGGGCAGCGAGCCAGGCCCGCGCCGTCGCGCGCCAGATATCGTCGGCATAGGCGCCGAGGCCCAGGGCCAGGGCGTCGGCGCCAAGCGGCCAGTCGCCCAGAAGAACACGAAGTTTTCGCGCCAAGACATTGTCGCCAATGACAAACCCTAGTCGCACGCCCGGCAGGCCGTAGAACTTGCCGAACGAGCGCAACACGATCAGGCGTTCGATGGTCAGGCTCGCGACGCTCAGCTCCGGTGCGACCTCGACGAAGGACTCGTCGACCACGGTCCATCTGCCGGCGGCGGAGCGCTCACCGACCAGGGCGGCGAGGTCCGCGTGCGAAACCCGGCGGCCATCGGGATTGTTCGGATTGACCAGGACCAGGACATCGGCGTCGCGGGCGTCGGGATCCGACAGCGTCGAGACCTGCGTCGGCGCGCGACCGCTCCAGGCCTCGGCATGGCCGCCATAGATCGGCGTCGCCAGGGCGACCCGTGCGCCGTCCAGCAAGCCAGGCAGCAGCCTCAAGGCCGCCTCCGCCCCCGGGACGGCGACGATGCGCGCCGCGTCCTCCACGCCGAACGCGCGCGCGGCCACAGCCTCGAGCTCGGCCAGGGCGGCCGGATCGGGCAATCGCCGCAGCGCGTCCGCCGGCGCCCGTTGGCCGGCCCACGGTTCGGGATTGATCCCGGTCGAGAGGTCCAGCCAAGGACGCGGCGCGTCCGGATAGGCGGCCATCGCCTCACGGAGACGGCCGCCGTGCCGGAAGGCGCCGATGATGGGGATCGACGACGCCACGGCGGGATCTAGAACCGCGCCCGCAGGCCCACGAAGGCCCCGCGCCCCGGCGTCCCGTAGTTCAGGATGGTCTGGTAGTCCTTGTCGAACGCGTTCTCGACGCGGCCGAACACTTCCAGGCCGTCCTTCAGCGGATAGGCGGCCCGCAGGTCGACGGTGGTGTAGCTGGCGACCACCTGGGTGTTGGCGTCGTTGTTGTAGGTTTTGCCCACATAACGAACCGCTACGGCCGTGGTCAGGCCCACCGGCCAACGATAGGTCGCCGACAGGTTGCCCATATTTTTCGGGCGGCGGGTCAGCTGCTTGCCCTTGCTGGCGCCGGAGTCGGATTCGGCGTCGGTATAGGTGTAGTTG
>Ga0102591_1001229_pt1 | contig 37099 bp, 41 predicted proteins | sample AraplaCol_mCL_r2_2_FD_76860 | JGI IMG/M metagenome (GOLD analysis project Ga0102591, IMG submission 76860) | Arabidopsis root microbial communities from North Carolina, USA - plate scrape MF_Col_mCL_r2 (SPADES assembly) (version 2) | ecosystem: Host-associated > Plants > Roots > Endosphere...
ACCACATCGCCGACGAGCTGGAGATCAGCCCCGGCAACCTGTACTACCACTTCCGCAACAAGGACGACATCATCGAGCAGCTGTTCGCGCGCTTCGAGGAGCGCATGGACGCCGCGCTCGCCGCGCCGCAGGGCCGGTTGCCGGGGCTGGAGGACATCTGGCTGCAGCTGCACCTGGTGTTCGAATGCATCTGGGATTACCGCTTCCTGCATCGCGACCTGGTGGAGATCCTCAGCCGCAACCGCCGCCTGCGACTGCGCTTCGCACGCATCCTGCGGCGCGCCAACGAGCAGGCGCACACGGTGATGCGCGGGCTGGTGCAAGCGGGGATCATGCGGGCCTCGAAGGACGAACTGGCCGCGACGGCGACGAACGTGCTGGTCATCGCCACCTTCTGGTTGAACTACGCGGCCGCGCGTGGCGACAAGGACGAACACGCGGCGATCCGCGATGGCATCGTGCAGGTGATGATGCTGCTGGCGCCGTTCCTGCGCGATGCGGAGCGGGTGCACCTCAATACACTGACGCGCGCGTACCTGGATTGACGGGGCGTTCGCGCCCTCAACGCACCAGGCCGCGGCGCGCGCGACGCGCAAGCACCGCCGCAAGCCCCAGTCCCGCCAGCCAGACATGCCGCAGGGTCGTCCGCCGGGTCTTCCGGGGGCGGGTCCGGTAGGTCATCGGCTCCTCCTGTGCGGCCGTCGGCCGCCGTCACCCGGACTCTCGGCGTCCGGAACCGAGCAAACACCCTAGCCCAACCCCTTGCCAGTGCGGGGCCGCAGGCGGGATGCTGCGCCATCGACCGCACGAGGGACCGCCAATGGCCGCGAAGTCCAGTTGGGACGCCTTTCCGCACGACGCCAAGGGCTTCGCCTACGCGGGCGACGCGCTGAAGAAGGCGTGGCCGAAGCTGCATGCCGGCGATGCCGAACCCTACCCCGACGCGAAACGCGCCGCCGCCCTGCTGGACGCCGCGGGAAAGGCGGCGCCGAAAGGTGTGGATGCCGATTCCCTGGCGTTGCAGCTCCAGGACGCCTGGCGCGCTTTCCATCGTGGGGACTTCAAGGCCGCGTACGACGCTGGCGTCGCGCTGGGCCCGGTGGGTGCATCCGTCGCCGTCAAGGCGCTGGGGATCCACGCGACCTACCTGGTCGACGACGATGCCGAGCGGCTCAAGCGGTTCGAACAGGCCGCGAAGCTGGCCGAATCGGCGACGAAGGCACTGCCGGACGATGCCAACAGCCACTATCGCCACGCTTTCGCGCTCGGTCGCTACAGCCAGGGTTTGAGCATCGCGAAGGCGCTGAAGGCCGGCATCGCCGGGAAGGTGCGCGGCGCGCTCGAAGCCACGCTCGACCTCGCGCCCAAGCACGCCGAAGCGCACACGGCGATGGCGCTCTACCACGCGGAGATCATCGGCAAGGTCGGCGCGATGATCGGCGGCCTCACCTACGGCGCCAAGTCCGCCGAAGCGGAGAAGCACATCGCGATGGCGCTGAAACTCACGCCGGATTCGCCGATCGCCCACATCGAGCACGGCAACGTGCTGATGCTGCTCCACGGCGACAAGAAGGAAGACGCCGCCGCCGGGGAGTACGAGAAGGCGGCGAAGCTCAAGCCCCTCGATGCGATGGAGGCACTGGATGCCGCCTATGCGGCATCGCAGCTCGAGTAAGCCCGAAGCCGGAGGTCAAAGCTCCGGATGCAGCATCCCCAGGTAGCCGCGCTCGCGGGCCACGCGCGCCAGCGCCGGCAGCGTGCGCGCGCCGAGCTTCACCATCAGGCTGGTGCGATGGCGGTACAGCGTTTTCACGCTGATGCCGAGGTCGGCAGCGATCGCCTTCGGCGGAAGTTCCGACAGCAGGCCGCGCAGTGTTTCCAGTTCACGCGGGGTGAGGCCGAAATCGCGCGGCCGCTCCACCGCCTGCCCGACGTCGCTGCTCAGTGCCACGTCGCCCTTCATCACGCGGTCGATGACGGACACGAGTTCGGCGATGGCCGCCGTCTTGGTGACATAGCCGTGGGCGCCTTCGTCCAGCGCACGCAGTACCACGCCGGGATCGCTGTGCATGCTGACGACGACACGCCGCACGTTGGGCAGCTTGCTTCCCAGCGTTCGCAGCAGGATGAGGCCGCCGTCGGCCGTGGCCAGGCTGAGGTCGATGACCGCCACGTCGATGGGACGGATGCGGACGATCTCGAGCGCCTGGGCGGCGTCGGCGGCTTCGGCGACCACTTCGTAGCGGCCTGTGTTGTGGAAAAGGCGTTTGAAGCCTTCCCGGACGATTGCGTGGTCGTCCACGAGGAGTGTGCGGATCATTCGTGGAGTTTCATCGACCGCAAGGGGGCGCGTAAGCGGAATATTCTGATTGTTGAGAGGAAGAGTCTTGGTCCGTTTACATAAGGGCGCCGCCGGACTCCGGGGTGTTGCCAACCTCCCGCCCCTTTGCGCTATACTGCGCCCCCGATTACGGGCGGTTAGCTCAGCGGTAGAGCACTGCTTTCACACGGCAGGGGTCACAAGTTCGAAACTTGTACCGCCCACCAGATACAGGCAAAGGCCGGCGAAAGCCGGCCTTTTGCTTTTCTCCCGGCACAACCTGGAGGTCCAGATGAACGGAACGCGGCTGTACCACAACCCGCGCTGCTCCAAATCGCGCGGCGCGCTCGAACTGTTGCGCGAGCGCGGAATCGAGCCCGAAATCGTGGCCTATCTCGACACCCCACCCTCCCCGGCCGAGCTGCGAATGCTGCTCGACATGCTGGGCCTGCCCGCGCGCGACCTGCTGCGCACCGGAGAGGAAGACTACGGCGCGCTCGGCCTGGCCGACGAATCGCTGCCCGAATCGGCGCTGATCGAGGCCATGAGCACGCATCCGCGCCTGATCGAACGCCCGATCTTCGTCCGCGGCGGACGCGCCATCATCGGACGCCCGCCGGAACGCGTGCTCGAACTGCTCGCCTGACCCCGCCGGTTCGAAACACCGCTTACAGTCGCGCGTCGACTTCGTCGCGCGGATACAGGCTCTTGATGTCGTAAAGCAGCGCGTGCGGCTTCCCGTATGCGCGCGCACCGATGGCGCCCAGCGCCCGGAACTCATCGTGCGCGACCGCCAGCACCACTGCGTCGTACGCGCCGCGCTGGGGCTCGGTTACCAGCTCGATCCCGTACGCCGCTCGCGCCTCGCCGGCATCCGCCCACGGATCGTGGATATCCACCCTGGCCCGGTACTCGCCGAACTTCTGCGCGAGCTCAGCCACGCGCGTATTGCGCAGGTCCGCGCAATTTTCCTTGAACGTGAGCCCAAGGATCAGGATGCGTGAACCGGCGACGGCGATATCGCGCTGGATCATCAGCTTCACGACATCGGTCGCGACGTGTTCGCCCATCGCATCGTTGATGCGGCGGCACGCGAGCAGGATGTCGGGGTAATACCCCGCCGCCTGCGCCTTCTGGATCAGGTAATACGGGTCCACGCCGATGCAGTGCCCGCCCACGAGGCCGGGACGGAACGGCAGGAAGTTCCACTTCGTCCCCGCTGCTTCGAGCACCTCGGTCGTGTCGATGCCCAGGCGCTGGAAGATCAGTGCGAACTCGTTCACCAGCGCGATGTTCGCGTCGCGCTGCGTGTTCTCGATGACCTTCGACGCCTCGGCCACCCGGATGCTCGACGCCTTGTGCGTGCCGGCCTTGATGATGCTGCGGTACAGCGCATCGACGAACTCCGCGGTTTCCGGCGTCGACCCTGACGTCACCTTGGGAATATCCACCAGCTTGCGCTGCTTGTCGCCCGGATTGATGCGCTCGGGGCTGTAGCCGACGAAGAAATCCTGGTTGAACGTGAGGCCCGAGACGCGTTCGAGTTCCGGAACGCAGATCTCCTCCGTCGCACCGGGATACACGGTGGACTCGTAGATCACCGTGTCGCCCTTCTTCAGCGCCCCGCCGATGGTGCGGCTGGCTTCGATCAGGGGGCGGAAGTCGGGACGCTTGTTTCGTCCACGGGGGTGGGGACGGGTGACGATGAAGACGTTGCAGGTCCGCAGTCGCGCCGTTGCGTTGGTGAATTCAAGCTTCTGCGCAGAGGCAATCTCGGCGGTGCTGGTTTCACCGTTGACGTCCATGCCTTCACTCAATGCCGCGACCCGCGAGGCATCGACGTCGAATCCGATCGTGGCGTGATGTCGGGCGAACTCAAGCGCCAACGGCAAGCCCACATACCCCAGCCCGATGATGGCGATCCGGCACGCTTCGAGATGCATTCCTCCGACCTCTCATGATCATGCTCGCCGGCCCGTTGCGAGCTGACCGCATGATAGCGGCCGGCGAGGACAGGGACTAGCCAGGCCTTCCCCTGCAGTACCACGCAAGCCCTGCACCGACGACACCGGCCACCGCATCCATCGCCGATGCGGTGCGATGTGGAACCCACGCCTGCGCCACCTCGATGAAGATTGCCATGGCCGAGCACACACCAAAGAACGTCGCCCGGCGTATGGATCCGCGCAGAAAGAGCAGGCCAAGTCCCAGGCAGAAGAAGCCGATGACATGTTCGAACTTGTCTTGACCTGCAAACAGCTGAGGGATGGGCTGCGAACGCAGCCCCGCGAACAGCTCCACCGCGGTGGTCAGCGCGAAGATCGTCACCCGAAAGACCGCGCTCGCCCCCTTTCCTCTGATTGGAGCGCGAGCATCATGCCCAGCTTCATCCCTCATGCTGGCGACGCCGATCGCCACCCCGGATCGAGATAATCGTGTCGACCAAACTGCGATACGCCGCCCTCGGAAGGAAGCATCGGAGGAGCTGGCGCAATGTCAGAGCAGTCGGCACGCCTCCCCTGGCCCAACCATTCAAGATATCGAACAATGCGACCAGGGGCCGCTCGCCGGCCATGAAGTACGCAAGTACATTGGCGCGATAGCCGAGCACCGCCTCATGCGTCAGAAGCGGGCTCGATCTGGACAGCCAATCCTCCGGGGCGCGATAGCCGCCATATCGTGACGTACGCCCGACTTCGCTTTGATCGACCCAGATCGCCAAAGGCTCATCAACCATTTCGAAGCTGACGCCTGCGGCGTGCAGCCTCAGACACAGGTCCAGATCCTGTCCTCTACGCAGGTCAGGATCGAACACCACCTTGAGAGCCAGCTCCCTGGACAGCACAATCGTCGAGGTCTGAATAACCTCGTTGTGTACAAAGAGGTACGAGCCCATATCTTCGCGGGCGCCAATGGGGCGCGATGGCTTGATCCATGACCGACCGCCACCGCGATCCACCAGCGTCCGCGAGTACCAGCCTCGATCGATACGCTGTTCCACAACGGACGCGAAAACTTCCAGCTTGTTCGGCATGAACATGTCGTCGCTGTCGAGGAAGGCCACAAATTGTCCACGCCCCGCCTCAACGCCCGAGTTTCGTGCCGCCCCACCACCACCGTTCTGGCGGCGCACAAGACGAAAGCGCGGGTCGTGCATCTGTTCGATGACAGATTCGAGGGAATCCGTATCACTGGATCCATCATCGACAACGACGCATTCCCAGTCCGCGAATGACTGCGCTTTAACGGAGCGAAATGTCGGCTCGATCGAGCTCGCCCTGTTGAAGACCGGCACAACGATCGTGAACATCGGCCCAGGTTCACGCATGGCCGCGAGTTCCGTACTTACGAACAAGTGCAATCAACAGCACCCAGGCGAAGAACGCATAGTCAACGATATAACGGCGCCACAGGCGCCTTGGCTCGCGCACCAGCCGATAGCACCATCGCAGGTTCAATGCATCGATCCAGGCCGGATAGTACGCAACACTGGCCTGCAACTGATCGAAGTAGCCGCCGCACGTGAAGACCCGTGCTATCAGGCCCTCGTCGAGAAGCGCGGCGCCGATACGTTCCTGGTAAGGCGCACCTGCTCCAATGATGACCAGCCCGACCCGCTTCCTGGCCAGATCGGCTGCCAAGCCCGGAACGTTCACCCCGTAACCGGGAACGCAGTGTGCGATATCGAGGCCATCCACCACGCTCGTCAGGCGCGTCGCCGCACGGTCGGCGACCGTTTCGCGGCCCCCAATCAATGCGACAGGGGTTCCAGTAGACGCAGCCCATCGCAGCAGGGGTATCGCCAGCGAAGTGCTATCGAAGCTCAACCGCGGCACCCTGACTCCTCGCAGCCATCGGGTAGCGACGACCATGCCTACCCCGTCGCACATCACGAGATCACAACGTCCAAGGTCATCCCGATACTGCCCAGAACGTCGAACCATCTTCACGGCTGCTGGATTCACGAAGCTGACCAACATCCGCGACTCACGCGCGACACGATCCAGCAGCAAAGTTTTGTCGATACAGCTCACCGGAACACCCAACACGCTAAACACCCAACGAGCCTCCTGTATCGGCCGGCATTGTCTTGGAAAACGCAACTGCGATCCAGAACAGAGGCGTTGCCAATGCCGTGTGAACGAGCCAGACCGGCTCGGAAAGTGAGGTGATTCCGAGCCCGATCAACAATGCGCTCCACAACGCCTGCGAGCGGACATTCCTGCCGACGAGCAGGCGCTTCCCGACACCCATGAAGCCCATGACCAGCATCAGCGATACAAGGACGGAGAACGGAACGCCAAGATCAAGCGAGGCATCGAGCATCGAGCTGTGCGCATGAGAGACGAAGAAGCCAAAGCGATTCGCCACGAAGTAGGACGCGAATCCGTCAGCTCGCCAGAAGGCGCCGTATCCGTACCCGAGCACGGGCCTCTCTTTGATTGCATCGACGACGTAGCTCCAGATGTCGGTACGCCCCGTGAACGTCAGGTCCCGACCGAACATGGCCGCCACCGACTCCATCCGCCCGTAAGCCACGAGCGACACGGTCCCCATCGAGATCAGGAGCACACCAAGGATCATCGCCCGCCCTGCCGGCGAAAGTCTGGAAACGCAACGCATGGCTGCGTAAATGCCCAGCGCAAAACACACGGCAAGGACGGACGTTGCGGATTGCGAGATCACAATCGCAATCGAGGACGAGAGTATCGCGGCGAAAGAAACCCACCGCCGATGAAAACGGACATGGCAGGAGAACAGCAATGAGATCCATGCATACATGCCGAAGACATTCTTCTGCACGTAAATGCCACGCGCGGCACCGAGATACGCATTCTCCATGCGCGCCCAGTCGAAGCCGAGAAGGTACCCAACGACCGAGGCAGCCACGGGGAGCGCTGTAGCAAGGAGCATCAGGCGCTCGGTTCTTGCGATCCCGACCGCGCGCATTACGAACACCGCGAACAGCAGATTAGAAGCAAGCGCAAACGACCTGCGCGCCGTCACTCCAGGATCAATCGACCACAGAGAGGATCCTGCACACAGGAGCGAAACCAGCACAGTAATCGCGAGCACCGAGTTCAAACGTACGGGCGCGCGCACTCTTCCGTCGCTTCGCCGCGCCAGGCGCCACGCGAGGATGACTCCACCCAGCTGAAGCATCGCGACTAGCGCCCAGTACAGTTGCGCGCTCGCCGCCCCCTCCATATCCGCCTCGGGCGCGGAAGACGCGAAGAACAGCTGGCTAACCAGGACACCTTGGGACGCGACAAACAGGACAACGCCCAAGGCTTCAAGCGCGAGTCTGTGAGTGCGATCTGACAACCTCATCGAATATCTTCTCTAAACATCTGACCTGAACTGCAGCGTCGTACCTGAGCCGCACATGACTTTGCGCCCGACGAATCTCGTCGGAATTGGGCGTCAACATGGACGCAATCACCGCTTCCGCCAGTGCCTGATGATCGCCCTCCGGAACCAGGCGCCCCAGGCTCCCATCGTCCATCAGCTCGCTCAGTCCACCCGTGCGCGTGGCGACAACTGGCACGCCGAGCGCCATGGCCTCCGCGGCGACTAGGCCGAAAGCTTCCTCGACATCGCCGATTCGACGGCTAGGCACCACGACGACCGAGGCAGTCGCCATCGCTCTGAGGCAATCATCATGGGATCGACTTCCTGCGAACTCGATTGCATCCGTTACGCCCAGCCTTCCAGCCATCCGCGACAAACGTTCCTTCTCGGGACCAGCGCCAATCACGGTTACCCGAAGCCGAGGAATCGACCGACGGATACGAGGAATTGCCTTGATCAGCGTCCCCTGCCCCTTTATGGGAACAAGCCGGCCTACACACACGACATGGTGCGAACCGATGCGTGGCTCCGACATTTCGTCCAGCACCCGATTGACGCGCTCGAGGTCCACTCCGAGGTAATGGACGCGCGTCTTCCCAGCGTCTGCACCGAGACGGACCGCGCGCATCTTCAGATACTCCGAGCAGCACAGCACTAGATCCGCCGCGCGCAGCACCTTCCTACGATTGAATCCGTAAGCGACAAAGCGTGGGCGCCACATTCGGATGTAGCGGTACCATGGATAACAAACGTCGTATCCGTGCAGGCTGAGCACGTGGGGAACGCCTTTCTGGCGCGCAATGGCCGCTCCGTACGCTCCATCGGGCCCGAAGTGGCTATGTACGAGGTCCGCATCGAAGGTCGGCAATGGCCAGCGGGAAAAGAAAGGGGTCAGGAGTGCAGCCCAACGATTGATCCCTTTGCCAACCGTCACCGGCTGACAGCGGTACTCCCGCATCTGGCCCGCCTGATATCTGATGTACGGTTCCGATGGCAGATCGCCATCGAACCGCACGAGCGCGACGGAAGGCTTCATGGCCGCCTGCTGCCAACCTTTACTGCAGGATTGCCTGCCACGATCGCGTACGGCTCGACCGACCTTGTCACCACGGCGCCCGCCCCGACGATCGCTCCGCTCCCGATCTCGACCCCGGGCAGAACGATCGCCCTCGCACCGATCCACACGTCATCCCCAATCGCGACGGGACGCTCCTGGCTATAGCCTTGCTCACTGATGGGGAGATCGGCATTCCGGAATTCGTGATTGCGCGTATAGATCAGGACCTGCGGCCCCATCAGCACATCGCTCCCGATCGTTACCGGTCCGTGCAGTTGCGAGTGGGCTCCAATGCCCGAGTTTGGCCCAAGGGCAATCTTCCGACCGCCCCCCAGGAATGCGCCGCGCTCTATGTTGGCTTTCGACGAGACCCCCGGGGCGAATCGGGAAACGACCCAGGCTCGAAGCGGCCGCAGCAAGGAACAGCCAGGAAATGAACTTGAGGGGAGGAACTGGAACAGACCGTAGTAGAGGCCGAGAAAAACGAATCTCACGGGTGCGACCTAATCAGTGCGGCGACAAGCAGCATGTTCACCATGAGCAGCGGAACACTCACCGCCAGGGAACCGAAACCCAGGCGGCTAAGCCGATACGATCTGTTGCTGATCCAAAGTAGGTAGCACGTCGCGGCGATGCAGGAAGCAACGGCCATGCCTTTCAGTCCAAAGATCGACGTCAGCACCGCGCCCAGCACCATATCCACCGTGATTGCGAGCATCGCAGCACGCAAGACCTCCTTGCTACCGGTCGACGAGTACAAGCCTACGGAGAAAACTGCGCTCACCCCCTTCAGGAGAGTTCCGAGCAGGAGCCCGGCGGCGACCGTGCGATCCGGAAGGGCGCGAGGTGCCACGAGCGCCAGCAGTTCGGGGGTCAAACTGACCAGGAAGGAGGTGAAACCTAGGCCTACTCCAGCAACTCCGATCTGGAACAGCGAGAACCATCTACTCTGGTCAACGGCTGCTTTATCCAGCAGCGCCCGACGAATCGGCGGAAATGCGATCGCCACAGGCGTTACGAAAGCAAGGCCCAGCACGCTCGCGATCTTTGCATGCACGTAATAAACGCCCACTTCCTCCGTTCCAACCTGCATCGTCAGGATCACCCGCTCCACGAGATCGAACAACTGCAATGCCGCAGCTGCCAGCGCGATCGGTAAACCGTAGCGAACAGCCACCCGAAGTCGCTTGGAATGGACGGTGATCCGCAGTGATGCGCGCAACGGAGGCAATGCGAGAAGCAGGCCAGCGCCCAGGCGCGCGAGAAGCACGTGCGAAAGGCCCATGCGTTCAATGAACAGGCTCATCGCTGCCACGACGATCAGGAATACGGTCAAACGGATAATCGTGGTTCTGGCATATCCGGTCGCGTCGCCATTACCCCTGCTCCGGAACTGCTCAATGATCAACACGGCATCGACCGCCATGTTCGCGCCGAGGAGCACACTGACCATGCCTCCGAAGAAGGGTAGCAGGGCAAGCATGCCGATGAGGCTGGTGCCTAGCGCCGCCAGTGCACCACCGCCTTGAATGCTTCGTGCGCTCGTACGCTCATTCTCAAGAGAGAAGGGACGCAAGCGCAGGATGTGATGATGCGCCCCCAACGTGGCCAGACCCGGCGCTAGAGCAAGGATCGCTTCAACAAGCGCCCACTCTCCCAAAGCGGCCGACGACAGCACTCTGGAAAGCAGCGGTACGATCAGGAGCGACAGTCCTCCCTGCGTCACTGAGACCGCACCGAACTGGAGGATGCATCGGACTACCCACCTGAGCGAGATGGGCTGATCGACCGCCGCTACCATGACGTGCTTCGTCTTTCAGCGACTGGCAGCGACGACAAGCCCGTTGTGCTCCGCCCACGCCCGATCCCGTAATACGCCAGCCCCGCCGATTCCACTTCATCGGGGTGGTACAGGTTGCGGCCATCGAAGATCACCGCGTCGCCTACCGATTGCTTCAGTCGCGCGAAATCCGGGCTGCGGAACTGCTTCCATTCGGTGACCACGACCAGCGCATCCGCATCGGCGAGCGCGGCGCGCGCGGAGTCGCACAGCACCAGGTCGTCGCGATCGCCGAAGATGCGGTGCGCTTCCTCGGTCGCTTCCGGATCGTAGGCGCGCACTTTCGCGCCGGCGTCCCAGAGCTGCTGCAGCAGGCGACGGCTGGAAGCTTCACGCATGTCGTCGGTGTTCGGCTTGAACGCCAGGCCCCACACGGCGAAGGTCTTGCCGGCGATGTTGCCGTCGTAATGACGCTGGATCAGTTCGAACAGATGGCCCTTCTGCTGCTCGTTGACGCCTTCCACCGCACCCAGCAGCTGCGCCTTGTAGCCGTGCTGCTGCGCGGTGCGATGCAGCGCCTGCACGTCCTTGGGGAAGCACGAACCGCCATAGCCGGCGCCCGGATAGATGAAGTGCCAGCCGATGCGCGGGTCCGAACCGATGCCCTGCCGCACCATCTCCACGTCCGCGCCCACGCGCTCGGCGATGTTCGCGATCTCGTTCATGAAGCTGATCTTCGTCGCCAGCATCGCGTTGGCGGCGTACTTGGTCAGTTCGGCCGAACGCACATCCATCACCACGATGCGTTCGTGGTTGCGATTGAACGGCGCATACAGGCGCTTCAGGCGTTCCACCGCCATCGTGCTGGACGAACCGATGACGATGCGGTCCGGACGCATGCAGTCGTTGACCGCATCGCCTTCCTTGAGGAATTCCGGATTCGATGCGACTTCGAACGCGACGTCGGCGCCACGCGCGTGCAGTTCGTCCGCGATCGCCGCACGCACCTTGTCGGCGGTACCGACCGGCACCGTCGACTTGTTCACGACCACCGCCGTGCGTTCCAGGTGCTGGCCGATGGTGCGCGCGACCGCAAGCACGTACTTCAGGTCCGCGCTGCCGTCCTCGTCGGGCGGCGTGCCCACGGCGATGAAGATGACATCGCCGTGCGCGATCGCCGCGGCCGCGTCGGTGGTGAAATTCAACCGGCCGGCGGCGTGGTTGGCCTTCACCATCGGCTCCAGGCCGGGCTCGTAGATCGGGATCACACCGCGGTTGAGGCCTTCGACCTTGGCCTGGTCGATATCGACGCAGACCACGTCGTGGCCGACGTCCGCAAGGCAGGTGCCGGTGACCAGGCCTACGTAGCCCGTTCCGAAGATGGTGACGCTTGCAATACTCATCTAGTACGCGGCCTTTCCGATGAATCCCTTGACGACGGTCAACACGACGATCTTCAGATCGAACAGAACCGACCAGTTCTGCATGTAGTAAAGGTCGTAATCCACGCGACGACTCATCTTGTCGACGGTGTCCGTCTCGCCACGCAGTCCGTTCACCTGCGCCCAACCGGTGATGCCGGGCTTCATGCGATGGCGCTGCATGTAGTTCTGCACAACGCTCTTGTAGTAGTCGTTGTGCGCCACCGCATGCGGCCGCGGTCCGACGATCGACATCGTTCCCTGCAGGACGTTGAAGAACTGCGGCAGCTCATCGAGACTCGTCTTTCGGAGGAAACGACCGAAGCGCGTCACGCGCGGGTCTTCGCGCGTAGCCTGGGTGACTTCCCCGTTGGCCTCCGCGTGGATTCGCATGCTGCGGAACTTCCACACCTCAATCCGCTGGCAATCGAGTCCATGGCGCTTCTGCCTGAAAAGCACGGGCCCGGGAGAACTCAACTTCACGCCCACTGCAATAAGCCCCATCAGCGGCGCAACCAACACCAGGATCATGATCGCAAGCAGGCGATCCTCGATCCCCTTGATCATTCTCGCTTCGCCATCCAGCGGACTGGATCGGAGATTGACGACCGGAAGACCATTCAGTAGTTCGACCGAACCGTTGAAGGTCTTCTGGTCGGAAAGGTTCGGGACGTACTTGATGTCTGCAGTGGAGTACTGAAGGACTTCGAGCAGCCGATCCGTCCATCGCGTATCGGTGTCGCCTGGCGAGATCCAGACCTGCTTGACGTTGTTGCCTTCCATGAACACCCGCAGCGAATCGACTTCGCCCAGGTATGGCGTGCCATCGACTTCTTCACCATCGAACCTGCGCACCGAGAACCATCCGAGCAACTCGACGTCGCGAGCGTGACTGGATCGCAGCTCACGCGCGATGTGCGCGACCGACTCGCCATTCCCGACGACGACGGCACGGGACACATCGCGCCCACTCAAGCGGGCCAAACTGTCGACCCCTCGAGTGAGCACCCGCATCGCGAGCGTGCCAACGACGCACCCAAGGAACCAGTATCCCCACCAAAGTCGCGACGTGATGCCGGGCACCTTCAGGAACGCCACGTAGAGGACGCCGAGAACGAAGACGACGACCCAGAGCGCCACCAGGCGAAGCAAGTGGTGCGGCCAATCGCGCGCGCGCCAGCCACGGTAAGCCGACGATGGACCGAGGATCAGAAGCGCGAACAGCAGACCACGCGCGATCGCCCGCTCGAAGTCGATAGACACATCGAACGTGGCGAACCGTAGCTTGTGTGCCAGGAACGCCGCAGCGACCAGCACCATCAAGTCGGCCGCGCGCAGAAGCAATGACAGCAATGCTGTCACACGGGTCTGGGGCAGCCGCTCAACTTCATACGGCCTGCGGATCGGGACGGGCAGCACGACTTATCCTCCTCGATCCGAACTTCGCCCCGCCGCTGACAACACGACAGACGATACGAGCGCACAGACCGCCATGACGGCATAGGTGCGCATCGGATAATCGACCAGCGAGTGCAGCGTCGGGACGACGACGGAGATCGCTGAGCCGATGACTATCGGGGGTCGGTCGCCACCAGCAACGAATCTGCGTCTCAAGGCAATGACCAGCAGAACGATCACGGCCGAGATCAGCAGTATCCCGGGCAGCCCGGATTCCACGGCGATCTCGATGAAATCGTTATGGGCATGGAGCGCGTAGACATTGACCATCCTGGAGAGCGGTTCGAATGGCGCGTACGCATACCGGAACGAGCCGGGACCACTGCCCCAGGGGAAGTACGCCATTGCAGCCTCCCACCCGTACCTCAGGTATTGCCAGCGCAGGTCCTGCAGTGGGTCCTGCTGGAGCCGCGCGCTCAAGCCGTTCCAGGCGTAGATCGAGATGAGCCCGGCCCCTGCCAATACGAGGAGCGCCGCTCCGATGACCGTCCGCTTACGCTTGGCTGAGATCGACAGCAGGCTGACGAGTGCCGCCATGCACGCCAAGACGAAGCCAGTGCGCGAGAAGCTAAGCCCTGCGGCTAGCAGCAGCAGAACGGCACTTGCATGCCAGAGTGTTGCCTCCAGACGCTGATTCTTTCGCCCTTGAGCAGCCAGCGCGAGCGCTACCGGCACGAGCATCGCCATCAGGCAGGCGAAGTGATTGCGGTTTGCGAACGTCCCCAGCGCGCCGATCGCATGGTGGTAGTCGTACGGACGAAGTAACGAGCGTGTTCCTGCCGCAGCCTGTGCATAGCCAAGCAGCGCCATCGCACAACCGGCGACGACAACGAGCTTCATCAGACGAAGTCGTGAGCCGGACGTGAGCGTGCACAGCAGCGACCACAGCGCGCCGAACACGAGCAATGCCATCAGCGAGCGTAGGATGCCCCACGTATCGAGTGTCGCGGGAAGCCACGCTGGCTCGGCGCCAGCGACCCGCAGGTCGGCCAGCACCGCAGCTCGCATCGGGAGGCGGGTGATGACCGAGGCAGGTAGTGGAATCAGCTGCACTACATGCCAGACAGCCGCGGCGATCAGCAGTAGCGCGGCACACCGTTGGAGCGTCGACTGCGTCCGCCACGACCAGCGCGCACATGCAAACAGCGCAACCGGAAGGGCGAACAGCGTAACGATCGCGTCACCGATCCCACGGGAACCGCCGCCAAACGCCATCGCGGCGATCAACAACGCACCGGCGGATACCTCTGCGAGGCGGTTTCCGGTATCCGTGGTACTGGCGCGGACTTGATACATAGGAAACGCCCGACATCGCGAGACGTCGGGCGAAGGTTTCTACTGGCAGGTTACGGGCTCGACGGCTTCGCACGCTCGGCGTTGTGATGGCCATTGCCGCCGGCTGCCGCGGCGACTGCGATCGCACCGACGCCCGCAGCTACGCCGACACCAGCCGAGATGCCGCCTGCATGAGCGGCTCCGCCCTTCGTCGCTTTCGCGACCTTGGCGGTCTTCGAACTGTTTGCCCCATTGGCCGAACCACCCGAGCCGTTCGCGCCATTGGCAGTCGTGCTGCCCGTATTCGCGCCCTTCGCATTGCCGGCGCCATTTGACTGCTGGCCGTTCCCGCTCTTGGCCGTTGCGTTCTTCGTGCCCTGGGAGCTGCTGCTTCCCTTGGACTGCTGTGCATTCCCGCAGTCGTGCTGTCCTTCGCACTTGGGATGGTTCTTGTTATCGGAATTGCCGCGAGTCGACGACTGCGCCGCTGCGTTTCCGATCACGCATACCATCATCAAACAGACGATCCATTTCTTCATCATTGAAACTCCACTGTCTGGAGTCTCAATTATCCCAACGTAATCGGCCTTCCATACACGTAATCACGGTAGATTCTTTCCAATTGCCACCTCGTCCAGACGCAGGACTCCGGCGACCTGCGTATTCGCGATGGACTGCGAACGCAGGGCAAGCCAAACGCGTTGCTGCGGGCAATCCTCGGGAATCTCCAGCGTTTCGTTGACGCGCGTCCATGCGTTACGCACTCCGCCCGACAGTTCGAGCTGAGCCAACTCCTCTCCCGAACTGCACGCGAGCATCATCGTGAACGGTCTCGACGCGTTCGTCCTGTCATCGAACGCGGCACTCAGGATGTAGCGCCCGGGCGCCAATGCAAGTCGCTGCGCAGGTGCGCGCAACGTGATCGCGCGACCGTTGAAATCGATGCGCAACGATTGCCGACCCGACGCTGCCTGCCCCTGTTCGAGAGAAAGATCGACACCTGTCCCCGAGTCCCACGACCAGGCAAACTCGCCGACAACCGGTTCGGCTTCCTCGAAACCGCCGTCGAACACGTTGTCTGCCAGGACTCGTTCTTCGGCTCCAAGCGTGGCGAGCCATTCGACGCGGGCGTCGTGGGCCCTGCCTGCTCGTGACAGCGCATCGATCAGCGCAGAGCGCTCAGCGGTCGTAAGTTGCCTGTGCGTGGAAATGTCTTCGACGAAGGCGGCCGCACTGTCCGGATCGACCGCCTTGTCGCGAAGTGCCGCCATCATTCCACCCGACCAGGGTGGTTTGCCGGCAACGATGTTCGCCACGACGGGCCTCAGCCGGGCATCCTCCAACGCCGGTGCCAGCGCGCCAAGCAAGGGCGTCGCCAGGTCGGGGGCCACCCGCAGGATGGCGTCCAGATGTTGGCTGCCCTCCTCCACGCTACCGCGCTGGAACGCAATATCCATCAGGAATGCATGGGCTTGCCAGTCGCGCGGATCGCGTCTGACTGCAATGCCATACAACGTGCGCGCGCGAACGCTTTCGCCTCGCTGGGCGGCGCTCATGCCGAGGACCCGGAAAGCTGCTCCATCGATAGGACGACTTTGAAGCGCCTGCCGCGCGTGCGCCTCCATCACCGCCGGATCGCCGTTCACGCCCTCGTCCGCGAGAATCCGATCAGGTCCGAGCGGCGGCCCGAACTCCGTATCCACCCGGAGCAGCGACCACCCACAGAGGGCGAACAACGCGGCCGCCATCGAGCCGGCAACGATCCGGCCTGGCGACGCCGTCAGCACGCTCGTTCTATCTCGTCCTGGTCTGTGCATGGTGGCCGTAGCCGTAGCCGTAATGCTCGTCGCTGCCACCTATATCGAAGCGCGTCAGGACCGCGCCGATCACGCGCGCGCGCGCGAACTGCAGTCTCCGGATCGCAGCCTGCAATGCATCGATGCGAGTGGCCTGCGCTGCCACGACGACTATCGTCGCTTCGGCATGGTTGGCGAGCAACGGCGCATCGGCCAGCCCCAGGACCGGCGGGCCGTCCAGAACCACCACGTCGAAGCGCTCCCGCAGCTCGCCCAGCAGCTTCGGCAGCGCGTCGCCGCCGAGCAGCTCGGGCGGATTCGGCGGCAGCGGACCGGAGGTGATCACGCTGAACGCACCGTTGCGGTACGACTGCACCGCTTCTTCCAGATCGCAGGCGCCGGACAGCAGGCTGGACAGGCCCTTCGCCAAGGCCAGACCGGTAGCCTTGTGCACCGATGCACCACGCAGGTCTGCATCGATCAGCAAGACCCGCTTTCCGAGTTGCGCGATGTTCTGCGCAAGCTCAAGCGCGCTGGTGCTCTTGCCTTCCGACGGGCCTGCCGACGTGATGAGCAACGTGCCCGGCAAACCGTGCGCGGTCGCGAACTGCAGTGCCGTTCGTACCGAGCGATACGACTCGGAGAAGGCAGAACGCAGATCCGAGGCCGCCTGCATCGGCGTGTCGCCTTCGGCCAGTCGCGGAATCGCGCCGAGCACGGCAAGGCCAGCCGCGGCCTCCAGCGCCTTCGGATCGCGGACGGTGTTGTCGAGGTAGTGCACCGCGAACACCACCAGCACGCCCAGGAGCACGCCGAGCACCAGCCCGATCGCGATGTTCAGCAGCTTGCGCGGCGAGCTCGCCTTCGTCGGCGGCGTCGCCACGTCGATCACGGAAATGTTGTTCGCGCCGATGCCACCCGAGACGCCGATCTCCTTGTAACGCTGCAACAGGCCGTCATAGAGCTGGCGATTCTTCTCCGCTTCGCGCTTGAGGATGTTGTATTGGATCGAACGCCCCTGCAGGTTCAGCACATCGCCTTTCAACGCGCCGATGCGCGATCTGAGCAGATTCTCCTGCGCGAGCGCGGCTTCATAGTCGATGCGGACCGCCTGACGGATGTTCGACACTTCCGCGCGGATCTGCCGATTCGCTTCGGCGATCTGCTGCTGCAGCTGCACCATGTTCGGATAGTCGGGTTTGAACGTCGCCAGCGAGTTCTGGTACGTCGCCTCCATGCCCGCCTTCTGCTCGCGCAGCTTCTGGATCAGCGGATTGGAGACCACCTGCGGCAACGCCATGCCGTCGCTTGCGCTGGCCCCGCGCCACAGTGCCTCCGCCTTCATCCGCGTGCCTTCGGCGGTGGCGAGCGCGGAGTTCAGGTCCCCCAGGCTCTGTGCGTCGAGGGACGGCTTGTCCTCGCTGACGGATACGATCTGTTCCTGCTCGGAGAACGCCACGACCTTCCGTTCGGAGTCCTCCAGGCGGTCCTTCAACTGCGCGAGGCGTTCCTCCAGGTACTTCTTCGCGTACGACGAAGCCTGGAAGCGGCGCTCCAGGTTGCTTGCGATGAAGCCTGTCGCGTAGGCGTTGGCGACTTTCGCCGCCACCATCGGATCGGGCGATTCGAAATTGACGCGTACCAGGCGCGAGTTGCGGATCGGCTCGATGCCCAGACATTCGAGCACCGGCTCCACGAGCGCTTCCTCACGCAGTTGCCGGCGCAGGCTTTCGGATACGGCCTTGCCGTTGGCGCGGATCTCCGACTCCTTGTCCGCTGCTTCGATGTACTTTTCATACGTCGGATCGGCAACGAGTTTGAGATCCTCGATGACGCGCCGCGCCAGCGATCGGCTTTTCAGAAGTTCGTACTGCGTCTGGTAGAAGTCCTTGTCCAACGGCGACTCGCTCGGCTCCAGTCCTTCGTAGGCAACCACCTTGATGGTGTCGCGTTCGATCTGAAGGGTCGTGCCGGCTCGATACGAGGGTGTGGCGAGCAGCGTGAATACCAGCGCCAGGAACACGGTCGCGAGCGCGGTCGCGGCCAACAGCCGCCAGCGGCGTCGCAGGATGTTCCAGTACTCGAGCAGATTGATCTGGTCGTCGTCGCGGTCTTCGGAGCCAAGGCGTTCAATCATCGCGTTCACTGGTACGACCTCCACACCGCGACGAACGGCGCCAGCATGACGAGCGTTTTCAACGTCACCTTGCCGGCGGAGGTATCCACCACGATGAGGTCGTCTCCGTAGATCTCCGGGTCCGGGTCCTCGCCGTCATTGATGGCCGCCACGTCGAACCGCGCGTACTTGCGCTCACCATCGATGGTGCGGAATACGAGCACGTTGCGCAGGCTTCCAATGTCGCTGAACCCCTCGGCAAGCGCGATCGACTGGAGCAACGTGAGCCGTGAACTCATCGGATAGATGCCGGGCTTCTTGACCGCCCCGCTGACGGTCACGCGCTGGCTGGAGAACTCCTTCACGAAGACGCTCACCTGCGGGTTCTGCAGGTAGCGCCCCTGGTAGCGCGCCGCGATTTCCTGCTCCGCATCGCCGACGGTGCGGCCGGCGACGTCGACCCCACCGATCAGCGGCAGCGACACCTGCCCGGCATTGTTGACGCGAACTTCGCGATTGAGGTCCGCGACCTGGAACACCGTTACCGCGAGCAGATCGCTGGGACCGATGCGATATTCGCTGCGTGCCAGCGTTTCGGTCACCGGATCGGCTTCAGGAAACGAGGCCGCATCTTCCGCCGCACCATGCGCGGCGCATGCGGACAACAGGAGAAGGCAGGACAGCAAGACTGCTCGAAACAGCACACTCAAAAGCGAAGTCGACACCCGACACCCGAACTGACATTGCAGCCGCGTATTATCGATTGCGCATCGAGCGCATCGACGCTGCAAGCCGCAAGACTCTTTCCTAGACTCGCGCCCAGCCGAACATCCTGGAAATGAGTCCACCAGCCGGCACGTCATCGGAATGTTGCGATGAACACGCACTGCCCGATGCCGGCGCGGCGGGAAGCGCTTCCGGCGGCAGATCGTTGACGATGCCCGCCGGACGCGTCAGCACCATGTGCGTTGCTTCCTCACGCCCGACCAGCTTCTCCGCCGCTTCACGCGCCTCCATCAGCAGCGGGGGACGTCGTTGCGGATGATGCGCGTCCGTGGCGAGGATCATGCATAGGCCTTCGCCCACGAATCGCTCGGCCGCAGCGCGTGGGCGCGACCCGAAGCGACCCGTCAATGAGCCTGCGGTAATCTGCATCCACGCGCCGCGCGCAGCGATGCGCGCGAACACATCGAAATGCGAGTCGACCCAGCTCAAGCGTTCCGGATGGGTAATCACGGGGACGATGCCCTGCGCCATCAGTTCGAACACCGTCTCCTCGAAACGCGGCGGCGCAACGTGATGCGGCGGTTCCAGAAGAAGATAGCGCGAGCCCGCGAGTGTCGCGATGCGCCCGTCGCGAATTCCCGCGTCGAGATGTGGCGCGAGATGGACATCGGCCCCTTCCACCAGCGTGAGCGGAATCCCGCGTTCTTCGAGCTCGCGACGAAAACTGTCGATCGCGTTGCGAATGTCGAGGGCCGTGTTCTCATACACACCGGGATAGATGTGCGGCGTGCAGGCAACCGTTGTAATCCCATCGGCCACCGCCATCCGCGCCATTTCGAGCGCGGTCTTGATATCGACCGGACCGTCGTCGATGGCGGGAAGTAGATGGCAGTGCAGGTCGTACATCGCGCAGGCCCTCGAAGTCGGCTGGAGTCTAGCGATGTAACCAACGTGCAATTCGCAACGAGCGAGAAAGTATCAACCCCGGTTGACGCGCTCTCGCATCAGTTGCGGCAGTAGATCGTCAACTCGTCGCCGGTCGCGATGACCAGGCTGTTTCCCGAGAACGAAAAGCCGCATGCATGGATCTCCGGATGACTCTCGATTCGCGTGAATCGCGCGTCGTCGTCCTCGTGGCACACGAACACCGCGCTCGCCGGCGGAACCAGCAGCACGTCCTGCGTCGGCCATTCGAGCGTGACCAGTTCCAGCGACCAGCCATCCGCCGTCGCTCGCGGCAACCCGCCGCCCTTGGGGCCCGCAATGCCTATTTCGACGTCTTCAAGCGGCCCGATGCCGCGAGCCTGCAACAGGTGCTGCGGTATGGTTTCGTGCTGCACGCCGCTCTTGCGCGCGATCGTCTCGCCGCTCGCGCAATCGATCACGCCGAGGCTGTCGCGTGAGATCACCAGCAGCAGTTCGCTGTCGCGATCGAATCCGACCGCTTCCAGCTGCGGAACCGCGAAAACGCCCGACACGCGCCACGGCGCAGGCGGCGATGTCAGCGGCGTGGTGCGGATCTGCCGGCGGATGGGGCCGAGATAACGCGCAGCCGATTCAAGTTCTGCGCGGCGGCGCCGGGTACGAAGGAGTGTGAGCATCGGCCACGCATGCTCGGCACACCGTGTCAGGAGCGCCGTATCGATCTTCAGGAAACCGCTCGGACAGTTGCCGGCGGCACGGGTACGCAAGCGGTCGACCCGTTCGCGATAAGAGGATGGTAGGAATCGGAGATCCCATGAGCCATGGGAATAGTCCGATTCGGCATCGGATAACCCTGACGCGCTCAGGATGGTGCCCGGACCCGGGATCGAACCGGGACGGCCGCGAGGCCGGCGGATTTTAAGTCCGCTGCGTCTACCTGTTCCGCCATCCGGGCCGGAGCGCGTGCGTAGCTTACGCGACGACGGTGCGCTGGCAGGACATGCCCTGCGGGGACGCCAAAGAAAAAGCCCGACCTTTCGGTCGGGCTCGTCTTTCTGGAGGCCTGGGTCGGAATTGAACCGGCGTACGCGGATTTGCAGTCCGCATTAACTCTATCTGCATCAATAACTTAGCTATTGTGCCACGCGTGACGCCTCCTGAGGCGACTCGTCGGAACATCCGCCGCCAGCCACAAGCGGACGTGGCGCTAGCTTCCCTGCAAGGCGGCGGCCACAACGGGCGTCGCGGGCCGCAGTTGCCATTGCCGAGAACTCGCCTTCCGTCGCGAGGCGCGCCATCTCTGCGACCGATTTGACTCCAAGCTTGACCCGCAACTGCTCACGGTGCGCTTTTACGGTTCTTAGCGTTACATCGAATGCCTCAGCGATCCACCGGCTCGACCGGCCCTCCAGAACGTGGCCTAGAACTTCCGACTCCCGGGGGCTCAGCGAGTGTAGTCGCCCTGCCGCGAGGTCATGTTTCCTCGTCTTCTCCCGGGCGCGCGCATCCCGGTCGAGCGCCTTCGCGACAGCCGCCAGTAGTTCATCGAGATCAACTGGCTTGGTAAGCATATCCACCGCGCCGCGCTTCATGGCTGCGACTGCGCTGGCAATGTCTGCCGCTCCTGAGATGTAGACGATAGGCGGTATAAAGCCGCGCTTGGCAAGTTCGCCCGGAACATCGCCTCCACTTCGCGCTCGGAGTGACAAGTCCAATACTAGGCAACCGGGCCACTCGGCGCGAAACGTCTCCAGGAACTCCTCACACGAACCGCTCGGCACCACTTGATAGCAGGCAGCCCAGAGCGCCCGAGCCAGTGCCTTCAGCACGTCAGGGTCGTCGTCGACCACATAAACGATCGGGTGCATACACCCTCCCGTAGTCCATTGAGCTAAAGACTGCGCAGAGAGGTTAGCTCCCAGTGCAGCCACACCTTGCTGGCAGCAAATACGTGATTCTCGTCGTCGCTCAGATCAAAGGCGGCCAGTCCGTTGCGAGCTCAATACACGGTTCCGCAGGAGGTCGTAAAACTCCGGCGCCTGCTCGCCCGCGCAAGGAAGCGCATGCTGACCAAGGCCGTCTCTCCGTGAACATCTCCTCACCATGTACTGGGAGTTTCCCAAAGGCAACCGATGGCGATCTAGCTATCGGACGCCTGCGTGCACACACAACAGTGCGACGCGGAGATTACGCTCGTCCAACAAACGACGAAGGCGCGTCTCCACTTCGGCGAGCCCCTCGAGCGACTGAGTCGCGTACAGCGAGTAGGTCGCCTTGTCTTCCGGTCTTTGGCCGGCGACGCACCCAACACTGACGTCCGGCAGTTGCGATGCCCGGACCCAGATCGATTGCAAATCCTTGGGGCCAATGCTCTGATCAGTACCCAAAGTGAAGCGGAACATGGCAATCGATGGGTTGGACGTCTTGATGTTCCTCGGCGCCATGCGGGTCACCTGGCTGATTGCATACTGCGGGAAACAGACGCGAATGCGGGTGCCACAACTCGGACGATGCGCAGGCACAACTTCTCAATGAGGGTCATGTTCATGATCTCATCCCACCAACTCGTGGAGGCGACGTTGGTGCCGATCCCAACCGGGAAGCTCGCCGAAGAGATGATTCGCCCAAGTCTCGCGCAGCTCGAGCTGGCCGGTCTGCGCGACTGCGCACTCCAACATTTGCTCGACAGCGACGGGCAAGCGGTCGCTTGAGATGCTAAATACCAGTTGCGCAGCAGGCATGCATTGGGGTGCAGACGTATAGCCGTCTACGAGCACATAGCCCGTAGGCGCTGAATAAATACGGATGTTCATGGCGTCCTCGCGCGGGGAGTTGCACGAGGCTCTCCAGAATGAGCCGCGAGCTCTCGCGGCGTTGTGCAGCCAGAACACTACGCCGTTGGATGTGAAGATCAGCAACACCATGAAGCCGAACGCGCCACTTGTGAGCGGCCTGATCGGCTTATAGCAACCCCAAGGGCGCGGGCGACCTATGAAGCAGAGATGCGCGCGGCGGCTCTCAATAACTTAACGGGCATGACAACAATGGCCACTGTCACCACATGAACGAGCTCATCGGCGCTGACCGGATCGGCGCCGTACGGTGTCCGGTTGGCACCGTCTGGAACCCCGCGGTGACCTCATTCGCTTCGCCCCGGGGCCATAACGGCATGGTCACGAGAGTCAGAGCAGACTTGGCACAGGGTCGCACTCTCCTGACCGAACTAAATCAGAGCACGCGCATGAAGCGCACTGGGCCATAAGAACGGCCAAGCCTCACGGTTCGAGTCGAACGGAGCCATCGGCAAAGCTGAATCGCTTTGCCGATGTTGTTTCGCCTCCAGTGGGCGTGATGGAGCTGCCACGAGAATTTCCATGAAGCCGGTAACTGTCAGCGCCTGCATTCTGTTTGCTAGCGCTATCGCAATCGAAACCATCGTATATATGACGTTCCTGAGGGGCTTGAAGTCGCGGCATCCTGAGCAGTGGATGCATGCAGCCCAGCCTACTTGCTGGCTCGATCGAACCGTTCTGAGCGCGCGCAGCACGATGCTCTATGTGCTGACGCGAGAGTACATGGGCAACATAGATGAGGCAGGTACCCGCTACTGCTCTCGCTATCGCTCGAGCTTGCTGTTGGCGTATTGGTGCACGGCCGTGGCAGGCATCGCCGCTGTAGTGGCGCTCGCAATGGAGAGTTGAGAGTCAGATGTCTATCCGCGCGACGATAGGAGATGTGACTGCGGAGATGCTGCGGGAGTGCGGACGCGTCTACGTCACTGACGAGAAGCGATTCGCTCTACTCTCCAAGGATAGGCTGCTGCCACGGTTCAGGTCGTCCAGGGCGGAAGGCAGGATGAGTCCGCCCGAGCTTCAGGTGATCGTTCGCGATCTCACCCGGGAGGAGTTCGAGGAGGTATCGGCACGAATGCAAGCGTTGGATGCCGATCGAAGCTACGAAGGCTTCACGCCTGCGCAGATACCACATCGCTCAAGGCACCAGTAAACAGCGCGAGCTAGTGCAGAAATCCCCAAGGAACGACCCATTGATCAAGCTCGGCGACAACTGGATAAACCCCCGCCACATCGTCCACATGTCTGTCGTAGAGCCAACGGCGGATGGGGGCGGCAAGTTCACTATCTTCTTCGTTAATGGACGCGAGTTCGCTGTCCGAATGACCGAACTTGCGCAGGCGGTCTACGAGCAGGGGCTCATAGTCAAGTCGCTGGGGGGCAAACCCTAGTGCCCACCGGACTATTGGGCGTATTGCCCATTCGCGTGTCTGGTCCGCTTCATCTCGGGGCGAAGCGACCGCACCGAAACGGAGGCAACTCTAGACGTGGGCAAGCTGATTAGTCCTCTCGAGTGACCTCACGCCCTGCGGAAATGCTTATGCGCGAAATTGACCTCCTCACTGATGCCCTTCGTGCCCAGTACCCGGGGCTCACCATCTCGCAACTGCGTGTTCGTCACCTGAGCTATGACGAGCGCGAACTTTGGTTTGTCCGACACCCTGCGAGCCCCTTCGAGGTTCGCCTGCAAGCTTTGGCCGGAAGGTTCCCGTTTGAGCTGGCATCGGACGCTGATACGTCGCGAACTCTCATCTCGATGACCGACAATGCCATAGAGCTTGTGGCGGAGAAGCTAGGATTGACTGCGCAATCCGCGACACCTGGTGAAGAGAGTTAGCAGCGTTGGTCCTGGACGACTGCCGAGTCTAATCCGGGCGCTGTAGCCGCGACCAAGTCTGGCTTACGTCGGAAGCCGACTGAACGATCGCACCGAGTGGCTGAGCTCCGCTTCTCCAGCAGAACCTCCCACGACTGCAAGAGGTCATCCCTGCCTCACACACGAGCGCGCACTCTGGCTCGAGGCAATGTCAAATTCCGATCCGCCGTCCCGGAGCTGCGAGCCGCACCGGGGTTTGCACTATCGGCGAGATCGCCGCCGGCAGAGAACTGCAAGGAGATCTCTTGAAGACGCGCACAGATCTGCTCGGCGTGATCGAAATGATCGACGCAGCGATGCTACGTGCAGCAAATGAGTCTTCCGACACCCCACAGCATTGGAAAGCCTGGGATTCCGCCGTATCCGGGGTGCCGTCGATGGATGAGGTTCCGAGCGACCTTGGCTACTGGTGGCAGAATCAGCTATTGGATGCTAGCCGTCGCGCATTCGAGAACAAGGAATTACGGCGGCGCTATCACAGCGGGGATTTTGATGCAGGGGGGCTGTCTAGCGAGGGAGTAGTCTGGAACAACGGCCCCTGCGTATACCGTGGCCGCGAGATCCGTGTCGAGCTCCGCAGGGAGACCTTGGGCGCCTCCTGGACCGCGGCAGTGACGATATCCAATCGGCATGAGCTGAGGATTACCGCGCGAATGTTCTTCGTGGGACTACCGAGTTCCGTAATGGGCGCAATCGGCGCATACGCGCTGGTCCTTGAAGAGACGCGGCACAACATCGACCGCATGGACGCTCCGATCATCTGACCACTAGCACCGCCGCCGCGAAAGCGGTCGCCTGCGATCGGGCGAACGCGTAAGTCGCGTCATCGCCACCCCGCTCAACTCTCATGCCGCCGACCGCGTGCCGCCAGACGTTGACACGCAGCCCGCCGCGACGGTCAGTACCCGGAGAGTCGACAGATTGAGGTTGATGGGGAGGGGCAAACGCTCGCATCTATGTCGCCCACTGTCAGCCAGGCTACGACGTTGAACGGCGTCCACGGGCGTCTGCGAAGCGGCCGCCGTCAGCGCACCTTCGCGACGCGCGAGACCGCCCTTCGTTACCTCGCCGCCTGGGCATAGAAGTACGCTGACCAGCTCCTGGTCGAGATCGAGCAGCGCCGCAGCACTGGGTACTACTGACGACGCGGCGCCTGGTCCAGCTGACCAGCGCTGCACCTGCTCCTCGTTCGATCGACACCAGCGCAAGTGGCGTCGCCGGCGATCGCGTGGATCTTTCCGCAGACGAGTGAGGCGTTCCCTCATGAGTTCAATGCGGATTTTTTGGACAGCCTAGGGAAAGAGGTTACAAAGGTAATCAGGATCATTTCATCACATTTTTTCTTTTTGTTTCAAATAGTTAACGAACACTCCTCAAGGTAATAAAAGGGTAACGAGAAGGTAACCATGTAACCTTTCGGGAGGGTTACATCCCTAATCAAACGCTCCCTTTCAAATCAATGACTTGCGAGCAAGTTACCTCGGAGGTAACCCCAGTGTTACCCCTTCGGGTTACCCCTTAGACCTTTTACAATCAATGACATAGCAATAACTCGGCGATCGAGGTAACCGATAACCCCGTCCCGATGGGCATCCGAAAAATTTGCGGATCGGTGAGCACCGGGAGGGCGCACAGGACGCCGCCTGGCCGCCCCCGCCTTTGCAGGATTCCGCAGGGCGGCGCACGCCTAGCGATCGCCGGGCGCGGCCGTTTCGGCTGGGGCGGAGCAGCGCCGCGGGGGTGCGGAAAATGGAGGGGATATGGCTCGCAGGCGTGGCGGGGGGACCACTGCGCGCGCCGGAGCCAAGCTACGATTAACTCTCACGTTCACTAGGAAGCCGCATGGCCTTTGCCAAGCCGGAATACAGTCGCGGGCAAGTTCGCCGCGCGGGAGACGTACTGCGCGAAGTCCCGATTGTCGGACAGCGCGTCGTAGATGCGCTCCCGATCATTACGAACTGGCGTGCGGCTCACGCTTACCCCCTCAATACGTTCCAGGCCACACTGCGCACCAGGCTGGCAGCGCTAGGCTTGGCGCATGGCAACGCTCCGGTCGGTCAACGACTGAAGCGTCTACCGTCGATCACGACGAAGTTGTCCCGGTTTCCAAAGATGCAACTCGATCGAATGCAGGACATCGCTGGGTTACGGGCGGTTGTTCCTTCAATGCCGATGCTTCGGAAACTTCGAGCTGCATACATCGACCACTCTCGTTTCGCGCATGAACTTCGGGGCATCGACGATTACGTCATCCAACCGAAAGACGACGGCTATCGAAGCGTCCACCTCGTCTACCGATACAAGAACGCGCGCGCTCCCCAGTACGACGGCTTACACGTAGAACTACAACTCCGGACGCACCTCCAACATGCTTGGGCGACTGCGGTCGAGACCGTCGATGCCTTCGCGAACCAGGCTATCAAGGCCGGACGTGCCACCCCTCAATGGGCGGATTTCTTCCTTTTGGCAAGCACCGCATTCGCCTACATTGAACGGGCACTGCCGCCTAGCAGGTTTCATGGCTTCTCAATCGACGATGTGCGCGAACGCTTAGTCGAATCGGAACGAACGCTGAATGTCCTTGTGAGACTGCGCGGCTTCAGCGTCGCAGCCGACCAGATCCATAAAGGCGACCAGAAGAAGTCGGCATATCACTTGGTTGTTCTAGATACAGGGCGCAGAGCCCTCAACATCCGATCGTTCTCAACAGATGAACTAGATGCAGCGACGGCCGCCTACGGTGACGCCGAGAAGCGCACTGCCAACGGCGAGCCGATCGACGCGGTGCTCGTGGCTGGCGGCAGCGTTGCACAGCTCCGCAAAACCTATCCGAACTACTTTCTTGACGCGAGCGCGTTCATCAAGCGCATATCGTCGATATGCAATATGCACACCAACAGGGCGTCAGGAGGCTACGCACGCCGTAGGGCTTGAAAGCCGCGCACCCCCTTCGCAAGCGAACGCAGGACTTATCTTGAGTCCGAAAGGAGTGATGCTCTATGCAAGGAACCGGCTTTTTTGTCCTTAGCCTTCCTTGGCCCGTCTCGTCGACTTCGGTCTTATGGCGATACACATCCAACGACGGTCTGGTTGAGGTTTTCGCTACACCATTTGGCAGGGTCGTGATTCAGTTGAGCGATCGCGCGGGAGTATTCCGCTGGAAGTCGCAGCAGATTTGGCTCGACGGCTTGTTCGTCGGGATTTTTGTTGTCACTTGGGACGGTGAGGATGTCCGCCTGCGTGTGAATGGAGTTGAGATTCTTTCCTTAGCGGATGCTGTTGGAAATGTCGCGGACATGTCCGGAACCCAGATCGCTGCCGCTCCATTACCGCAACCTGCAATTCAAGATCTCAAGCACCTGCACTCTAAGAACCACGATGAGGAGTTCTTCCTCCGAACTTTGGAGGATGTTCAAGATAAAGCCCAAAGCAGCCACCGTTATGACCTCATTCGCGCGGCGGGATTACTCAGGCAACTACTCTGCGACGCGGAACCGTTGATTCATCGAGTTAACAGGGCACATCGCGTGCCACTCACGTTCACCACGCTAACCGACCCGGGGCCGCCTCCCGGACCTCAGGCCAATCTGATCATGCAAGGGATTGACCCAAGCAGTTGGCCAACTTCCCCGAAGGCTACGCGGAATCTCAGCGGTTTCTTGCGCATGCCATGCCTTATTGGTGAAGCAAACACTGCCTGTATCTCGGACGTTGTGTTGGCTTGCGCGAATCTCATGGGAGGAGTTCACTTCGGATCGCAAAAGAATGCAGACGAGCGCTTCGTGCTTTGGGTCGACGAGGCTATCAGCGTCGGCGATGCTACCGTCGTCCTCGGAGCTATCCGAGGCATCTGTCGAGTGACGCTGAATGCCCTTGAACCGTTAGCTCGTGCCGTCGCACGATGACGACAGGCATCCTGTTTCACGTAGCGGGACCTGGGTGCTAAGTCGACGAACTGGGATCGTGTCAGGTGACGCCACGTTCGCGCTGGCCGACTGCATCCAACGTCGAGCAGATCGTTACACCGCCGGCGCCTCGTACGGGCGAAAGCGCATCACGTCGTCGCCGATCCACTCATTAAGGCGCCGCATACGCGTCTGCAGCGGTTCCAGCTCGTTGGCCGCCCATACCAAGGCCGCCTCCCGAATCGAACCAAAACCGCCGGCGTTCTGGGGCACAATGCCCATCAACTGCGGCGGGATACGCAGCGACGCCAGCATGTCGTCGCGCGTAATGTTCTTGATGCCGCCGAACTCATCCTTCGCGGCCACCTCGCTCACCGGCAGCAGCTGCAGCCCGTCCTTCTTCCCGCCGGGTGCGTACACGAACAGGTTGCGGAAATTGCCCGGGCCCTTCGCCTGGCGCAGCGCCTGCTGCAGCTTCTCGACGTCGTCTTCCGTTTTGGCCGCGTCCGTCATGTAGAGGATGAAGCCGGCGTGCGAGCCGTTGTTGTAGTACTTCCGGCGGAACAGCGTCGCCGATTCGTTGAGCAGCGCGGACTGCAACGCCGACAGCCATTCCGGCATGCCGTAGATCTCCTGATCCACGTCGGCCTCGCGCAGCTGGTACACCGTGCCCGGCGCGAAGGTGTGCTCCTGGCGCCAGCCGCGCACCATGAAGAACGAATCCAAATCCACGCCGCGGCGCATGTACTTTGCCAGGCACGGCTGCAGCGTCACCGGCGAGCCGAGCACGGACTTGCGATTCTCGACGTACGCCATGCCGAACGTGATCCAGTCCAGCGCGAGCTGTTCGAACGCTTCCAGCGACATCAGGCGGTGCGGCACGAAGGTGCGCGCCAGCATGTTGCGCTTGAACGTCAACCCGGATTGCAGGAACACGTTCGAGCGCGTGGTGCGCGCGAGGCCATCGAGCGAAATCGGCGGTTCGTACCAGCGCCCGTTCTGCCAGCACTCGACGTAATCGAGCAGTCCGCGCGAATCGAGCACCGGCGTGGGCTCGCCGAAGCTGAAGGCCTCGACGCGCGCGAGCGGCGCGGCGGCGTGTTCGTTAGGTGCGTCAGGCAGCATCAGAAGAACTCCATGAAGCCGGTGTTCCGGCCGGTTTGGCCTTCCAGCGGTTCGTTTTGCAGGGCGTGGAAAAGGGCCCACGCGAGATCCGCGTGGCCGGTGTCATCGGTGCGGCCGGCGGTGTACGTCATCTGCCGGCCGCTGGCCGTCATCGTCTTTCGGATCGCCATGAGCGACTGCGCCACGTCGGTCCAGCCGGCGTCGAACTCCAGGCGCCCGTTGTGGATCACGTCGTAGGCCTTCAGCACCAGGCGCGTTTTCACTTCCGGCGAGTAGCTGAAGGTGGTGAGGTTCGGGAAGAACTGCTTGACCAGCTGCGCCACGCCCGAGCCCATGCCGGTGGTGTCGATGCCGATGTAGGTCACCCAGTAGCGCTGCATTATCTTGCGGATGAACTCGGCCTGCCCGGCGAAATCCATGCCGCGGAACTGGTGGCGCTCCAGGATGCGGAACTTCCCGCCGGGCAGCAGGGGCGGCGCGACCACGACCAGGCCGGCGCTGTCGCCACTATCGGCCGGGTCGTAGCCGATCCACACCGCGCGATCGCCGTACGGGCGCGCGGCGAAGGGGCGGTAGTCCTCGCCCCACTCCACCCAGCTGTCGACCATGCACGGCTGCAGCATCGCGAGCGGGAAGATGCTGGCGCCGTCGTCGACGAACTCGCACATCAGCAGGTTGGCGAACGCGTCGGCGCTGTATTCCTCGCGCAGCTCGTTGATGTCGAACAGGTCGCAGCCGCGGCGCTCGGCGTCCAGGATCGTGACGATCTGGCGCCACATGCGGTCCTCGCACAAGCGCCCCGATGCGAGCGCGTCGTGGCAGGTGTCGATGGTGATGCGATCGGCCGCAGGCCGGCCCCGGTTGCGGCGTTCGCCGGTCCAGAAGCTGTACGCCTCGTGCGCCATGCTCGACGGCGTGCTGAAGTAGGTCTTGCGCCATTTCTTGTGCATCGCCATGCCGCTGGCGACCTTGTTCAGCGCGTCGAAGCCGTACGTCCAGAAGAACTCGTCGAAGTAGAAGTTGCCGTGATAACCCTGCGCCGTGCGGGCATTGGTGCCGAGGAAGAACAGTTCGGCGCCGCCGGCGAGCACGATGCTGTCGCCGCCCGACAGCTCGCGGTCCAGCACCTCGCGCACGAAGGACTGCATGTAGCCGCGGAACAGGAACGCCTGCGCCTTCGACGCGCTGAGGAAGATCTGATTTCGCCCGGTCTTGAGCGCGTCGATCAACGCCTCGCGGGCGAAGTAGTACGTCGCGCCGATCTGGCGCGATTTCAGGATGGCGCGCGTGCGCTGGTTGCTGGCACGGTACCAATCGCGCTGGTAGTCGAAACAGCCGTCGACGAACGCCTGTTCCAGGCGTTCGATCTCGTCCTCGCTGAATTCGTTCTTCCGGGCCTTCTTCTTCGGCGCGGCGTTGCGGTTGGCGAGGTTCGGATTCAGGTCCGTGTCGGTTCCGCCGCCCTGGTAGCGCTGGATGCGCGCCTGCCGCTCCAGCTGGCGGTGCAACAGGTCGATCTCCTTGTAGTCGCCGCCGGATTTCTCCGGCTTCATGATCAAGCACACGAGCCGCGCTTCCAGCGCGCCGCCGATGCGTTCGACGTTGTCGGCGCGGTCCCACTCGTCTCGCGCCTTCCAGCTGTGTAAAGTCTTTTCGTTCTCCCCGGTGGCCTGCGCGATCTCGCAGACCCGCCAGCCCATCCAATACAGGAACTTTGCCTGTCGGCGGGTATCCATCGGGAGTTGGGCGGCGACGCTGCTCATGCGCATAGCGTGCCCACCGCACCCGTCTGCAGACAGGTTTCGCCTGTGTATCGGCGCGCGTTACACGCTGCCCGCATTGCTGCGGAAGTTGCAGCTTCCGACCATGAAACCTCTAGCGATGCACACGCATTGCCACCCGCCAACGCGCAGAGGACACCATGTCGGACAAGGCCAAGAAATTCCGCTCGAAGATGTTTTGTGTCGCTGTTGAAGGCGCCACGTGCGACGGCCGCACCATCGAGCGCAACTGGCTCACCGAGATCGCGAGCACCTACGACCCGAACAAGTACGGCGCCCGCATCTTCGTCGAGCACATTCGCGGCCTGAGCCCGGATTCGCCGTTCCGGTGCATGGGCGATGTGCTGGCCGTGAAGACCGAGACGGTCAAGATCGACGGCAAGGATCGCTTGGCGTTGTTCGCGCAGATCGAGCCGACTTCCGACCTGGTGTCGATGACGAAGGCCAAGCAGAAGATCTACAGCTCGATCGAGGTGGATCCGGATTTCGCCGGCACCGGCAAGGCGTACCTGCGCGGTCTGGGCGTTACCGATACGCCGGCCAGCCTCGGCACCGAAATGCTGCAGTTCGCGGCCCAGAACCCGGACGCCAGCCCGCTCAAGGCGCGTAAGCAGTCGCCGCAGAACCTCTTCAGCGTCGCGATGGAGGCAGACATCGAGTTCGACGAGATCGAGGACAAGCCCGGCGTGGTCGATGCGCTGTTCGCCCGCCTGGAAACGCTGCTCAAGGGCCCGAAGGCCGGGCCGCCGGCACCGGCGGCCGCGCCGGAGGGTGCCGACTTCGCGCGCATCGGCGAGGCCGTCACGGCGGTGGCCGAGCACGTGCGCGAACAGGATCAACGCTTCGCCGCGAGCGAGCGCGAGAACGCGAACCTCAAGTCGCAGCTGCAGCAGCTGAGCGCCGACTTCACCGCGCTCAAGGCGCAGCTGGAAGGCACGGTCGTGCACAGCCAGCCGCGTCGACCGGCCGCCACCGGCAACAACGCCCACGAGCTGACCGACTGCTGATCCTCGCGCCACGCCGACCACACCACACCCGTCGAATTCCCCGGAGCACCCATGCGTAACGACACCCGCCAGCAGTTCAGTGCTTTCACCCACCAGGTCGCCCAGCTCAACGGCGTGGAGTCGGCCGCCGCCACCTTCGCCGTCGAGCCCAGCGTGCAGCAGCGGCTGGAAAGCCGCATCCAGGAATCCAGCGAGTTCCTCGGCCAGATCAACGTGATCGGCGTGGATGAACTGAAGGGCCAGAAGGTCGGCCTCGGCGTGAGCGGTACGATCGCCGGCCGCACCGACACCAGCGGCGGTGCAAAGCGCCAGCCGCGCAACGTGGCGGATCTGTCGGGCCAGGGCTACGAGTGCGCCAAGACCGACTTCGACACCGCGATCCCGTACGCGCTGCTCGATGCCTGGTCGCGCTTCCCCGACTTCCAGGCGCGCCTGCGCAACGCCATCGTGCAGCGCCAGGCGCTCGATCGCCTGATGATCGGCTTCAACGGCACCAGCGTGGCCGCCACGACGAACCGCGCGACCAATCCGCTGCTGGAGGACGTCAACAAGGGCTGGCTGCAGCAGTACCGCGAGCACGCCCCGGCGCGCGTGATGAGCGAAGGCGCCACCGCCGGCAAGGTCGTGATCGGGGCGACCGGCGACTACAAGAACATCGATGCCCTGATCTACGACGCCGTGAGCTCGCTGATCGATCCGTGGTTCCGCAAGGATCCCTCGCTGGTCGTGGTGCTCGGCCGCGAGCTGGTGCACGACAAGTACTTCCCCCTGGTCAACAAGGACCAGCCGGCGACCGAGAAGCTGGCCACCGACATCATCCTGTCGCAGAAGCGCGCCGGAGGCCTGCCACTCGCCGAGGTGCCGTACATCCCGGACGGCGCAATCCTGATCACCTCGCTGAAGAACCTGTCGATCTACTGGCAGCTGGGCGGCCGTCGCCGCTACATCAAGGAAGAACCCGAGTCCAACCAGATCGCGAACTACGAGTCGTCCAACGACGCGTACGTGGTCGAGGACTTCGGCTTCGGCTGCCTGATCGAGAACGTCGAGATCCAGGACGCCTAAGCCATGGCGAACAGTCCCGCGAAACGGCACTACCAACGCACGCTGGCGGCCCAGGAGGCCGCCGACAAGACGCCCGGCCAGCTGATGACCGGCGCCACCGCGTACGAGCAGCACATGGCGATGCTCCAGCACGATCGCCTGCGGCTGCGCCAGGTCCAGTCCGACCAAGGCAAGGCCGAGCTGAAGCGGACGATGCTGCCGGCGTACGGCAGCTACATCGAAGGCGTGCTCGAGCGCGGCAACGGCGCGGCGGACGACGTGGTCAGCACCATCATGGTCTGGTGTTTCGACGTGGGCGCTTTCAGTGAAGGCCTGCAGATCGCCGACTACGTGCTCAAGCACAAGATGACGATGCCCGACCGCTTCGCGCGCTCCACCGGTTGCCTGGTGGCCGAGGAGATCGCCGAGGCGGCGCTGAAGGCGCAGCGCATCGGTTAGCCCTTCGACATCGCAGTGCTCGATCGCGCTGCATGGCTCACGGCCGAGCAGGACATGCCCGATCAAGTGCGCGCCAAGCTGCACCTGGCCTCGGGCCGCGCCGTGCTGCTCGCGTACGCGGACGACGTTCTGCCGCCGGCGGCTGAGCTGCAGGCGTCCGTCGACCACCTCAAGCGCGCCATCCAGCTGCACAGCGCGTGCGGCGCCAAGAAGGATCTGGAGCGCGCCGAGCGCCTGCTGAAGAAACACGCTGCTACGCCCCCGGCCAACACCGGCGAAGGCGCCAGCAGCTAACCGAGCGTCCCCACGCAACCCCGCCGGCTCGGGGCCGATCCGCACGAGCTCTCTGCGTGCGGTGACGCCCCGACCACCGGCGACCACAGGGCAACCATGAGCGGATTCATCGCCAACGGCACCGCAGGCAACGAAGCGGAGATCACCAACGACGGCTTCTGGCCGGCGATCGATCCGAATGCGTTGCGCGCGCGCATCCGCCTCGATGGCAGCGTGTCGGCCGAACGCCTGCGCGCCGCCGTCGTTGACGCCATCCTCACCGCCAACACCGAGCTGGCCGCGTGGAAGTCGCAGCAGCTGGCCGCCGGCCGCGCGAAGCTGGAGGACGTATCGGCCGTGCAGGTCGACGGCAAGCCGCGGCTGGTGCAGCTGTACCTGCGCATCGTCGCGTGCGCGACCGCGGCCGAAGTTGCGGAGCGGTATCGCTCGTACGACACGACTGCGGCCGGCAACCAGCGGGCCGACGATCTGACGCCGAGCATCGACGAACTGCGCCGCGACGTGCGCTGGGCCATCCGCGACTTTCTCGGCACCCCGCGCATGACGGTGGAGCTGATCTGATGCGGGTCTACGCGCACCAGGGCGACACGCTCGACGCGCTCGTGTGGCGCCACCTGGGCCGTACCGCGGGCCTGGTCGAACAGGCGCTGGAGTTGAACGCGGGCCTGTGCGCACACGGCCCGGTGTTGCCGCACGGCACCGCCGTCGAGCTTCCCGAAATCACCACCACCGCCACGGCCCCCGAACGGCCGCTGGTCCAGCTCTGGGACTGACGCAATGGCCGAACCGACTTCTCTTTCCGGTGCACCGCTCGCCGCCGGCGTCGGCCTGGCGGCGCTGCTGCCTGGCGTGGACGGCAACGCGCTGATCGGCGCGTTCGCGGGCGCCACGTTGTTCGTGGTGTCGGCTAAGTCGCTGCCGATCTGGCAGCGCCTGGTGTACCTGCTGATCAGCATCGTCGCCGGCTACCTCGCCGCGCCCGACATCGCACGCAGCCTGCCCCTGCTCTCCACCGGCGTGGCCGCATTCGGCGCATCCGCGGTGGGCATCACGATCACGCTCGCGGCGATCGAGAAGAGCCGCAACTTCGACTTCAGCTGGCTGCGCCGCGGAGGGCCGCCGAGTGCATAGCGCCGTCACCACGCTGACCCTGATCGCGTGCATCGCGATTTGCGTCCGCCTCCTGTCCTACCGACGCGGTCCCGACACCACGCACCGCGTCGGCGTCGGCCTGTGCGCCTGGCTGCTGATCGTCTGCACCGGTGGCCAAGCCTTGCACATCCTCCTGGTCGGCGCAGCCGCGCACACCAGCCCCTGGCAGCTCGGCGTACTCGCCGTGCTCGCGGTGCTCACCTACCGCGCTCGCGGCAACGTGGCGCGCATTCTGAGGGTCGATTGATGATCAACGACGATCAGCTGGCGCAGGTGATGCGCTGCCCGGCCGCACGAGCGAAGCGTTGGCGCCCTGCCCTGACCACGGCCATGCAACGCTTCGGCATCACCACGCCGCGGCGCGTGGCGCACTTCCTCGGCCAGCTCGGGCACGAGAGCCTGAGCCTGTCGCGCACCGAAGAGAACCTGCGTTACACCACGCCCACGCGCGTGGTGGCGGTGTTCCGTAAGTTCGACCTCGACAAGAACCGCCGCATCGATCCCGAAGAGATGGCGAACGCCAAGCGCTACCTCGGCCAGCCCGAGGCGCTGGCGAACTTCGTGTACGCGAACCGCAACGGCAACGGCGACGTGGCCAGCGGCGACGGCTGGCGCTATCGCGGCCGCGGCCCGATCCAAACCACGTTCCGCAACAACTACCGACGCGCCGGCGAAATGATCGGCGCCCCGCTGGAAGAGCAGCCGGATCTGCTGCTCGACGTCGACATCGGCGCGCTTGCGGCCGCGGCGTACTGGAAGGACAACGGCCTGAACGCGATCGCCGACCTGGGCGACGTGCTCATGGTGAGCCGCAAGATCAATCTGGGCTCGGCGACCACGAAGCGCACGCCCGAAGGCCTGAGCGAGCGTATCGCGCGCACGCGTCACGCGCTGTCCGTGCTGGGGGCTCGCTGATGTCCGCGCGTTCGATCGTCCTGCTGCTCATCCTGCTGGCGCTCGCCGCGATCGGTTTCGGCGCGGCCTTCCAGCAGCAGCGCATCGGCGCCGCGAAGGCGGAAACCGAACAGGTGCGCCAGCAGCTGCGCGCCATCACGAGTGAACGCGACACCGCGCGCGAGGAGCGCGACGCGGCGCGCGGCACCGTCATCACCGTGACCGAGTACGTCGACCGCGTGCAGACGGTCTACGTCGCCGGCAAAACCATCACCAAGGAGATCCCGGTCTATGTCACTGCGCAGGCTGACGCCGCTTGCACTATTCCTGCTGGCTTCGTGCGCATCCACGACGCCGCTGCCGCCAACATCGCCCCGGCACCCGCCGCCGGAGATCCTGATGCGCCCGCCGCCGGCGCTACGCTCTCTGCCGTCGCCGAAACCGTCGCCGACAACTACACCACCTGCCACGCCATCCGCGAGCAG
>Ga0102591_1001236_pt1 | contig 36947 bp, 33 predicted proteins | sample AraplaCol_mCL_r2_2_FD_76860 | JGI IMG/M metagenome (GOLD analysis project Ga0102591, IMG submission 76860) | Arabidopsis root microbial communities from North Carolina, USA - plate scrape MF_Col_mCL_r2 (SPADES assembly) (version 2) | ecosystem: Host-associated > Plants > Roots > Endosphere...
CAGGTAACCGCCGGACTTGAGCGGCACCTGCTTGTCCAGCGCGCGGCCGATCTCATCCTCGACCCCGAACATGTCGAAGATCGGGCGGTCGCCGCTGTACAGCTCCAGCTTCTCGGCCAGCACCGGCATGTACTTGGCCACGAAGGCCTGCAGCTGGGTGAAGGTCTCCTTGGAATCCACCTTCACCTTGTCCACGTCCTTGCGGATCAGGTCGCGCACCGAGCGCAGCGGCAGGCTCAGGTCTTCGTAGATCACGCTGCAGGGGGCCGCTTCGCGACCGCGGCGCTCGACGACGTTCCAGACCCGCGACAGGTAGGCGATGTCTTCGGCGATCGCCTCGGCCGGCTGGCCTTCGGCGTTGGTGCGCACGATGTAGCCATACCCGCCGTGCTGGGCCGACAGTTCGGTCACCAGGGCCTTCAGACGCGCGCGCTCGGCCTCGTCCTCGATCCGCGCCGACACCCCGACCACCTTGGATTGCGGCAGCAGCACCATGTAGCGCGAGGGAATGCTGATCTGGGTGGTCAGGCGCGCGCCCTTGGTGCCGATCGGATCCTTGACCACCTGCACCACGATGTCCTGTCCGTCCCGCAGCAGTTCCACGATGGGCACCGACGAGGGGGGCGGCAGCGTGGTGCCTTCGGTGTCGGCGCTGGCCACCGGGGCCGGGCGGACCACGTCGTTGGCGTGCAGGAAGGCAGCACGCTCCAGCCCGACCTCGACGAAGGCGGCCTGCATCCCGGGCATGACCCGCTGCACCTTGCCCTTGTAGATATTGCCGACCACGCCGCGGCGCCAGCCGCGTTCGATGTGCAGTTCCTGCAGCATGCCGTTTTCGATGACCGCCACGCGGGTTTCACGTGGGGTGACGTTGACCAGGATTTCTTCAGACACGGGCGACTCCCTTCGATTCGAATGCCTGCAGCAACTGTTCGGTCTGCTGCAGGGGCAATCCCATGACGCCCGAATAACTTCCCGCCAGGTGATGGATGTAGCGCTCTGCACCCCCCTGGATGGCATAGGCACCGGCCTTGCCCATCGGTTCCCCGGTGGCGACGTAGGCAGCGATGGCCGCCTCGTCCAGCGCGATGAAGCCGACCTCCGACGCCACGGTGGTCACCTGCTCCTGCCCCGCGGCGACCAGCGCCACCACGGTAATCACCTGGTGGGTGCGACCGGACAGCCGGCGCAGCATCGCGCTGGCGTCGGCGGCATCGACCGGCTTGCCGAACACCTCCCCGTCCAGCACCACTTCGGTGTCCGCGCCCAGCACCCACGCCTGCGGGTCCTCGCCCAGCACCCGGGCCAATCCGGCGCGGGCCTTGTCCACGGCCACGCGCTGCACGTAGTCCAAGGCGGCTTCCCCGTCGGCCCGTACTTCGGGCACGTCAAGGTCGAGCGCATGGAAGGGTCGGTCCAGGCGCGCCAGCAATTCGGTTCGTCGGGGCGAACGGGAGGCAAGATAAAGCATCGCGGAAGCATAACCTGCGCGCCCTGTCTGAATCGCGAGCAACAGCACCCAATCGCCCGCAACCCCACCCCTTCTCACCAGACGTTCATCACACCGACACCAACCTCAACGCCTTCACAAGGAGATGCACATGCGCCGCAACCCCCTGTCCCCGCTGCTCCTCGCCCTGTCGCTTGCCCTGGGAACCTCGATGACCGCCCACGCCCAGTCCCAACCCGCCATCGCCGTGCCCGCCGACGGCACCCTGCTCAACATTTCGGCCAATGCCGAAGCCCGGCGCGTGCCCGACGTGGCCACGCTGTCGGCCGGCGTGGTCACCCAGGCGACCGACGGCAACACCGCCATGCGCCAGAACGCCGAGCAGATGGTCAAGGTGCTGGCCGCGATCAAGGCCGCCGGCATCGCCGAACGCGACGTGCAGACCAGCGGAGTCAACCTCAGCCCGCAGTACCGCTATGCCGAGAACGAAGCGCCGAAGATCACCGGCTACCAGGCCAGCAACACGGTCAGCCTGAAGGTGCGCGACATCGCCAGGCTGGGCAAGGTGCTTGATGCCCTGGCCGCACAGGGCGCCAACCAGATCAACGGCCCGCAGTTCGAGATCGACCAGCCCGAGCCGGTGTACGACGAAGCACGCCTCGCCGCGCTGAAGAAGGCCCAGGCCCGCGCCGAAACCTATGCCAAGTCGCTGGGCCTGCGCGTGCGCCGGATCGTCAGCATTTCCGAGAGCGGTGGCGGCAACTTCCGCCCGGTGATGATGCGGGCCGCAGCGGCGCCGATGGCGGCCGATGTCTCCACCCCGGTGTCGCCGGGCGAATCGACCGTGTCGGTCAACCTGGACGTCGTCTTCGACCTGGGCCGGTAAGGGGTAGCGCCGGCCGTTGGCCGGCCTCGTTATCGCGTGGGCCGGCCAACGGCCGGCGCTACCGTTTTCTGACCGGTAGCCAAACGATGGCACGCCCCCTGACTTCCGGCCCGCGCCGGGCTGCGGTATTGCTGCCATTGCGGGGCCCCGGCCCCTGCACGTTGATGTTCCCGCACGCACATCTGGCAAGGAGAGTGGAGCATGGTCCGTACGCATCCCCCAGTGGTCCCGCTGCAGATCGACGTCCCGCGCGTGCTTGGCTGGAGCACGGCGATGGCCCTGCACCTGCTCGCACTGATGTTGTTGCTCATTCCTGCCGCGTACATGGCCGCCCCGCTGCCGCGCGAGCGGACGGTGGTGAACCTGATATCCCCGCCGGTGCCGCAACCCGCGCCGCCCCCGCCGATCGTGCCGCAGGAACCGGTGCCGGTGCGTGCGCCTACCACCCAACCGCGCGTGGCGCCGCTGCCGCCGCCCACCGCCAGCGCGGACGACGTGCTGGCGGTGCCGCCCCTGCCTGCCAGCGACGTCCAGACGCCGACCCTCGCGCCGGCCGAACCGGCGCCGGCGGCCTCGGGTGACGGTGTGCAACTGCAGTACCGGACGGCGCCGCCGCCGGGTTACCCGATTGCCGCCCTCCGTGCCGGTGAGCAGGGCACGGTGACGCTGCGGGTGCAGGTCGACGCCGACGGCAAGCCGGCCGCCGTGTCGATCGAACGCAGCAGCGGCTCCCGGGTGCTGGACAATGCCGCGCGGCAGCAGGTGCTGCGCCACTGGCGCTTCGTGCCCGCCCAGGTGGACGGTCGCGCCGTGCCCGCGGTCGGGCTGGTTCCGGTAAGTTTCTCGCTACCGGAGTAACTACCGGGGTGGGGAGCCGCGCGCTCCCCCACCCGATCTTGACGTGCGTCACTAATCGTCCCGAATTAAGCATTTTTTCACAGCTTTATCACCCGAAGGAAACCTAGATTGGCTGGACGCGTCAACTTATTGACGGCGCCCAGTCCCAGTTCCAGGGTTCCAGTAAGGAGAGAAACTGTGAAATACCCGACTCAACCCCGCCGCACCTGCCGTCGCAATACGCTGGCCCACTCCGTTTCCTCCGCATTGACCGGCAGCGTGCTGCTGCTCGCCGGTGCGTTCGCTTCGTCCTCGGCCATGGCCCAGGACCCCGCCACCAACCTGGACCGCATCACGGTCACCGGGTCGAACATTCCCCGCACCAACACCGAGACCCCGTCCCCCGTGCAGGTGGTGACGCGCCAGGACATCGACCGCAGCGGAAAGACCACCGTGGCCGAGTACCTGCAGACGCTGACCTCCGACGGCGCCGGCTCCATTCCCAAGACCTTCGGCAACGGCTTTGCCGGTGGCGGCGCCGGCATCTCGCTGCGCGGCCTGGGCGCCGGCTCCACGCTGGTGCTGTTGAACGGTCGCCGCATGGCGACGTATGGCCTGGCCGATGACGGCCAGAAGGTGTTCACTGACCTCAGCACCATTCCGCTGGATGCGGTCGAACGCGTGGAAGTACTGAAGGACGGCGCCTCGGCGATCTATGGCTCCGATGCCATCGCCGGCGTGGTCAACATCATCCTGCGCAGCGACTTCCAGGGCGCGATCCTGCGCGGTTCGTACGGCGTGTCCGGCGACGGCGACGGCGATGCGAAGAAGGCGACCCTGACCGCCGGTACCGGCGACATCGCCGAAGACGGCTGGAACGCCTTCTTCAGCCTGGACGTCGGCAAGACCGATGCGATCAAGATCAGCGACCGCAAGAACCGCGACTGGATCGGCACCGGCGACCTGCGCCAGTGGGGCATCACGGCGCAGGATTCGCAGTTCCTGGGCGGCGCCTTCCTCAACGGCGGCACCAGCGGCGGCGCCGGCCCGAACGGCTCGGTGTTCGACGACCGCAACGTGACCACGGCCAATCCCGCGTTCCTCGTTCCGCTGCCCGGCTGCGAAGGCCTTACCACCATTCCGGGCCAGACCGCCGCGTCGATTGCCGAAGACGGCTGCCTGTGGAACCCGGCCCAGCTCTACCGCGACCTGAGCCCGAAGGAGGAATACGTCAACGTGTTCGGCCGCGCCAGCTTCGCCTACGGCGAAGGCGGCGAGATCTACACCGAGATCGGCTACTCCAAGAAGGAAACGGTGTTCAGCAACACCCCGTCCGGCGTTTCCGGCGGCTGGGGTTACCCGGGCGGTCCGGTCAACGCCAACAGTGGTCCCGGCGCGGTCGTACTGGGGCCGACCCATCCGGACAATCCGATTCCCGGCCAGGCCTCGCGCCTGCGCTATTCGGCCTGGGACGTCGGCCCGCGCGTGACCACCAACACCAATGAGTTCACCCGCTTCCTGGTCGGCACCAAGGGCAGCTGGGGCGACTGGGACTACGACACCGCCTATCTGCATTCCAGCACCAACCTGGTCAACAAGCGCACCGGCTTCCTGCGCTACAGCGCGGTGCAGTGCGCCCTGGGCGACCCGGCCTGCGCAGGCGGCGTGTGGCGCATCGGCGACGACGCCGGGCAGAACTCGCAGGCGCTGTACGACTACATCTCCCCGCTCATCCAGGCCAACGCCAAGTCCAGCCTGGACATGTTCGACTTCACCGTGTCGCGCAGCCTGGCGGACCTGCCGGGCGGCCCGCTCGGCCTGGCGATCGGTACCGAGTGGCGCAAGACCAGCAACAGCCTGACCCCGCAGACCTACACCGACGCCGGCGACATCATCGGCCTGGGCTACTCGGCCTATGACGGCACCCAGAACGTGTATGCCGGCTATGTCGAACTGTCCGCCCCGGTGCTGGAACAGCTGGAACTGTCCGGCGCGGTCCGTTACGACAAGTACGAAAGCGGTGACGGCAAGGCCACCCCGAAGCTGGGCGTGAAGTGGACGCCGGTGGACTGGATGGCACTGCGTGCCACCTATGCGGAAGGCTTCCGCGCCCCCAACCCGGCCGAAAACGGCGACGGCGGCCTGGCGGCGTTCTCCAACGCGGTAGATCCGGTGCGTTGCGCGGCCAGCCCGCCTGCGGACGTGACCACCAACTGCAGTGCACGCCAGGTGGCCATCATCACCAGTCCCAATCCGGACCTGGAACCGGAAGAGTCCAAGAGCTACTCGCTCGGCATCGTGCTGCAGCCCACGGCCACCACCTCGTTGACCGTGGACGCGTGGGAAATCAAGCGCACCAACGAAATCGCCCAGGGCAGCACCGCCGACGCGATTGCGGCGGGCCAGGTGCTGCGCGACAGCAACCTGATCAACGGCATTCCCGGCACCGGCTCGATCCTGGCGGTCAACACCGCCTACGTGAATGCCAACTCGTCGCGGGTCCGCGGTATCGACACCGATATCCGCCAGACCTTCGACATCGGCCCGGGCCAGCTGGAAATGGACCTGCAGTGGAGCCACGTGCTCAAGTTCGAGCGCACCGAAGGCGACAGCACGGTGGATTACGTCGGCACCCACGGCAACTGCGACGTGACCAACTGCATCGGCACGCCGGAAGACCGCGTCAACTTCGGCACCACCTGGAAGCAGGACGCGTGGAGCGTCAGCGGCGTGGTCAACTACATCAGCAGCCTGGAGAACAAGGACAGCCGCGGTGGCGACTACCTGGCGTTCTACTGGGACGGCACGCCGGTGGAGAAGATCTCCTCGTTCACCACCTTCGACCTGTCCGGTCGCTACAACATCACCGACGCCTTCGAGCTGAGCGCCTCGGTGCAGAACGTGTTCGACCGCACCGCCCCGCTCGACCCGACCACCTACGGCGGCGTGAACTACAACCCGCTGCACTTCAGCGGCGCGATCGGCCGCTACTTCACCGTCGGCGCGAAGTACACCTTCAACTGATCGGTGGTGCAACAAGAAAAGCCCGGGCATCGCCCGGGCTTTTTTGCTTTATACATCACCGACTTCGTAATACTGAAGAGCGCGCGATGACAGCCTGGTGCTATCCACGTGGGTCTGGACGCTTTTCTCTGCCGAGGAAGAGCCTGGCAAAGGCCCGGGTGGCAAACGGAACCGTCACCACCGCCACCAGGGCGCACAGCAACATCAGCGCTTGTAGGCCGCCTGGCATGCCGCGGTGATAGTGGCCGAAGAAGGGAAGTCCCCAGCCCAGCACCACCAGGCCAGTCAATGCAGCCAGAAACACGAAGAGCTTGAACAGGTCGCGCCACATATCTTTTTCCTTTGATTCAGACTGCCTGCTGGGCAGGCAGAGGGTAGATTGATCTTGGCAAGCCAGCCAGCTAGTCACCGCAATCGGTCACCTTGGGTTCTACAGTTCGGCCAAGGCGGAGATACGCAATGCTGCGCGACGACCGGTACCGCAAACTGCCGATTTTACCGTCGAGCTGCGCCGCGGCCGCGTCAGCTTCGGAAACCTGAGCAGCAGAAGCACGCTTCGAAAGTGCCGCGATCCTTTCACTTATGAATGCCGACATCTGCTCCTGGGTGCTATCGGCGTTCAGGCCCAGGTAGGCAGTTTTATAGAGAGCTAGCGCTTTGGTCAGGTCAGTGCCCACCGCCTGGGCCAAGAACGAACCGAGACCCACCTGATTTTCGGGACTATAGGCGCCAGCCAGGCTCAGGAGCGCGCCCCCGTCGCCAGCCATGGCTGCTTTGTACGCCATTGCTTCCGCACTGTCCCTGTATGTCTTGAGTTCCTCAATGAGTTCAAGGACATTGCCGACACTGAAGGCATTGCCAACTGCATAGTTCGTCATCGCAGCGGAATTTCCGTTGGCAGCCGCACTCCTCCACAACGCAGCAATCTCATTAGCCGGTGGCGTACTCACTCCTGCGCAATGGGAGACGTCGACATAAAATCCGTTTGGATCCAGAGGAAGTGCGGCGCGATGCGGCACCTCACCAGGCTCTGAGCCAGCCATCATCCGATCGACGTTCTCAACGCGCTGCTCTGTCAATGCACACCGCTGATATTCCAATGCCAACCGGCAAGCGGCTCCGCCATCACCCTCCGAAGCCCGTCTCTTGAGATCGGCTTCAATCAGCTGCAGAGGAGCGCCGACTTCCGGCAGTGGGTTCGCAAGCATGGATCGCTTGCGCCGAGCCTGCTCCTGAGGCGGGCGCGATTCTTTCGATCCCGCATCTGAGTGCGCAACAGCAAACTCAGACGGCGATTTGAAGAACGCGCCAATGAACAAAGCAAGGATTCCACCGACTACGAAATAGGCCACAATCTTCTTGTTCATGGGGCTCCAGATATGTACCGCTGGGCAGCCATCTGCCCCTGCGACGCTTGACTAGTACTGCATGATCTCGCAGACCGTATAGCCTCCGGCGTCCACGCACGCTATCCTGGTCCTCGCGCCGACGCCTCCAACCCACGAGATCGGGACGCCCATCTGAGTTAGGCGAGCAAGGAATTCGTCCGGCCCCGCGCCACCTCCTCCTGAGCTGAAGACATATTCCTGATAACCACCCGCGGCAACATCCGCTTTGGTCTCCGGGATTATATTTCCGTTCGTGTCGCGCGCCGTCCTGGATATCCGCTTGAAATTTACGGTCGCCGCGTCCCAAGAGTACTTGGCAAATGTACCATCGGTAAAATTGACTGTTATGACCCAGGTCAACTGCAGGGGATAGAAACCATTTACGGGCAGGACCTGATTCATCGCATTAATCACAGCCTGACGGGCGCCGGTCCAGCCAGAGGCTAGCCAGTAAGCAACCTTTAGATCTTGCGCCGAACTGCTCACGACGTCATAGGCGGAGTGAGGGTAATCATCATTCGAGGCGTAGGCGAGTTCTCGAGCATTTGGCGAAGAGCTGGCTTCCGCCGCGGAGCTGGATGGGATATAGACGTTCAGGTTTCCAACTATGGAATTGACATTTGCAATGAACTGAATAATCGTCGGGTCAACGGGGAGGTGGACGGCCCAAGCTTCGAACAGGTCGTTTTCCCAATCAAAATTCTGATCAACGTTGTTCGCATAGGCGAGACGAATTGCGGAACTGGCGGGCACGTTGGTGACGTAGACGGAGGGGTGGGGCTTGTTCCATTGTTGACGCGTAATAACCCTTGACCCGGCGTCGAACATTTCCTGAGGTGTACAGCCATCGCAGTTGATGATCTGATCTGCGGCCGCGCTGGGACTGAACAGCGCAGTCACACAGCAAAACAGAAGTGACGTGAGCAATTTCATCCAAGATCTCCTTGTCCAAGGAATGGCAACAATCGCTGCCAGATGCAACCTGGCATTGGGGCCAGGCGGACAGGATCGACGGCCGCAGGCGCAAAGTTCCATGCAATGGTTCCTAAACCGATTGTCGGTTTGCGCATCCTTGGCAACAGCGCGTTGCCCAGCCTCGGGAACGACGAAGCCCGGGCATTGCCCGGGCTTCCTGCATCCATCGTGCACCACGCTCAGCGACGCAGGGCGTCGCTCTACGGCGAATCGGACGAGCCAGGGTAGAGCCACGCCCTGCGTGGCTGCGCGACCCGCCCAGGCACGCGCGTATCGAGACCACCCAACGTAGAGCCACGCCCTGCGTGGCTGCGCGACCCGGCCAGGCACGCGCGCAAAAAAAAAGCCTCACATTGCTGTGAGGCTTTTCAAAACCTGGCGCCCGAAGTTGGACTCGAACCAACGACCCCCTGATTAACAGTCAAGTGCTCTAACCGGCTGAGCTATTCGGGCGGGGTGTGCATTCTAACCAGTTTTTCGCGGCTTGTAACCCATCCGCGCCGTTTTTCTTCACGCGCGGTGGTACGGGTGGTTGGCCAGCATCGCCGCGGCGCGGTACAGCTGCTCGGCCACCACCAGCCGCACCAGCATGTGCGGCAGGGTCAGCGGGCCGATCGACCATTTTTCATCCGCCAGCGCTGACACTTCGCTCGAATGCCCTTCGGGGCCGCCGATCAGGAACGCCAGGTCCCTGCCCTGCCCGCGCCAGTGCTCCAGGCGCTGGGCCAACTGTTCGGAACTGAGCTGGCGGCCGGGCACATCCAGCGCCACCACGTACGCATTCTTGGGCAGCGCAGCGATCACCCGCTTGCCCTCGTCGTCGGTCGCCCGGCGCGCGTCGCGCCCCTTGCCACGCAGGCCGGGCTCGATTTCCACCAGTTCGAACGGCAGCCAGTGCGACAGCCGCTTCTGGTACTCGGCAAAGCCCTGCGCGACCCAACTGGGCGCGCGCTCGCCGGTGGCGATCAGCCTGGCTTTCATCGTCGTGCTCCTTCAAATGACAACGGCGCCATCGGGCGCCGTCGTCGTCACCACGTGCGCAACGCTCAGCGCGCGGCGTAGTCGTCTTCGTCGTCGCCCTCGTCGAGCAGGCTCGGCGGCTGGTCGCCGACCGTCCACAGGCGCTCCAGCGCGTAGAACTCACGCACGCGCGGCAGCATCACGTGCACCAGCACGTCGCCCAGGTCGACCAGCACCCACTCGGCTTCGCGCTCGCCTTCCACGCCCAGCGGCATCACGCCCAGGTTCTTGGCGAACTTCACCACTTCGTCGGCAATCGACTTGACGTGGCGGCTGGAGGTGCCCGAGGCGATCACCATGAAATCGGTGACGCTGGACTTGCCGATCACGTCGATCTCGACCACTTCCTTGGCCTTCAGTTCTTCGGTGGCCTTGCGCACGCACTCCAGCAGCTGCTGGGTGGACGGCGCCGGGTTCGGCATGGTGACCTTGATGGTCTGGGGCTGGGCTTGGTCGCTCAAAGCAGGGAGACTCGATAAATGTGGCGACGATTATACGGCCGACGCAACCTGAACGTGTTCACGGCGCGCGGACCCCGTACAGGCGGTGGTCGGTGATGTAGTCGGCCACCCGTTCCGGCACCAGTGCCCGCCAGTCACCACCATGGGCGATGCGCTCACGCACCTCGGACGCCGATTCGCTGCGCAGCGGCGCCTGCAGGTGCAGCAGGCGGCCTGCGGGCGCGGCGAACAACTCACGTTCGTGCCGGGCCCAGCGGCCCTGCAGGGCCTGCTGCAGCGGCGCGGGCAGGCGCTGCTCCAGCGGGCTGCCGGGGCGGTCGGCGACGATGAAGTGGGCCAGCTCGAACAGCGCCTCCCATTCGTGCCAGCCGGGCAGCCCCAGCAGGCTGTCGGCCCCCACCAGCCAGGCCAGCGGTTGGCGCGCACCGAGCTCGGCACGCAGCTCACGCAGGGTATCGACCGTGTAGGACGGGGTCTGCGGCTGGCGCCGGGCGCGTTCCAGTTCGCGCAGGTCCAGGATCAGGCCGGCGTCGTCCTCGATGGCCAGCCCCAGCATCTCGGCGCGCTGGCTGGCCGGGGCACCGGGGGCCGGGCGGTGCGGCGGGTCTGCGGCGGGCAGCAGGCGTACCGCCACCTGCAGCTGGTCGCGCGCCGCGCGCGCGATGGCGAGGTGGCCCCGATGCACCGGGTCGAAGGTACCGCCGTAATGGATGCGCAGGCCCATCGGGCTCAGGCACGGGCCAGCAGGCGTACCGCGCGTGCTTCCGCCACTGCGACCAGCAGCCGCTCCAGGCCCAGCCAGGGATCGCCGTCGGCGCGTCCCTTGGCCATGCGGTCGACCAGCCCGGCTTCGGCCACGAATCGCTCCCAGCGCTTGGCCTCGGGGTGGCGCTGCAGTGCGCGCTTGAACGGCGCCTGCCGCGACTCCCAGATGCCACGGCTCTTCATTTCCGCGGCCAGGTTGCCGCCCCGGGCCTGCACCCGGGCCAACGCGGCGGTGGCCAGCATTTCACGGATCACCATCGGCATCAGCGCGGCCACCGCTTCGCCTTCGGCGCGCAGGCCGGCCAGCATGCGCAGCACCGCGGTCGGCTGCCCTGAGAAGGTCGCCTCCAGCAGCCGGAACACGTCGTAGCGGGCGGCGTCGGCCACCAGCGATTCCATGGTGTCCACGTCCAGGCTCTGGCCGCTGGCCAGCAGCGCGAGCTTGTCGATTTCCTGCGCCGCCGCCAGCAGGTTGCCTTCGACCCGCTCGGCCAACCGCTGCACGGCGGCCGGGTCGGCGCGCAGGCCCTGCTGGCGCAGGCGGCGCTCGATCCAGTCGGGCAGTTCGTGCGGCTTGATCGCCCACGCCACCGAGAGCACACCGACGCGGCTGACCGCGTCGGCCCACTTGCCCTGGTGGGCCTTGCTCCATTCGTTGCAGGTGATCAGCAGGATGACGTCCGGCGCGGGATTGGCGCAGAACTGGCTGATCACTTCAGCGCCCTCCTTGCCCGGCTTTCCGGTCGGCAGGCGCAGTTCCACCAGCCGGCGCGCGCTGAACAGGCTGGGCGCGTTGAAGGTGGCGTCGAGCTGGTTCCAGTCGAAATCGCGCCCGTCGGCGTCGAACACTTCGCGCTCGCTGATGCCCTCGGCGCGCGCCTTGGCGCGCACCGCATCGGCCGCTTCGAGCACGCGCAGGGTTTCCGGCCCGGCGATCAGGTACACCGGCACCAGCGCCTGGCTGGCCGGCTGGCTGGCGAGTTGTTCGGGGCGCAGTTCCATCGTGCGGCCGGTCCGTGCGCGGACCGGTCAGCCGCCCTGCGGCGGCGTGGCCGGGGTCGGCGCCGGCGGGGTGGCCGCAGGTACGGCGGCCGGGGGGTTCAGGCGACCGCGCTCGATCTCGGCGCGGACCACGCTGTCGATGCGGCGCAGGATCGAGGCCGACATTTCGCGGCGCAGTTCGTCGGCCAGGATTTCGCGCTCGGTGGTGGTACCGGTGGCATCGGTGGGTGGCGACACGTAATCGCGCGAGAGCTCGATCACCTGCTGCGGCACCAGGTCACTGCCGTCCTCGCGGCGGAACACGAAGATCACCGCATAGCGAAGACTGTATTCCTGGGCACGGCCCTGCGCGTCGATGGCGATGGGCAGGTCGCCCCAGCGCTCGGACAACACCTGCAGCTGTGCGGCCGGTTCCTTGCTGTCGGCTTCGGCAATGGTCGCGCCCGATGCCATCAGGCCGCGACGCAGCAGCTTGGCCAGTTCGCTGTAGGGCGCCGTGGAGACCACCTTCACCGCCGCCGTATCGGCCGGCAGCATCAGCTTGTTGCGCAGGTGGAAGCCACAGCCGGCGAGGGTAGCGGTAAGAACAAGGGCAAGCAGGAATCGGGTCATGTTCACAGTCTGGAGGAGCCGGGCGAAGCCGGCAACAGAAAATTGGATGCCGATACGATGCCCGACCCTGCGTGAACGAAGCACGTAGAGCGGGGCTTACCCCGCCACGATGTTCACGATCTTGCCCGGCACGATGATGATCTTGCGCACGGTCAGCCCGTCCAGGAACTTCGCCGCATTCGGCTCGGCCAGGCCCAGTGCCTCGATCTGGTCGCGCGCGGCATCGGCGGCCACCTCGATGGTGCCACGCAGCTTGCCATTGACCTGCACGGCCAGGGTCACCGCATCACGCACCAGCGCGCCGGCATCGGCCTGCGGGAACGGCTGGTCTTCCAGCAGCGTTTCGCCATGGCCCAGCAGCTGCCACAACGCATGGCTGGCATGCGGGGTGATCGGGTTGAGCAGCAGCACGGTGGCCTGCAGCGCTTCCTGGCGGACCGCACGGCCCTGGTCGGAGCTGTCATCGAACCTGGCCAGCGCGTTCATCAGCTCCATCACCGCGGCGATGGCGGTGTTGAAGCTGTGGCGGCGGCCGTAGTCGTCGCCGACCTTGCCGATGGTTTCGTGGGTCTTGCGGCGCAGCGCCTTCTGTTCGGCGGTCAGCGCCGCCAGGTCCAGCGCCGGGGCAACCCCCTCGTCCGCGTGCTTCTGCACCTGCGTCCACAGCCGGCGCAGGAAGCGCGCCATGCCGTCCACGCCCGCTTCGTTCCACTCCAGCGACTGTTCCGGCGGTGCGGCGAACATCGAGAACAGGCGCACGGTGTCGGCGCCGTAGCGGCTCACCATGGCCTGCGGGTCCACGCCATTGTTCTTGGACTTGGACATCTTCTCGGTGCCGCCGATCTCCACCGGCTGGCCATCGGCGATCAGCACCGCGCCGGTGACGCGGCCACGCTCGTCGCGCCGCACGTCCACGTCGGCCGGGTTGATCCAGTCCTTGGACCCGTCCGGGTTCTGGCGGAAGTACGTATCGGCGATGACCATGCCTTGGCACAGCAGGTTCTGTGCCGGTTCGTTGCTGTCCACCATGCGCGCATCGCGCAGCAGCTTGTGGAAGAAACGGAAGTACATCAGGTGCAGGATCGCGTGTTCGATGCCGCCGATGTACTGGTCCACCGGCAGCCAGTAGTTGCCGCGCTTGTCCACCGCGTCACGCGCACCCGGGGAGGTGTAGCGGGCGTAGTACCAGCTCGATTCCATGAAGGTATCGAAGGTATCGGTCTCGCGCTCGGCCGCGCCACCGCAATCGGGGCAGGTGGTCTTGCGCCATTCCGGATCAGCCTTGATCGGCGAACCGGTTCCGACGAAGTTGACGTCTTCCGGCAGTACCACCGGCAGCTGCTCTTCCGGCACCGGCAACGCGCCGCACTTGGGGCAGTAGATCACCGGAATCGGGCAACCCCAGTAACGCTGGCGGCTCACGCCCCAGTCGCGCAGGCGGTAGTTCACCCGGCGCTGGCCCTGGGCCTTGCGCTCGAAGCGTTCAGCCAGCGCCTCGAAGGCGCCCTGGAAATCCAGGCCATCGAATTCGTCGGAATTGACCAGCTCGGTCTCGCGGGTCTTGTCGCCGTACCAGTCCTGCCAGTTGCGCGGGTCGTAGGCGGTTTCGTCCTTGCGCGGCGACTTCAGCGCGATGACCTGGCGGATCGGCAGGTCGTACTTGTTGGCGAATTCGAAGTCGCGCTGGTCGTGCCCGGGAACGGCCATCACCGCACCGGTGCCGTAGCCCATCAGCACGAAGTTGGCCACCCACACCGGCACCTGGGCGCCGGTGACCGGGTGCACCGCGCGCAGGCCGGTGTCCATGCCGCGCTTTTCCTGGGTTTCCAGTTCAGCCTCGGACACACCGCCTTGCTTCATCTCGGCCAGCAGCGCAGCCAGCGCCGGGTTCGACTTCGCCGCGTGCAGGGCCAGCGGATGCTCGCCGGCGATCGACACGAAGGTCACGCCCATCACCGTGTCCGGGCGGGTGGTGAACACGCGCACCGAATCCAGCGCGCTGCCGTCGGCATCGCGCACGTCGAACTGGATCTCCAGCCCTTCGGAGCGGCCGATCCAGTTGCGCTGCATGGTCTTGACCGATTCCGGCCAGCCCGGCAGTTCATCCAGGCCGTCCAGCAGTTCCTGGGCGTAATCGGTGATGCGCAGGAACCACTGCGGAATCTCGCGCTTCTCCACCAGCGCGCCGGAGCGCCAGCCACGGCCGTCGATGACCTGCTCATTGGCCAGCACGGTCTGGTCGACCGGATCCCAGTTCACCACCGCGTTGCGGCGGTAGGCCAGGCCCTTGCGCATCAGCCGGGTGAACATGCGCTGTTCGTGCACGTAGTATTCGGGCGTGCAGGTGGCGAACTCGCGCGACCAGTCGATCGCGTAGCCCATCGACTTGAACTGCCCACGCATGTGTTCGATGTTGGCGTAGGTCCACTTGGCCGGCGCGGTCTTGTTCTTGATCGCCGCGTTCTCGGCCGGCAGGCCGAACGCATCCCACCCCATCGGCTGCAGCACGTTGTGGCCGGTCATCCGCTTGTAGCGGCTGATCACATCGCCAATGGTGTAGTTGCGCACGTGGCCCATGTGCAGCGCGCCCGACGGGTACGGCAGCATCGAAAGGCAGTAGTACTTCGGCTTGTCCGAGGCCTCGTTCACCTCGAAGGCGCGCGTGGCGTCCCAGAATTTCTGGGCGGCGGATTCAACCTGCTGCGGATCGTATACGTTGGGTTCGACGCTGGTCATGGAAAACACAGTTGCGGCGGCAAAGCGGCACAGCGTACCGCAGTGCGGCAAAGGGCTCCAATCATCGACGCTACGGATACGGGACTGGAATGGCATCCCGTTGATAAATCAAGGAATTACCCATTTCCGGATTATCTACAACGGTCATCCCGCGCGCGCACCCGCGTGGATTGCGGCCGAATCCGCCAGTTCAGTCGTGGCGGACCTTGCTGGCCACTGGCAGCGCCGCCGCCAGCCACACCGCCCACGCAACGAAGGCGACGCGCTGCGCCACCGGCGCCGGAATGACCGCCTGCAGCACGAAGGCACCCACCAGTACGGCCAGCCCCGCAGACACGTGCAGTGCCGCCAGCCGCCCCCAGCCCGGCAGGCGCCGCGCCCCGAAGCCGGCCATCAGTGCGCCCGGCACGAACGCCAGCACCCAGACCATCCACGCGCTGGCGTGGAACTGGCTGGCCGGGCTCTGGATGTCGGTGGGATCCAACTGCAGCACGCCCATCGCGGCGAAGGCCAGCCCGGACAACACCAGCATCTGCCCGCCCACCCGCATCGTCCACGGCGCGGTGACCGGCACCCGCGCCAGCAGGCGCACGGCCACCACCGCGGCCAGCAGCCCGGGCAACACGAAGCCAAGCAGGTCGAAGGCCACCGCGTGCGGCACCCCGGTCGCACCCAGCAGCGCCACCGGGTGCCCCAGTGGCAGGTAGCCCGGCAGTAGCGCGCCAAAGCCCAGCACCGAGGCCAGGAACAGCACCGCAGCCAAGGCGCCCAGCAGCGGATCGAAACGTTGCAGTGTCTTCATGCGGCCATTCTCCGCCAGCGTGGCGCCATCGCCTATAGGGCAACGCCGACCGATTGGGGTTGCTTCTCGATATCGCCGGCACCATACACTGCGTACATCTTTATCGTTGATCATCCGACCATGAGCGAACTGCCCCACGTCTTTGATGCCACCACCGAAACCTTCGAAGCACAGGTGCTGCAGAAGTCGCTGCAGACCCCGGTACTGGTCGATTTCTGGGCCACCTGGTGCGAGCCCTGCAAGACCCTGGGCCCGATGCTGGAAAAGCTGGCCGGCGAGTACAACGGCGCGTTCGAGCTGGCCAAGGTCGACGTGGACAAGGAGCAGCAGATCGCGGCGGCCTTCCAGATCCGCTCGGTGCCCACCGTGTTCCTGGTCAAGGGCGGCCAGCTGGTGGATGGGTTCCCCGGTGCGATCCCCGAAGGCCAGCTGCGCGAGTTTCTTGCCCAGCACGGCATCAGCCCCGCCGAAGCCCCGGAAGCTGCGGCTGACGAGCCCGCACCACTGGATCCGCAGGCCCGCGTGGACGTGCTGCGCGCCGGCATTGCCGCCGAGCCGGACAAGGAGGAGCTCAAGCTCGACCTGGCCCTGGCCCTGCTGCAGACCGGCGCCACCACCGAAGCCAGCGCGTTGATCGATGCGCTGCCGGCCAACCTGTCCACCGACGACCGTGCCGTGCGCGCCCGCGCCCGCCTGGATTTCGCCAAGGCCCTGCAGGACGCCCCGGCACCGGAGCAGCTGGACGCGCGCATCGCGGCCGATGGCGGCGACCTGCAGGCCCGCCACCTGCGCGGCGTGCAGCAGCTGCTGGGCGGTGAAGACGAAGCCGCGCTGGAGCAGTTCCTGGCCATGTTGCGGAAAGACGGCAGCTACAGTGACAACCTGCCGCGCAGACTGCTGATCGATGCCTTCAAGGTCATCGACGACGCCGCGCTGGTCGGTCGCTACCGCCGTTCGATGGCCGCGCTGCTGTTCTGAGCGCGTCCGCCGTTCAGAATCCCTGCACCGGCAGCGGTCAATAATGTGATCGCGGTCTAGTTTTGGACCGCGATCCATTCGGGGGGATGCGGTCTGGCCATGGGGGCCCTACGGCTCGGCCCCGCCTCCAGGGGCACAGATGACCGTGAGTTCGACCCGCTTCCCGCGCCTGCGCGCCCGTTCGATCCGCCTGCTGACGCTGCTGGCGCTGCTGCTGTCCGCCTTCCCCGTGCTGGCCCAGGACTGGACCTACCGGGTCCGCCCCGGCGACACCCTCTGGGACCTGGGCGGGCGTTACCTCAAGCCGGATGTGCCCTGGGCACACCTGCAGGCGCACAACCGCGTCGCTGACCCTTACCGGCTGCCCCCGGGCACTCCGCTCCGGTTTCCCATCGCCTGGCTGCGCGTGCAGCCTGCGCCCGCCCGGGTGCTGGCCGTGCGCGGCGCCGTGCAGGCCCGGCTGGGCGACAGCGGCGCATTGCGCCCTGTGGTGGACGGCGAACGGCTGGGCATCGGCACGCACCTGATCACCGGGGCAGATGCCAGCGTGACCCTCGCCTTCGCCGACGACTCGCGCCTGCAGCTGCGCGAGCACTCGCACCTGCGCCTGGACCAGCTCAGCCGTTACGGCCACACCGGCATGGTGGACACCCGCCTGCGCCTGGAACAGGGCCGCAGCAGCAACCGGGTCACCCCCGCCAAGGGCCCGGCCTCGCGCTACATCATCGATGCCCCGACCGCGACCAGCAGCGTGCGTGGCACGCAGTTCCGGGTCAGTGCCGGCGGTCAGGGCCGCATGGCCGCCACCGAGGTACTGGAAGGCCGCGTGCAGGTCGGCAACCGGCGCGGCGAGCGACTGGTTGCCCACGGCCAGGCCACCCGCAGCCGGGCGCTGGACGCCCGTCCCGACATGCCCGAGGCGCTGCTGCCCGCCCCTGTCCTGGCCCGCACTGGACTGCGCCTGGACCCACTACCGGCCCACATTGCGTGGGAAACAGTAGCGCAGGCCACCCAGTACCGGGTAGAAGTAGTGCGCGCCGATCAGCCGGAGATCCTCGTGTTCGCCAGGGACACCGCCGACACCACCATGACCGTGCCCGACCTGCCGCCCGGACTGCTGCGGCTGCTGGTGCGTGCGGTCAGTGCCGATGGCGTGGAAGGCCTGGATGCGCAGGCCGATTTCGAAGTGCGCGACCAGCCGGCGCCGCCGCTCACGGTGCGCCCGGTCAATGGCGAAACGATCACCAGCCCGCGCCCGCGCTTCGAGTGGAGCCAGGTGGAAGGCGCCGCCAGCACCGTGCTGCAGGTTGCCACCGAGCCGCAGTTCCTGCAGCCGGTATTGGAGCAGGAAGGACGCGGCACCCGCGTGCGTGCTGCCGAAGACCTGCCCCCCGGCGACTATTTCTGGCGCGTGGCCTCGCGCGACGGCAGCGGACACCGCGGCCGCTTCGGCCAGCCGGTGGCGCTGGGCATAAGTGACGCGCCGGTGGACCCCGGCCTGCAGCCGCCGCAGGCAGCCAGGGGCCAGCTCACCCTGCGCTGGCAGGCAGGCGAACCCGGCCAGCGCTACCGCGTGCAGTTGGACAAGCGTGGCGACTTCGCCCAGCCGCTGCTCGACCAGCAGGTGGACCAACCCGAGGTCACGCTCAAGCGGCCATGGCACGGCACCCTGCACGTGCGCGTGCAGACGATTGATGACGACGGCTACGGCGGCCCGTTCTCGCCTGCGCAGCAGGTCGCGCTGCCCTGTCGTACCTGCTATGGCGCCGGTGCCGGCGCGCTGCTGCTGCTCCTGCTGCTGTGAGGCCGCTCACGCTCTCCTGGCCCCGGCGCATCGTGCTCGCGGTGCTGGTGGGCGTGCTGGCGGCGGCCGCCAGCCACGGGCAGTGGTTCTGGAAGCAGGATGAAGCGATCTACGACACCTACGTCGGTTCCTGGGAATACACACCCGATCCGCGCCTGCTGGTGGTGGCCATCGACGACAGCAGCCTGCAGCAGCTCGGCCAGTGGCCGTGGCCGCGTTCGACCCATGCGCGGCTGCTGGACCGCCTGACCGCAGCCGGCAGCCAGCGCGTGGTGCTGGACCTGCTGCTGTCCGAACCGGACCGCCAGGACAGCGCGCAGGATGCCGAACTGGCGGCGGCGATCCGCCGCAATGGGCATGTGGTACTGCCGGTGCTGGCCGCGCCGTCGAGCGGGCCGCGCATGGCCGAGGAACTGCTGCCGATTCCGTTGATCGCCGCCAACGCCTCGATGCTGGGCCACAGCGATGTGGAAGTGGAGGCCGATGGCGTTACCCGCGGGCTGTACCTCACCGCAGGCATCGGCTCACCGCACTGGCCTGCGCTGGGGTTGGCGCTGGCCAACACGCGCGGACCGCTGCCCGGGCTGATCGATACCCGCCCACCCCATGACGCGCCCTACCAATGGCACCGCAACCACTACGTGCGCGTGCGCTTCGCCGGCCCGCCGGATCGCTTCCCGCAGGTGTCGTACGCGGATGTGCTGAACGGCGATGTCGCGCCGGAACTACTGCACGACCGTCTGGTGCTGGTGGGCATGACCGCCAGCGGCATCACCCCGCGCCTGCTTACCCCGACCACCCGCGAGCGCTGGATGAGCGGCACCGAATACCAGGCCAACGTGGCGTCGATGCTGCTTTCCGGGAATGTGATCAGCGTATTGGCGCCCTCATGGCAGGCAGCCTTGAGCGGGCTGCTGGTGGCGTTGTGTGCGCTGGGCCTGACCCTGCCGCGCGCGGTGGCCAGCGCCCTGCTGGCCCTGCCACTGGCGCTGCTGTCCAGCTTCGTGCTGCTGCGTGCCGGCCACCTGTGGTTCGCGCCCGCTGCAGCGCTGACCTGCATGCTGGCCGTGATCTGCGCGTGGGTGCTGTGGCGGATCGCCGCGTGGCGCCGGCAGGCCAACAGCGATGGCCTGACCGGGCTGGGCAACCGCGTGCGTTTCGAACAGACCCTGCAGCAGGAACATGATGCCGGCCGCCGCAGTGGTCGCCCGCTGACCCTGGTGCTGATCGATGTGGACCACTTCAAGCAGCATAACGACCTGCATGGGCATCATGCCGGCGATGCGGTGCTGCGCCGGATCGCCAGCGAGATACGCGCGCATGCGAGGAGACCGCGCGACATGGCCGCGCGCTTTGGCGGTGACGAGTTCGCGCTGGTGTTGCCCGATACGACGTCGGAAGGCGCGGTCCAGGTCGTCGAAGACCTGATCGCCGCCGTGCGCGGCATGCACCTGTCGCCCGCCACGCAGCCGCACGCGCAGATCACCCTCAGCGTGGGCCTCTACACCCACACCCCCGATGCCGGCAGCGAGCCGCGCCATTACTTCGAAGGCGCCGACGCAGCGCTGTACCGCGCCAAGGCCGCAGGTCGCGATGGCTACGCCACCGGCAACATGGAAACGGACAACAGCGCGTAGAGCCACGCCCTGCGTGCCTGCTCTACGTTCCGGCACCGCACAGCCACGCACGGCGTGGCTCCACCGTTCCAGACGCGATCAGCCATTCAAACATGCACTTCGTCACACTCATTCCGGCACTGCGTTGCCGAAGTGTTTTCACGACACGCGCGTTCGTTGAATTCCTATACCCCGCCATCACCCCAGCTGCTCCACTTCGCCTACCCCGCGCGTGCGGGTTGGCAAGGAGCTGGACCATGAAGAAGATGCTGTGGTTGTTGCTGGCGGCGATGCCGATGCAGGCGGTCGCCAACGAGGAAGATCCGATCGCGTACAAGTGCTACTACTGCACGCCGGATGAGATGGAGGATGTGGCGTTGGCGCAGGGGGTTGGTAGGCACTATGTGTATGACGCGCAAAACTTGTCCATATCCGGGTACAACGTGGTTAGAGCTGGGCAGCTACTGGTCGCCGAATCGTTTGCAGCCGAAGATTGGGTAGAGAGTCAGTTCTTGGGAATGATGGCTCTGTACAGCGGATACAGCGGTGACATGAAGGCATCGATCCAAGACGTCACATTGCTTGCGCCGGGCACCGAGCATGGCAGACGTCACAGCTACCTGTGGGGACACCACCTCTCTTCATTGAATCCAGATCATGCGACGGCCCGTGAATACGTGCATCGCTTTCTGGCGACCCTTCCTCGCCTACAGTTTCTGAACACGTCCACATCCTCAGGGAAGCTATTGAGGTTCGAGTACATGCTGGGTGACGCGCGGCCGATCCTTGCAGAGTTGTCCTTCTACAGCCGGGATGATGGGCGGGCCAACTTTTATTTTGATCACCACGCACGGCGGTGGGTTTATCAAAGCGCCGAATCGTATTCTTTTCAGGGGAACATTCAAGAAAAAAGAGAAGACTTCGCGCCGATAGAGGGCGAGAAGTGGTTTCATTTCTCCCGCAGTCAGCGGGAACTGGCTGAAGCATTTATTGAACGCGCTTTGTGGGCCCATATTCCGGTCCACGGAACGCTACCGGACACTGGGGATTTACGCTTCGTCTGCAGGCGCGCCGGTGACGACATCCAGTGCTATGTCGACTAAAAAACTTGTTGCAGCAGCCTTAGGCACTGCCTCGCAAAGGCCGATCATGACTTAGCGGTGCAGTCTCCTCGATCAACGGTCGACCCGGAAGTAGGTCGGCCGTTGCCCTACCGGTGGACGCGTATTGCAAACCATACGGTAACGGATGGTAATCTCTCTGCACTTCCCCTGCCAATCACCACTGTATGAAAGCCAGCCTGTTCCGCCATGGACTCAACCTGTGGCCGCCGTTCCTGTTTGCCGGCATCCATGTTTCGCAGGTCACGCCCGACTACCGGTTTGTCCGGGTGGAGCTGCGGATGCGGCCGTGGAACAAGAACTATGTGGGCACGCACTTTGGTGGCAGCCTGTTTGCGATGACCGATCCGTTCTGGATGCTGACCGTCATGCAGAACCTAGGGCGCGATTACTACGTGTGGGATCGGGCGGGTGAGATCGAGTTCCTCAAGCCTGGCCGTGGGACGGTAACCGCCGAGTTCCGGCTGGATGAGGCGCTGCTGGATCAATTGCGGGCAGCTACCGCCAGTGGTGAGAAGTATCTGCACTGGTTCAGCAATGACATTGTCGATGCGCAGGGTGAAGTCGTGGCGCGGGTGCGCAAGCAGGTGTACATCCGGTTGAAGCCACAGGCGCGCGTTTGACGTGCAGCCGGTCGAGCGGCAATCGTGATCCAGTCCATTTCACTGCGGTCAACACAGCATTTCCAGACAGGACGCATTCTGTGGTGGCTGGCCGCGTAAACCGGGCCCGCGCCCCGCTACAATGCGCCGATGTCAACCGAAGCCCCCCATCTCGTTCCGCGCCCTTCCCTGCAGCGCCTGTTCCTGACCGGCCTGCTCACGCTGCTGCCGATATGGTTGACCTGGGTGGTGATCAAATTCGTATTCGTGCTGCTGTCGGGCATCAGCAGCCCGGTGGTGGTGCCGCTGTCGGCGCAGATCGCCGCCTCGTTCCCGCATTACCTGGGCTGGGTCAAGGTCGAGTGGATGCAGAACGTGTTTGGGCTGCTCGCCACGCTGCTGGTCATCCTGAGCGTGGGCGTGCTCAGCCGGCGCGTGATCGGCCAGCGCCTGCTGCGCTGGTTCGGTGCGGTGATCAAGCGCATTCCACTGGCCAGCATCATCTATGAAAGCGCCAAGAAACTGCTGGACATGCTGCAGACCGAGCCGGGTACCACCCAGCGCGTGGTGCTGATCGACTTCCCGCACCGCGACATGAAGGCGGTGGGCCTGGTGACGCGGGTGATCCGTGAACAGGGCACCGGCCGCGAGCTGGCGGCCGTGTATGTGCCGACCACCCCCAACCCGACTTCCGGGTATCTGGAAATCGTGCCGGTGGAGCTGTTGACCCCGACCGACTGGACGGTGGACCAGGCGATGAGCTTCATCATCTCCGGTGGGGCTGTGGCGCCTGAAACCGTGCCGTTTACGCGGGCTGGGGAGCGCTGAATAGGGGTTTTTGGGCATCGGCCCGCGCTGCGTGGAACACGCATGGCGTGTCTCTACGCTGTATGGGCGGGGCGCTGAGGTGGTTGTGTCCGGCTGAATCAGGCAAGCTCCCGGGTCTGTATAGGATTTACGGAAGCATTCGATGCCCCACCCCGCCCGTGCCTTGGCGCTCGTGATTGCCTCACTGCTGGTCTTCACTGCCGCTGCCCCGGCCGAAGCCGCCAAGAAGAAGGCCAACCGGCCCGCCGCCGCACAGACGCGCCAGGCCAAGCCCAAGGCCAAACCCCGCGCCCGCCCCGCCGCCGCGCCCGCGCGGCAACCGCTGGTGCGCCAGCAGACCAAGGCCGCCCAGCTCGAGCGCATCTACGACGAGTACTGGGACGCCTCGATGCGGCTCAACCCGCTGCAGGCCACCTTCCAGGGCGATGCCCGCCACAACGACCAACTGCCGAACATCCTCTCGGCCGCCTACCGCCAGCAGTCGCATGACTTCACCGAACAATGGCTGGGCAAGGTCGAGAAGATCGGCCCGGACGGCCTCACCGGCCAGGACCTGCTGAGCTACCAGATCTTCGTGCGCGATGCGCGCATGTCGCTGGCGGCCGAGAAGTACCCGGGCTGGATGCTGCCGGTGAGCCAGTACTACAACCTCGGCAGCATCATGGCGATCCTGGGTTCCGGCTCGGGCGCGCAGCCGTTCAACACCGTGCAGGACTACGACACCTGGTCCAAGCGCTCGCTGGGCATTCCGCCGCTGTTCGACCAGGCCATCGCCAACATGCGCGAGGGCATGCGTGCCGGCGTGGTGCAGCCGCGCGACCTGATGGAAAAGGTGCTGCCGCAGCTGGATGCGGTGATCAAGCCCACCGCCGAAGAAAGCATCTTCTGGGCGCCGGTGCGCAACATGCCTGACGATTTTCCCGAAGCGGACAAGGCGCGCATCACCGCCGACTACAAGCGCATGATCGAGTACCGGCTGATGCCGGCCTACCGCGCGCTGCGCGGCTTCATCGCCACCGAATACCTGCCGGCCACCCGGAAAACCGATGGGCTGTCCGCGCTGCCCAATGGCATGGCGTGGTACACCCAGAACATCGTGCAGAGCACCGCCAGCACGCTCACCCCGCAGCAGATCCACGCGCTGGGCGAACAGCGCGTGGCCAGCCTGCAGGAGCAGATTGCGGCGGTGATGAAGGAAAACCGCATCCGCGGCTCGCAGCAGAAGCTGCTGCGCAGCATGCGTACTGACAAGAACTTCCAGTACGCCACCCCCGATGCACTGTTGATGCGCTACAAGCAACTGCAGCAGCAGGTGGGCGCGCGCCTGCCTTCGCTGCTGGATACGCTGCCCAAGGCACCCTTGGAAATCCGCCCGGTGGAAGCCGACCGCGCCGCCAGCGCTGCCGCCGTGAGTTACCAGCCGTCGCTGCCCGACGGCATGCGCCCGGCCGTGCTGTACGTGAACACCAATGCCCTGCCCAGCCGCCGCACCTGGTCGGCGCCGGCGCAGTACCTGCACGAAGGCATTCCCGGCCACCACGTGCAGCTGGGGCTGCAGCAGGAACTGGACAAGCTGCCGCGCTTCCGCCGCCTCGGCGGCGACGTGGCCTTCGTGGAAGGCTGGGGCCTGTATGCCGAATCGCTGGGTGACGAACTGGGGGTCTATCAGGATCCCTACGCAAAGATCGCCTACCTGCAGGGTGCGTTGACCCGCAGTGCGCGCATGGTGGCCGATACCGGCGTGCACGCGCAGGGATGGAGCAAGAAGCAGGCGGTGGACTATCTGGTCAAGACCGCCGACATGCCGGTGGAAGATGCCACCGCCGAGGTGGAGCGCTTCATGGCCCTGCCCGGCCAGACCCTGGCCAATGGTCTGGGCGAGTTGAAGATGATGGAGCTGCGCGACAAGGCCAAGGCATCGCAGGGTGCGGCGTTCAATCCGCGCCGGTTCCATGCCGAGGTGCTGCGCGATGGCTCGATGCCGCTGGATATCCTGGAGGCGAAGATAGAGCGCTGGCTGGCCGCGCCGGCCACCAGCGAGGCACCGCCGTCGCGTTGAAACGGAGTGCGGGCCGCACTTGCGGCCCGCACTGCAGATCACACGTCGTCGGGCTTGGCGCCGAGCATGTCCTCATCGCCGAAGATCATCAGCCGCATGAACTCGTCGCGGAAGAACTTCGCGGCCATTTCCCGGGTCACCTCCGCCATGTCCGGCGCGATCGGCTTGATGTCGTGACCGGGCTCCGGCGGGTTGATGCCAGGCTCGGGTGGGTTGATGGACGGATCGTCCACCGCGGCCTGCATGCGCTGCATCAGCGTCTGCTTCTGGCCCTCCACCGTAGCGGTGTTGAGGGGCGCCATCGCCCCCAGTTTTTCAAGCATCATCAATCTACTCCAATCGGGGTCAGGGGTAAGGGCAACCGCTTGAGGCGGGCGTCGATCCCGCTCACATAGGCACCGGCACGCTGGCGCGCGGCCGCTTCCAGTGCACTGGCATCCACGCTGGCTTCCACGGCGGCGGCCATGGCGCCTACCGGGTCCAGTTCAAACAACAACGGACCAGCTTTGAGCATCGGCAACGCCGACCGGGACGCTACTACCTGCACACGCGGAGCGTCGGCCTTCGTCGCCAGCTGCGCCAGCACGGTTTCGCCCAGTGCAGGCATCTGCCCAGGCACGTACAGCACCAGACCCGCCTCGGCCGTACCCAGCAGCTGCTCGCAGCGACGTACCACCAAGGCCGCGTCCACGCCTTCAGCGGCAAGACTTGCGGAGATCACTTCACGCACCTGGCCGAGTACCGCTTGACGCGTGGCTTGTACATCGCCCAACGCGGCCGCCAGCAATGGCACCGCCTCGGAAATGGCGTCGGCGTAACCCTGGCCGAATCCATCAACGCGCGCCTGTGCGATGGCGGCGTCCACCTGCTCGGGCAACGCCCCCAACACAGCCGAGGCGCGGCGCCGCGCGGCGGATTCGAGCTGGTCGGCCCGTGCGGCCTGGCCCAGCGCGCTGGGCGCGATCACCCCGCCCTGCGCATGCGCCAGCACGTGCTCAGGAAAGCTTTTCAACATAGGTCACCGCCGTCCAGAAAAGGTCCAGATCGATACGTTCGCGCGGCAGCGGGCGTAAGGTGTCGCCCGCCATCGGCGCAAATGGAAGGGAGAGCCGCGCGGAGAGCCAGGCGGGCAGCAGCGGTGCCAACGGCTGCAGCTCGACGCCGCCCCAGACCAGCAGCACCCTGGAGAGATCCGCCGGTACGGGCGCCTGCACGCAGCCCCCCGGTTGCCTCGCATGATCGGCCCGCATGAACGCCTGCACCGTGGCCGGCAATGCCGTATAGCCACGCTGCGACGCCAGCCAGTCACGCAGCCGCGCGGCCGCCATGAGCGTGGCCACCTCCGGCAGCCTGGGCCACAGGCCCATCAACCGCCGCGTCAGCACATCCGCGGGAGCCGCCAGCGTTGCCGGCATGGGCAGGCGACGCTGGCGGATCAACGTGGTGTTGAGCCAGCGCTGCTGATCCAGGGAGGCGTCGGCGTACACCGCCCGCCACGGCCGGTAGTACGCAGCCGGGGCATAAGCGATGTGCATGGCATCATGCGCCACGCCAGCGCCTCCAGCCGGTTGCGCCAGTGCCAGTGCCGGTGCCACGTGCGCTGACCCGCTGCCATGCCGTGCGCAGGCGGTTGCCTACCGCCGGCACCAGACGCACCAGCACCCACCCGCCCAGCAGCAACAGCAGGGCCAGGCCTCCGCAGAGCAGCACCCAGGCCAGCGGCAGGCTGCGTTCGTTGCCGGCCGTCACGGCGAGCGTCCGCGGCCCCTCGACCTCGGTAAGGATCACCGAGACGTTGTCGTACTCCACGCCATCAAAGGTGTTGCGCAGGAACCGCTTCACGGTCTGCAACAGCACTTCCGCATCGACACCGGGCTCATGTGCCACTACGGCGGCCACGTGCATGCGCCGACGTTCAGCACGTCGACCTTCGGTGCCCAGGTTGGCATCGTAGTTCAGGTGCACGCGACTGGACTGCACGCCATCGATCAGCTGCAATGACTCTTCCAGCCGCTGTTCCACCGCCGAAATCAGCCGCGCACGCTCACCGAGCGGCGTACTGACAAGAGAATCGGCCGGGAACGCCGCCGACACCTGGCTGCGCGGCGCCGATGGCAGGTCATTGCGTTGCATCAGCTCAATGGATTCGGGCAGATCGCGCGGACCCACCTGGACCTGATAGCCGCCCTTGCCCAGGTTGAGCTTTTCGGCATCGATGTTATGACGGAGCAGCACGGCAATCACTTCATTGGCCTGGCGCTCGTCCAGGTTTTCCAGCAGTGGCTTGCGCGCGCAGCCAACCAGCACCACCAGCGCAAGCAGGGGCAGCACCACGCGCCACCGGCTCAGGCGGCGCACGGCCACCGCAAAAGGCGGCATGTTCATGACTTGAGCAGCGTCTCCGCCATCTTGTTCATATGGTTGGCCAAGCCCGCGGTCACGATCATGCGTTTGCTGTAATCGGCCGCGTTTAGCTGCAGCTCGAACAGCGCGGCCGGGCTCGACGCCGTGGCGGGATTGTTGCTGGCGGCCTGGATCGAGGCCAGATCATTGCCGGCGCTGACGTAGCCGTTGGCCAACGCCTGGCTCATGCGATCCGAAAGCGGTACGGCGGCGCCTGCAGCGCCGCCCACCACGCCGATCTCGGTAGCGATCTGTGTCACTTGCACGGGTGCATCTCCTGCGGAACATCCGCATAGGGTCCTGGTACCGGCAGCACCGCTGCCGGCACAGGAGGTCATCAACCCAGGTTGCGGGCGTTCTGCTTCTGCATGTCCGACAGGCTCTTGGCCGAATTCGACTGCAGGGTGCGGTAGGTGGTGTAACCGGACAGGGCCGTCTGGTAATCCGCGAGATAGGCCGGGTTGGTCGGATCTCCCCCTTCACCGTTCTCGTCACCCGCGATCTTCGCGAAGGCTATATCAAGCGCTTTCTTCAGCTTCTCCACGCCCTTGTCGAACCGATCACTGTGATCTCCCAGCCAGCCCCACTGCGGGCCCTGGACATCGCCATCAAAATCGTCGCCCGGAACGGGCTTGGTACCAACGGTTGGTGTAGTCATTACAGTTACTCCGGAAGAAAGGTCAACGGCTACCTGCCGTAGAGAAATCCCAGCGACCTTCGCCCACCGAGAGCAATTGGTCCTGGGAATACTGGTAAGAACGCCCCTTGAGCAGGTCGTCCCATAAACGGATGCTGATGCGCACGCGGCGCTCGCCCCACTGCTGCACGAAGTCGTCGCGGTACTGCGCCATGGCGTGCAGCGATGCGTCATCGAGGAACACATCGTTGGAAATGCTGGCCCGGCCGGCATGGTTGCCGGTGCGGGTGGTAATGCCACGCGCGCGCAGCTCGTCACGTGCGATGGCCACCAGCTGGCCATCGCCTACCAAGCGCACATCGATGCTGGCCGCATACGGCATCTGCGGTACGAGCAGGGCCTGCACCTGGCGCTGGCGCTCGGCATCGTTCAAGCCAAGTGCGGTGATCACCACTTCCGGGCGCTGCGGGGTGCGCAGGCGGATTACCGCGTACGGCACGCTGGCACTGTCGAGCACGGCACCGATGCGCGCGGCCTCCATGTGCCGCTCGCGGTACTGGTCCTGCAGGCGCCCGGCACGTTGGCTGGCACGCTGGCCCCAGGCCACGGCCTCGGCACTGTCGCTGAAGGCATACAGGCGCCCGTCGGCGTCATGCACAACGGTGTAGTTGTAGGGGGATTTCGCCAGTACCGCTTCCAGCGTGCGGACCTGCGTGGCAGGCCGCTGGCGGTCGTAGAGCCACCAGCCGCCGGCGCCCACCACCATCACCAGTGCGGCGACGGCAATCCAGCGGCGGGCGCCGGCACCGCGCGTGGGGCGCATTACCGGGGTGTAGGGCGTGCCTTCGTCGACCAGCACCGGCAGGCGGTGGTCCAACACGGCCGCCGACCAGGTATCGGTGTCGGCACGCACGGCAAGCGCAAGACCTGCCACGTGCACCACCGAATTCAGTGGCAGGTCCTGCGGGCTCCAGACGTCGAGCCCTTCAGCGCGCACTTCCAGCGTGATGCTGTCGTCGCCCAGGTGGAAGCGGAACGAGGCCGGCGCCAGATCGCCGGGGATGTAGAAGACGTTGTCCGCATTGGCGAGGGTGGCGCCCAGCTGGCCCTGCTGCAGGGTGCGGGCCGGGCCAACGTGGAACACGGTGTCACCGGGAGAGAGGGTGAATTCCACGCCATCGAGCTGGCCGGAAAGCAGTTTCAACTTGTGCGCGGGGAGCATTGGAGTCCGGGGAATGCGGGATCGGAAGTGCCGGTGCACAAGGCATTGCGGCGACGACGCGCAGACTGACAGCTCCCCCGAACCCCCTCCATGAAACAATTTTCAATGTCCACGCACTGCACTTTCTTGCAGTGCCGCCTATCGCACACTGCAATCGCAATGCGAGGTATCCATCATCGCGCAGCAGTATCCGATGGGCTCAGTTCAACCCGCCGTGATACAACGCGGTTACCTTGCGCACGTACTGCCGGGTTTCATTGAAGGGGGGCACGCGGTTTCCATGCCGTTGCACCGCGCCCTCGCCTGCGTTGTATGCAGCAAGCATAAGGGTCAGGTCACCGCCGAAGCGCCGCTTCAGCCAGGCAAGGTAAGCGGTACCTGCGCGCAGGTTCTGCAGAGGATCGAACAGGTCATTGGCGCCGAAGCGTTTTCCCGTGGCAGGAATGACCTGCATCAGGCCTAGCGCTCCTGCGTGGGATCGTGCCTGGGGGTCGTATGCGGACTCCACCGTCACGATGGCATGCAGCAGCCGTGCGTCCATGCCGTGCTCGGCGGCCACCTGGTCAATGAGCGGGCTCCAGCGCGATGCGGCCTTTGCACGCGGCGCCTGGGTTGGCGCGCGTGGAACGGGCGCTGGTACGTAGGTCCGGTGCGGATCAAACGCCTTTGCCCCCACGAGGGGGGCATCGGATACCTGTAGCTGGCCATTGCGGTCCAGCGTGGCGAATACCTGGCTTCCACTGGCCGGCAGGGCGGTGGCGGCCAATGCCACCACCACCCCAACCTTCCAGCGCATCACGCCAGTGCATCCGGGCCAGCGATCGCCTGATACAGGTCGGCCAGCGTGACAACCTCACGCATGGCTTCGGCATCCGGCAATGGGGCTCCGGCCTCCTCGATCTGGATCAGCAGCGCATGCATCTCCAGCGAATCAATGTCCAGGTCCTCCACCAGCCGCTGCTGCGAGCCGATCTCTTCGAGCGGCCGCCCCAGATGGGCGGCCGTCAGTTTGCGGAGGTCCTGCAGGCTCAACCCGGCACTCATGATGCGATCTTCTGCAGCTTCTGCAGGTTCATCTGGTCAAGGTCACGCCTGACTGCCTCCAGATTCTCGAGGAACGTGGACTTGTCGTCTACTGCGATACGATCAGCAACCCGATCGAGGGTCTGCGGATCCCAATCTGCGCTGTCAAGCGAGCCGAACCCGGTCGGCGACCCATTACCGGAATCAACGCCATCGGAAACGTGCCACTTTGTGTCGGCCGCGACAATGATGGATTCATCATCCCGCTCCGCTTCCAACGCACCGTCGAAAGAGTCCTGGCGCGAGAGGGTGGCCCCGGGAATCCTGGAGCCCCTGATGGCCTCAAGCGTCAGCGGGTAGACTGTACTGCTGGCGTTGCTGAACACCGAATCCGAACGGCCGCGAAGCAAACTGTTGCGGAAGTTGTCGGACGGCAGGGTGACCGACCGGGCCAGCGCAGGAATGCCGGACGCCCGTGCCGGGCGCGACGTTTCGGCCAGCGGGCCATTCGGCAACAGCGGAGCGTGGAGCGCCCGACCGGTTCCTGCCGGAGCCAGCGGCGACCGAACGTCAGCGGCCCGACGACCTTCCGCGACCCCACCGCGTACGAAGGCGGGCACGAGCAGCTCTTCTTCTCGTCGCGACATGAACATACGCGGGGCAGGCGGCTTGACCGCTTCTACGCCCGGCGAGCGAGCATTCGGGACCGCGCCCTCCCCCTGGCTCTGCTGCACCGAGGGAGCTGCCGCATTTCGCGGATCAGTCGAGATCAGACGGCTCTTTTTGAAGAAGGCATCAAACGCCTTCTGCAGCTCGGTATCCTCCTGCACAGGGACTGGGCGCACCTTTCCTTTCATGAACGGGACGAACGGCGTGCCGGCGTTTTCGCCGCGCTCCTTGACGTACTCCTTCACATCGCTGGGCATGATCTGCCGCATTGAACTGAAACCATTCACCGGGTCCCACGGTCGGTCCGCCTGGTACGTGCGTTCACTGGTCGGCGCGAACGGGTCAGGTTCCAGCGGCCCCACATCGATCTTCAACGAGCTCAGATAGTGCCTGTATTCCTGATACGGGCCGTCGGCTACGAACGGCGCGTGGGCGTTGCCCAAGCGGTTGCCATCATTGCGATCCTGCAGCCGGCGATTCTGCTCGTCCCTCTGGCCCTCCAGGCGCTGCTGGGTACTTCCCAGACGCTGCTGCCGCTGCAGTCGGCTGTTGGTATGATCGGTCTCATCCCGGCCCTGAAGCTGGTGGCCACGCTGCTGCTGAGCGTCGGGATGGGCGATATCGTCCAACCGGCCGTCTGGCGACAACTGGTTGCCCGATGCGTTGCGGATCTGGCGATCGGCCTGTTCGTTCTGATTACTCTGGTTACCCAGCGTGCGGGTGTCCTTCTGGTTACCCTGGCTGTCCACATTCCTGCGGAGATGCTGGGCGCCCTCGCCGTTCTGCGAGTTTCGAACGCTCCCGGTGCTTTGATCGAACTGGTTGCGCTTGTCCAACTGGTTGCGCTGCTTGGTCTCGGTTTCCTGATCCGCGCGCACCACACCATTGCCGTTGCCGGCGTTCACGCCACGCGGCGGCACCGGAGGTGCCGGCTCGTTCTTGGGGAGAAGATCGGATGTAGACGTCCCTTGATCGAGGACATCGGGCCGCGCCTGGGTACCTCGAGGCACCCGCGCCCCACCCGCTCCATTGGCGAAGGTCTCGTAGCGCTGCTGTGACTCGTTGAGCATCCGTTCCAGCTTGTCGATGTACTGATCCTGCTTATCAATGCGCTGGTCCTGATGGCGGACGATCTCGGTCAGCCGGCCCAACTCGTACGCATCCGCCCGTGAGCGATCGAACAGGTTGAACAGCTCCTGGAGGGGAAGCTGCGCCCGCTCAAGTGCCTTGCCGAACTCGCTGAAGTCGATATTGGTCGGCGAATGGTTGATGTTCGTGCAGCCGCCGTGGCCGTTTCTGTCGTGGATCACCCTCTGAAGGTCGCGCGGCAGGTCAGAGCGGTCGCGCGGCGGCTCGGGAGTACCGGCGCGACCCGGATCTCCCTCAACCACATATTCGGGTAGCTTCAGCAGGTCCAGAATTGAAACCATGAGATGCTCGACACCACCGGAGTCAACGTGCGCCTGCAGTATCTTCTCAAGGTCGTCGCACATTTTTTTCTGCAGAACCTGCATCACGTCGGCCCCGCCTTCGCCCTTGGCGAAGAGGTGCGGGTTCTCCTGGCGTTCCCTGATGCTGTCCATCAACGGACCCGGAAGGATCGCGGCCGCAACATCCTCCAGCAACCCCGCCATCGGTATGGTCCCGGCACATTCCAGCATGCGCTGCTTTGCCACGGCCATTGCGTCGGTAAGTTTCGCACTGCGGCTGTCGCCGTGGTAACCGCCATCCGGAACGGTCTTGCACCGGCCGGCCTTGATACCCATCGCGATGATCGAGTCTTCAAGGTTCCGCCTGCATCGAATCAATGCCGCGTCGTCCGGCGTTTCGGCAAGGCGCATCGACACACCGGCGTGCAGGGCGCCGGCTGCAGTCAGATGCATCTGCAGAAGGTTCCCGAAATGTTCGGTGGTTTTCCGGCCCAGCAACTCGAGCGTCCTGTCCATCGCAACCAGGTCGCGACCGGAAAGGCCAGCGCGCGCACGATCCATGATGCTGTAGCAGACACTGACGGCACGGCTGTGGGCATTTTGACGATGGACGCCCGTCACTCTGGACATCTGGCAGGGGGCAGGCAGGTCAGCATTGGCGACCCGGTCAAGAGGAATCTTCTTTACAGCGCGCGAAAGGTCGAAGCGGTCCGACCGCGCGGGAGCAATCTGCGTCGACTGCGCAACTTCTAATGGCATGCTTGTTCTCCTGGGAGTGCGCAATCAGGCATTGCGCACGCAACTCATGTGCTTCGGACATGTTGCCGATGCGCGGGCCGAAGGTCTTTACAACATTGGCGAACTTCACGGCCGCGTTCAGCCGCCGCCAACCAGATTGCCGGCGCTGGATACCAGCGCCGGCAATAGTTAGGGGAACGCAACGAAACAACGCCCGCAGAAAGACCGACTACTATCAGGTGTTGTGGACGTAAGCGTTGTTGGCTTCGGACATCTTCTCGATCGACGAGCTCAGGATTTTCACAATGTTGTCGTACTTCTGGGTCATCTCATTGAGCTTCTCGCCCAGAACTTTGCTGACGTGCTTGATCTGCTCCATGTTGCTGTCTTTCGCCGATATCCAGGAGTTGTATTTGGCGCTATCCCATTTCACCTTGCCGTCCGGCATGTCGCTAAGCAGCCCGCTGAGGGGGTCGAGATCCATCATCAGCTTGTAGGTTCCGTCGCTGCCTTCGACGATACCCATGCCCGGCAGTCCCAGAGACTTTCTGAATGCGTCAGCGGCTTCGTAACTGGAAAAGGATGCAAGTGCACCGGAGAGAGCGGCGTAGTCGGTGTAAAGCTTGTCAAGCGCCGCCTTGACATCGGTGAAATCGGAGGTCACATCACCCTTGTCGCCACTGGCCTCGAACTTGATCTGCTCCATGATGTCCGAGAACTTTTTATAGAACTCGAGGAAGTTCGAGAGCACGTCCTGGTACTTGCTCAGCCACTCGGTCTTCAACACCTCCAGCAGCGCACTGATCTGCGCGAAGAAGTCGGCATGCGAGTTCCAGATCAGGCCGCTCATATCCATGTCGGCCGGATTCTGCATCGGCGCCTTGAGGCCCGGCAGGCTCACATTGTCTTCATCCTCCACCACGATCTGCGGCATGAGGAAGGAGAAGATGCGCAACAGATCGGTCTGCTGTCGCGTTGACGTCTGCAGGGTGTGCTGCAGGGCACTGGCGAGCTCGGACTCCTTCTGCTTCCTGCGCTTCAGGTCTTCCATGGCCACCGAGTCAGCCAGGGCCTCCGCCGTTGCCGGCCCCAGTGTGCCAAGGCCATCGGATTCCAAGGCGCTGCTCAGCGCAATCTGTTGGGCGACGGTGCTCCTCGCGGTACGCGCGGCCTGTCCCAGCTGGAGAAGACGTGAACGGGTTTCCGGATCCAGCGCAGGCGCTTCGATGGTGCCCTGCTTGATGTCGCCCTGCGGGTTCTGCAAGGGATACATGGCCGCCCGTGCGGCGGTGCTCTTGATGATTTCCATAGATTTCTCAGGACTTTGAAATGATGTGGGCGGAAGTGGACGAGATGAGGTTGAGCAGGCTCTCGTAGAGCTGTGCTGCAGCGTCACGCATCTCGCGCGAACGGGCCGACTGGTCCTGCTGTTCATCCGCAATGCGCCGGAAGACATCGGCCACCTGCAGCAACAGCTGGCGCTCGGCCTCGGTCATCTCGGCTTCAATCTGTACGCCGGAGCCCACCGCGTTGCCGATACCGGGTCCCATCATGTTGAGCAACATGGCGTTGCCTGCGGGGATCTGGGACCTCGCGCCCACCTCCGGGTGATCCGCATGGAGCTCGTCTACGCCACCCGCCGCAGGTTGCTCGCGACCGATGTGCTTCATTCCCGGCGGCGCATCGGCGTCCGCCTGCACGGCAGCACTCGGTCGATCGCCGCCAGGACCAGCCTTCGCTGGCGTGCCGTCCACACCGCGGGAGGGGCGCATGTCGGCGGTTGGCGTCGTGTTGCCCTTGGCGACGCCACTTGACGACTTTACGGTGGCGTCGAGCTTGTTGCCGTCCATCACGTTCTTATCGGCAGAGCGAACCTGCATCGACGTGGACTTGAACGTCTGCTTCAGCGCCGCGGCGCCGATTGCACCGGTCATCACCGCCGCGCCGATGGCGCCTACCAGGCTTTCTTTAGCCTTTTCGACTCCCTTTTCTCCGGCAATGATGGTGATCTGTCGTTGTATCTCCACCATCTGCGCGCTGTTGTCGCGGTCCAGTTTTTCGAACCTGAGGAGCAACTGCCGCAACAGGGCCAGAAGGTTACTGAATGGGCTGCTCTTGATGAAGGCGCCTGCTTGCGCCGAGCGGTCTGCGACATCGGTACCCATCCCGGTCGCCGTAACCTGTGACATCACTGCCGCCGGCCCATTGACGTCAGCACGCGGCTGCGACTGGACGGCGACACCCTCGGTGACGCGGGTCTCGGCACCGGCCTCGTACTGGATCGGATCGCTGGCAGTAGCCAGTGCGGCCAGCAGGTTGGGGAGTGTGACGATGACTCCCGCCAGCACCAGCTTGGCAGCCTGGTCGTCCATCGCCGGCTCTCGCAGCTGCACCGTCGAGGCGCCGCCGCTCTTTCCGCGGGTGCGCTGCTCGTCGGTTGTTGCAGAGGTGACGGCCGCGACCAGTGCAGCCAGCGTGGCAAGACTCATCTCCTCCGGTGGGACTGCGCCGCTCGTCGGCTGCTTGAGCGCGGTGTTGAGCGGCATGAAGGTGGTGGGGTGACCAGACTTGTGGGCAATGTCAAGAGGCATGGAAGTCCTTGGATGTAGTGATGGAGGGTCAACGCGCTCAGGCGTGGGCGCTGCCGATGCGGGCGGTGACGAATCGCGCGGTGTCGTGCTGCGATTCCTGTACGTTGGTCATCTGCTGGAACAGATCCGCGACCAGGTTGTTGGTCTGCATGAAGTACTCCAGGATCTTCTGGATGAGATCGCGGAAGATCTTGCTGTCCGCCAGGCCGATCTCGAGATCCTTCAGCAGCTTGGCGGCATCGACGTACATTTCCGCGATGATGATCGAGCCCACGCCCTGGCTGGCCTGGTTGGCGAACTGCAGGGTATGGGAGGCCTTGATGGCCTGGCCGGAGCGCACCGCCAGGGTGTCGGCATTGCTGCCTGTGACCTTGGCCATCGTCTTGCTGAGGGATTTGGCCACGTCATCCACGGTGTGGCTGACCGAGCGCGCGGCGGCCTTGATCATCTGTGGCAGGGCCTTGCTGATCGCCTCCGAAACAGCGCGGGTCACGGCCTTGGCCAGCTGCTGCACGGCAACGGTGCCGGCCAGGCGCTTGGTCAGGACCACGGCGGCGATGATCATCGCGGCCACCGCAATGACGCCCAGCACGTCCTTGATCTTGTCCACGAACGCGGACGACACGCCGAGCGAGGTGAGTACGTCGCCGATGATATTGCCCACCTGCTTCACCAGCTCCATCACCAGCTTCATGATGGGTTCCATGATCTTGCCCATCACGTCCAGGCCCAGCTCTTCACCGATGGCCAAGGCCAGGCCGACGCCGGCCAGCACCATGCTGGCGCCACCGGTGAACGGGGCAGCCACCACGGCAACCACGGTGACCACCCAGCCGACGATCTTGCCGATGCAGCCCATCTTCTTCTGGGCGGCTTCGGCCTTGGCCAGCTCGTCCTGGTACTCCTGCGAGCGGCGCAGGTTCTCGGCTTCACGGAGCTTCAAGACCTCCTGCAGCAGGCGGGTGTCCTCTTCCAGCTTCTTGTCATTGGCCTTGCCGATGATTTCCTGAAGCACGGCCAGCAGCTCGCTGAGCATCGCCGCGTTGGTGCGGGCCTTCTCGTCGCCACGCGCACTGACGCTGCCGTTCGGGTCGAGGCTGTCGGCTGCGCTCTTGAAGGCTTCCAGATCGCCCAAGGCCTTGTCGAGCACGGCTACCGCCTCTGCCAGCGCCTTGGTCGCGTCGCCCACCCGGGCCTGCTGTTCGGCGGCCTTGCTCTTGGCGGCTTCCAGCTGGGCGCGGATGGCGTCCTGCTCTTCCGGCGGGGCA
>Ga0102591_1001241_pt1 | contig 36823 bp, 28 predicted proteins | sample AraplaCol_mCL_r2_2_FD_76860 | JGI IMG/M metagenome (GOLD analysis project Ga0102591, IMG submission 76860) | Arabidopsis root microbial communities from North Carolina, USA - plate scrape MF_Col_mCL_r2 (SPADES assembly) (version 2) | ecosystem: Host-associated > Plants > Roots > Endosphere...
CGTAGACGTCGTCGGCCGGCGATGGCGGCTTGCCCTGGAGCATGTCGAGGCTGGCGTAGGCCGGCGTCATCGCACCCAGCGTGCCGGCGTCGAACACGGTGCGATCGTCGCCGGCGTCGGCCCCGAGCTTGCCCGCGCGCGCGATGCCGAAGTCGAACACCTTGGCGACGCCGCTCGTCGTCACCATCACGTTGCCTGGCTTGAAGTCCGAGTGCACGATGCCCGCGGCATGGGCGCGCTGCAGCGCCTCGCCCATGCCCTCGATCAGGGGCCATGCGTCGACGAACGCCATGCCGTCGCGCGCCTTGCCACGGATCAGCGTGCGCAGGTCGCTGCCCTCGACGTACTCCATCGTCATGAAGACGTTGGTGCCGTCCTTGTCGAAATCGTACACGCGCACGATGTGATCGTTGGCCACCTGCTGCGCGCGGCGCGCCTCGCGCTGCAGCGCCACCAGCGCGTCGGGATGCTTGCGGAACTCGTCGTTGAGCACCTTCACCGCCACGTACGGATCGCGATCGCGTGCTTCGACCTTGCGTTCGTCGCGTGCGAGGTACACGACGCCCATGCCGCCGCGTCCGAGTTCGCGCTCGAGATGGAAGCGATGCTTCAGCAGGCTGCCCGTGCCGATCCGCTCGCCCTGCGCGAGGTCGGCGATCCTTCGCCACCCGCTTTCGCCGGTGCCACGCGAAGCCGACGCCGTCGCCGTGCCCTCTCCCGCCGCGGTGTGCAGCGGATTGACCACGGTGGCGTCGTCGTCCGGACGGGGCGTGCCGCGGACCGGATCCACGCGCGTCGCGTCGTCGTCGTGTTCGTTCATCGTGTTTCCTCGTTATCGTCGATCCGCACCACCACGGCCGACACGTTGTCGCGACCGGCGCGGGCGAGCGCACCGTCGACGAGGCTCGCGAGCAGCGTCGCGGGCTCCCCGTCGCGGCGGCAACACGCCTCGATCTCCGCGTCGCTCAGTTCCTTGTTGATACCGTCGGAGCACAGCACGAACGCCGTGCCCGGCCGGCAGGGAATCACCTTCCAGTCGACGTAGAGCCGGTCCTCGGCGCCGACCGCACGGGTCAGCACGCCGGCCGTCGACCGCGCGGGGCCCGCACCGAATCGCGTCTCGTCCTCGCGATCGCCGTGGACGTGATCGCGCGTCAGCAGGCGCAGCGCGCCGTGCTCGAAGCCGTAAGCGCGGCTGTCGCCCACCCAGCCGCAGAGCAGCGCGCCCGGCACGTGCACCAGCAGCACGACCGTCGACGCGATGGCGTCGACGCGCCGTTCGCGGGCCATCCGGCGGAGCGCATGGTTCACGCGGAGCAGTTCGTCTTCGATCGCATCCATGCGATCGGCGATGTCCGCCACGCGGGGTAACGCACGCAGGCCCTCCACGACCATACGGCTGGCGACGTCCCCCGCGGCGTGGCCGCCGAGTCCATCGGCGACCGCCCAGATCCCTTGCGCGGGTGCGTCGAGGATGGCGTCTTCGTTATGACGCCGGACGTGACCGGTATCGGTCCGTCCGGCGGATCGGTAGTGCATCGTCATGCGCAGGCGGCTCCGGTCCGCAATTCGTCGATGTCTTCGGGCAGGCCGGCGCGCCACGAACCCGCGTGCGGATCGTCGCCCCGCCACCAGAGCGCGTGCATGCTGCCGCCCCGCGGCGCGCGCCACCCACCGCTCATCGCGCGAGCGTCGGGGAGCGACGAGACGATCGCGTCGAACGCCACGGGCGTGCCGTCGGCACGGCCGTGGCACATGCAACGCTCGACCGCCGCGAACCATCGCGTGGAAGGCAGGCCGGGCCAGCCGCACGCGTCGGGCGTCGACGGCGAGGCGATCACCAGCGGGAAGACGCGACCGACACGGTCTGTCGAGGGCGTCACCACGCCCACCCACGGCAGGGGACCGCAGACCGACGACGCCAGGGCGAAACGCCACGAGGGCATGTCGAGGAACCGTTCGCGCCATCCGTCGCCATGCCGCTCCGCCAGGCCGGTGAGAGACGCCTCCCATGCCAGATCCCACGGATCGACGAACGCCGCGGGCAGCCGGCGTTGCACGAAATCGCCGGCGCCCGGCAACTTGCCGTGGAAGCCTGCCGCGGGCGGGACGAGCGCGCTCATGCGGGGCACCGGAAGCGGCGGACGCTGTTGTCGCCGAACGGATTGCGCAGGCTCGCCGCGTCGATGTCGACGTTCGCGCGCACGGTGCCGAAGCCGAACGACGCGCCGTAACGCGTTTCCGTGCGGCGTTGCAACGATGCCGCATCGAGCGCATGGAACAGGCCCCATTCGCCGGCATAGACGAGCGCGGGAAGGGGCTGGCCCGACGTATCCCACGCGTCGACACGCGTCATGCCCGGTGTCGGTCCCGGCCATTGCATCGCCACCGGTGCCGACGGCTGGCCAGCCTTGTATTCGAAGACCTGTCCATCCACGGCGATCGTCATCCGGCCGATCCCCGGCGGCGGTGTCGTAAGCGATATCGTGAAGCCGACCTGCGGGCGCGGTCCGTCCCTGAAATACACCTGACGGATGGTGTCGGCGAGCTGTGCCGACGCCAGCACGGGCGCACCGCCATTCGCGGGCGCGCCGTCGCGGAAACGCCAGCTGGCCCCGCTGGTGTCGACGACGTTCGCCAGAGTCTGCCGGAAGTAGGCATCGAAGCGTCCGCCGTTGCCGAAGAGCGCCGCGAAGTCCTGCAGCGGAATGTCGTTGGCGCTGCCCGCGACGAAGGGATACCGTCCCTGCACGAAGCGCGTGCAATCGGCACCCGCCGCTTCGCGGAAACCGTTCGCCAGCGCGCCCGTCGCACCCTTGCCGACGAGCGATTCGCTGTTGCCGGCAAGCCCGCCCAGCCACGCCGAAAGCGGCGGCGGCAACTGCGCCGCGTCCTGCCGCATCGTCGCCAGCGCGGGATCGGTCTGCCCGACGCTATTCGCTCCCGGACGCGTCGTCAGCAACGTCTTGCTCAGCTGTTCCAGCGTCGCGAGCGTGCGGTCGAGCGGCATCGCGCCGGCCGTGCCATCCGTGAGGCGGTTCAGCGCGGCGAAATGCTCGACGATGGGCGCGTCGGCAGGCGTCGACGATCGGCTCGTGCCGGCGGCGTTGCCTTCGGCGATCACGCGCGCGATCTCGCTGCGACTCGTCGCCCGCTGCGTCGCGCGCGCCTCGGCGACGCCCGCGATACGTCCGGCCGTCGTGTCGGTGCGCGAGCCCGTGTCGCGAAGCAGGTCGGTGGTGTTGTCGCGAACGAGGAGCAGCAGCGCCTTCAACGGCGAACCCGGGGCTGCAAGGCGCGAGGCGACGCCGCTCGCTTCCTGCACGCTGGATACCGCAGGCAGTTCGAGATCGCCGATGAGGCCGTCCCAGGCGCGGATGTAATCGTCGACGTAGAGCGTGCGGACCTGTGTCGTCAGCGACGCGCGGCTCACGGGATCGGTCGCCGTCGCGCCGAAGACCCAGTCGTCCTTCGCGAAGCGGGCGACCGCCTCCGCGATACGGCCGGACGGCGCCTCGCTGACCATCGCCGCGAACACCGGGCGCGTGTACAGCGCCGGCAACGGCTTCGTCAGCGGCGCACCGCTGCGGCGGCGGAACACCTCGCCAAGCAGGCCGAGCGTCCTGTCGAGCCGCACGGGCGCGTCGCCGCGCCCCGCGGCGTCGATCCGGAGGTTGCCGTAGATCAGCGTCGCCAGGTCGGCCGCGCGAAGCGACGCGCGCGCCGACTCCACCAGCGCGTTGTCGACCGGCAACGCACGCAACGCGTCGCGACCGTCGAAAAGGACCCTGAAATGGTCCTGCAACGCCTGGACCAGCGTGTCCTCGTCGGGAAAGACCTCTCGCCAGCGCTCGCTGGCGAGCAGCACAAGCTGCGCATCGTCGCGATGGGCCGGCTCGCCAAGCATGAGGTAGCCCTTGAGCACCGTGTAGAGCCGCTGCGGATCGTCGGCCGCGTCGCGCAGGCCATCGCGGAACTGGAGCGCGAGCCCGGGCAGTACGCTGGCCTGGAATTCGCGCGACCGCGCGGCGCGCACGTCGTCGTAGAGCGATTGACCCTGATACAGGCCGAAGCGCATCGACCACGGGACAGGGTGCCGGACCTCGTCGGCCACCTGCTGCGCGCGCGCCAGTACGTCGAGGCGCGCGAGTGCCTGCGCGTAGTAAGCCCGCAACGAGCCCGGCGTCGACGGCGCGTTTGCCGGATAGTCCTGCAACGCCTGCGCGACACGCGCCACGTGATCGGCGTTGCGGCCGTAGCTGATCGCCATGCCGACGACGAGCGCGATCGTGAGCGCCGCGATGCCGCCCAGCGCCGCCGCTTCGACGACGCGTCGGCGGCGCAGCGCCACCGGGTTCGCACCGGCGAACCCCGCCTCCGGCAGGATCGTCCGCGCGATCAGGTGCTCGACGAAGAAGGTGCGCCGCTGCGCCCGCGACGACGCGGGCACGGCGCCCGCCATGCCGAACGAGCGCCCGACGACGGACAGCACGCGATCGATCGGCGTCCCCTCCTGCGTGCCGGATGTCATGTAAACGCCGCGGAGCATCGGCGAGCGGCCATAGCTATGACGACCGAAGACCGACGCGACCAGCGGCAGCACGGTGTCGCGCAGACAGCGCACCTGCTGCGGGAACGCGAACAACCGGCCTCGCCGGGTGAGGTCGCGCTCGGCGTGGATGCGTTCGATCACGCGCTCGTCGAGACGCCCGAGCAACGCATCGAACGCGTCGCCGAGATGCGTGTGCGCCGTCCCGTCGAGGCTCTGCGCCGCCGTGAAGGTCGTGCCCCAGACCTGGGCACGCGCGGCGGCATCGAGGCCGTCGAAGAACTCGAGGAAACCGGCGACGAGATCGCACTTGGTGAACACCAGGTACACCGGCACCGCCATGCCAAGCCGCGTGCCGATGTCGTCGAGCCGCTCGCGCAAGGCCTGCGCGTGCCGTTGCCTCGCTTCCTCGCCCATCGTCAGAAGCTCGACCGCGCTCACCGTGAGCACGATGCCGTTCACGGGACGGCGCCGGCGATACCGGCGAAGCAGTTGCAGGAAGCCGTCCCACGCCGAGGCATCCGCATGGGGATCGGAGTCCTGCGTCGTGTAGCGGCCCGCCGTGTCGAGGAACACGGCGTCGTCGGTGAACCACCAGTCGCAGTGTCGCGTGCCGCCGATACCGCTCAGCGAACGACGCCCCGTGGCCTTGAGCAACGGGAACTCGAGGCCGGAGTGTTCGAGCAACGTGCTCTTCCCCGACCCGGGCGCCCCGATCAGCAGGTACCACGGCAGGCGTTCGAGGTTGCCGCCACCGTCGCGACGCTTGCGCAACAGTGCCATCGCCTCGGCGAAACGCGTTCGCAGGACGTCGTTCTCCGCGCGTGCCCGCGCGTCGGCATCGGCTCGCGCGGGATCCGTCTGCGACGCGAGCTCCGCACCCATGCGCTGGCTGCGCCGCGCGGTCAGCCAGTGCCGCCAGGCGATCGCGCCTGTCCAGACGACGCACACGACGAGTATCGCGAGCACGCGTGCCGCGACACCGGTCAACGGCTGGCTGTCGCCGAGTCCGAGGTACGGGCCGCCGAACCAGATCAGCAGGGAAAGGAAGAGGATGCCGAGCGCGGCGTGAAACCACGCGTGGCGCAGCCATTGGGGTGCGGAAGTCATCCGGCCTCCGGAATGAAGAGGATCTCGACGCGACGATTGCGTGCGCGGTTGGCTGGCTGGTCGACGGGCGTCGCCACCGGTTGCGACGAACCGGCGCCACTCGTCTCGATGCGCCGCGGGTCGTGCAACCCGCGGGCGAGGATCGCCCCCACGTTGCTCGCGCGCGCGGCGGAGAGCGCCACGTTGTCCTTGAAACGCAGCGAACGGATCGGCTGGTCGTCGGTGTGGCCGACGACGACGATGCGGCCCGGCACACGGTCGAGGGCGCCCGCGATGCGCGAGAGCAGGCTCGCCTCGCCCGCCGCGACATCGGCACCACCGGACGGGAACATTTCGGTACCGGCAAGACGCAACGTCGCCTGACCGTCGGGCTTTTCGTCGATGCCGATCGCTCCGCGCCGTTCGTCGTCCGCCAGCAACTGCCGCAGGCTCGCCCGGGGCGCCTTCGGTGCGGCGGTCTTCACCGGCAGCGGTGCTCCCTGCAGGCCGATGGCCGCCAGTCGCGCGCCGACGGGCTCGGCGACGCCGCCGAGACGGCCATGCAGGTACGTCCACGTCGCCACGAGCACGCAGACGCCGCCAAGGGCCACCATCCACACGGGTAGCGCCCGGCGCTCCACGATCGGCCGGTCGAGGCCCTTCCACTGCGGCGACAGCGCCGACGCCGGAGCGGACCGATACGCCTGCAGTCGCCGATAGGCGTCTTCGCGGCGGTCGGCAAGCCGTGCGGCGCCACCGGGTTCCACGAGGTAGCGCCCGCCGAAGCCCAGCGCGAGGCAGAGGTACATCAGCTCCACGAGATCGGCGTGCCGGATCATGTCCTGGCACAGGCGGTCGAGAATCACGAAGAACTTCTCGCCGCCGTACGTCTCGCCATGGAACGTGACCAGCAACGTCTGCCGCTGCCAGCCGGTGCGCTCGCCCCACGGCGATTCGAGCACAGCCTCGTCGAGCATCGTGCACAGCACGTAGCGCGCCGTGACACCGCTCTGCGGGTCGACACCGGCACGCGCGACCGCATCGTCGAACTGACGGATGCCCGCGACCGCCCGCTCGCGCAGCACGTCCGGGTCGGGTGCGTCGACGCTGTGCCGAAGCTGCGCCGCCAGCAGAAGCAACGGATTCGCGGCACGCACGACCGGATTGCCGCCGGCCGGCGGCACCGTGGCCGGAAGCCGGTCGCGTCGCGGTGCCGTCGAGCGGGTCGGCACGGGCTCCGGCGCCGTGGCGGCACTGGGACGCACCACGGTCGCGTCGTCGGCGATGGATTTATCGTCGGGTCGCATCGGTCAGTTCCTCACGGCCCACAGTTCGAGGTCGAGGCCATCGAAGCCGTTGCCGAAGTGCAGCGCGACACCGCCCGACGTGCGCAGCGTCTTCCACATGGGCGACGCCTTGTCGAGTTCGAAATACTGGTAGCCGCTGCGATACGGGATCTGGCGCGGCGCGCTCTGCAGCGACGAAACGGCGATGCCGGGCAATTGCAGGTTCACCAGGTCGCGGATCTTCTCCACGGGCCCGATCTTCGACTGCGTCGGCAGGCGTCGGCGCATGTCCGCGACCGCGATGTCGGCCTTCGCGGCGAGCACGAAGCTCGCGCTGTCCAGGAGGTTGGTGTCCGACAGCGTGCCCACCCAGACGCCGAACTTGCGCTGCTGCAACGGCACCGGCACGGCGGTCTGTTCCAGCACGGCGCTGAGGCTGGTACGCAACGACAGGATCAGGGGCTCGAAGCTCTCGCGCAGGCGGTCGTGCCGGTACGGGGCGAATACCTCGCTGCGTTTCGTCGGCGACGTGAACGTCGCCAGCTCGCCGGCCAGGCCCAGCAGCAGGCGATAGAGATCTTCCGGATGCAGCAGCGGCTGTTCGGCGAGGTGCGCGAGCTGCGGCTGGAAGCGGTTGACCAGCTGGAGCATCAGGAAGTCGGCGAGCTCCGCCGTGCTGGTGCGATCGGTGCCCGCCACGCGCGCCGCCAGCGCTTCGCCGCGCTGGTGCAGCAGACCCAGCAGTTCGGTGAGCAGCAGGCAGAGCGGCTGGGCCGCGCGACAGGACAGCGCCGTCGGGATGAAGCCGTCGTCGAGCACGACCCGTCGATCCGCGCGGCATTCCACGAGGTGCGCCATCGGCAGTTCGAGCAGGCCTTCGCGCGGCTGCGACGACGCGACGATGCGCGCATCCATGCCACCGACGTCGAGGACCACCGTGCCCGGCGTGCTGCCGGAGGCATCGGCGACCTCCGCTTCGCGGACCCGGAAGCGGGCGAGCTGCCCGGCGGGCGACGCGTCGGGCCAGGCGCTCTCCGGCTGCGTCGGCGCGCGCAACGGCAACGTCAGATGGATCGTCTGATCGCGCCAGCTCGCATCGATGTCCAGCGGCGGCGGCAGCGGGCCACGGTCGGGCATCGAGAACGGCGTACCGTCCGGAAACACGCCGCGCGCCCGCCGGATGCCGAGCTTGCCGATCGCGAGCAGGTCGCGTTCGAGTTCCAGCTCGTCGAAGCCCCAGGGGTGCGGTCGCAGGGTCGCGGCCCGCAGCTCGATGTAGCGCTCGGTATAGCGGTCCTGCTGCTGCATGTGCTGCGGGCGCAGGAACAGGCCTTCGCTCCACACCACCTTGTTGAATGCGGTCATCGTGTCGCTCCGTCGCGCTTGAATCGCGCGAGTTGGTCTTCATACGCCCGGGCGAACTCGTCGCCGAACAGACGCCGGAACCGCTCGTCGGGGTCACCCGCGAGCCCGGCATGAAACGCGCGATAGCGCTCCCATGGGCCTTTCGACGCCGCGAAACCAAAGCGGCCGCGCCGCGCGCCCTCCTCCTCGAACCGCGACGGGTCGAACTGCGCGACGAGGTCGTCGAACGCGGCGCGCACGCCGGCGAGCAACGCCACCTGGTGGAGGCGGATGTCGTCCATCGCGTCGACGATCGCCGCGTCGCCGGAAAGAAACGCGTCGTTGGGTCCGGACAGCAGACGGCTCATCGCCTCTTCCGCCGTGGGCGCGAATTTCAGGGGGTTGTTTTCGGAACGACGGATCAGCGTCGCCGGCATGCGAAAGCCGTTCTTCAGCTCCGCACGCGCGCGCAACACGTCCATCACGCCGTCGAGCATGTGCAGGAAGAGCGTTTCCAGAAGAGCGGGTGCGGCCGTCGGCGTGGGCCGCTCCGGCAAGGCGGGTGCCGCCTCCGCGGCTACCGCGACGGGAACCTCCGTCACCGGCGTGTCGTCGGCGCGCGGCGCGGGCATCGCGAACAGGCTGCGCGTGCTGTCCCAGTGTTCGGGCAGGACGCCGGTGGCGGGCGGCGCCGGTGCCGGCTCGACGCGCGGCGTCGCGACGTGGTCCTCCAGCGCGGACGAGTGCGCCCATGAACGCTCCTGTCGTGGCGGCGTCGCGGCCTCCACCGGCAAGACGGTGTGGAACCACGCGAGCGGATCGAGTGAACCCGGGGTCGGCGAGACGACGTCGAGCGTATCGATCCCGCCTGGCACGAACGTGTCCGCCGGTGTCGGCATCGCCACGGCACCGCGCACGGTGTCCGAACCGCCGCGACGCGCCGTCGTCTGCGCGACGTCCGCGGGCGACTCGACGGTGGCCAGCACCTCGAACGTGTCGATCTGGATCAGGTCGCCATCGCGAAGGGCCACCGGCTCGCCGCCGCGCAACGGCTCGCCGTTGAGGAGCATGCCGTTCGTGCTGCGGTCCTCGAGGAAATACAGGCCGTTGAGGAAGCGGACGATCGCATGCTGCCGCGACACGCCCTGCGCATGCAGTACCCAGTCGCAGGGCTCCGCACGCCCGATGGTCAGATCGCGGCCTTCCACGCGCGTGGACGTGCGCTCGGCGATGTCGTTCGCATGCGTGCCCAGCACGGACAGGACCAGCGTCGGTCCGGTAAAACGGGTCATCAGGATTCCTCCGATCGGAGCAGCGGTACGCCGGCATCGACGAGCGCGCGGCAGCCCGCCTCGAAGTCGTCGCCGGCGGCGGCGAGGGTCAGCAGGGCGGCGCCGGCGACGACCGCCATCAGGTGGGTCGCGACGGGTGCGACCTCCTTGCCGTCGGCGTCGAGAAGAAAACCCTCGGACCAGCCGGCGGTGGCGGCGACGAGGGCGCCGACGCCCACGTAATGCCGGGCGGCCGCGTGAGCGAGGGCCGCGCGGCGATGGGTTTCGCTGCGATCGCGCGACCATGCCTCCGCGAGCCGGACACCTTCGCGCTCGTCCTCGGCGAGCGGTGCCGTCGTCGCGCACTGGCACAACCACGGCACCACATAGCTTCGCGGCAGGAGACGGACCAGCAGCCTTACGGCCGCGCCCGGCATGCCATCGTCGATGAGCGAGCGGATGGCGTCGCGCTGCGCGATACCGGCATGCAGGCGACGCAGTGCGGTATCGTCGAGCCCGATCTCGCGGGCGACGTCGGGAACGGAAGGTGTTTGCGTCATGGCGGTCACAGGAGCAGCGGCGGGAGGCCCTTCAGCACCGCCGGTCCCGCGGTCGAAGAGAGCATGAGAGCGGCGCCGGCGGTGACCGTGACGGCCGCCGTCGCGGTCACCGCCACCGTGGCGCCGGCGGTCAGCGACACGGCGGCGCCCGACGTGATCGACGTGGCGCCTCCGGCGGCGAGGTTGATGGCGCCCGTGCCGGTGAGGCGAAGGGTCGTGCCGACGATCTGCACCTCGCCCGTGCGTTTCATGACGATGCGCGCGAGCCCCGTCACGATCTCGATCTCCTCGCCCGCCTCGATACGCAGACGGCGGCCCACGTGCAGCGTGTCGTCACGCGCGACGTCGTGGCTGCGGTCGCGACCGACCTTCGTCGACTCGTCGCGGTCGATCGTGCTGAAGTGATCGTTCTCGGCCTCGTGCCGGAGGTCGCGCTGCGCATGCAGCAGTAGCTCTTCGTCGCCTTTCCGGTCTTCGAAGCGGATCTCGTTCGCCTCGCCCTGCGCGCCGCGCAGGCTGCGACTGACGACGCCACTGCGTGTCTTTTCTTCCGGCAGCGCGTAGGGCGTGGCGTGATCCTGGTTGTAGACCGAACCGAGAATCAGCGGCCGGTCGGGGTCGCCTTCGAGAAACCCGACGATCACTTCCTGCCCCACGCGTGGAATGAACTGCATGCCCCAGCGCTTTCCGGCCCACGACGAGCCGACGCGCACGGGGCACGACTGGTCGGCATGCGGCTTGCCCGGCGGATTCCAGAAGAACGTCACCTGCACGCGGCCCAGGCTGTCCACTTCGATATCCTCGTCGACCTGCCCGTACACGCGTGCCGTCTGCACGCCGGCGATGCGGGGCCGCGGCGTGGTCTGCGCGGTGCGGAAGGGGTGACGGCTGCGGATGACCTGGAAGCGGCAGGCGAACGGTGCTTCACCGGCATCGGGTTCGATCCCGCCCGCCTGGTAGTCGACCTCGACCAGCCGCGTCGTCGCACCGATGACGAGGTATTGCTGATTGGCGTCGGCGAGCGGGAAGTCGCGCAAGGTGAACAGCGCGCCGGTCATGAGCCCCGTCGCGTCCGTCGATGCCGATGCGGTCGCCGCGGCGACGTTGAGCGCGTCGGCGCGTACCTGCGCGAAGCGTTGTCCCGTCGCCTGGCGCTGCGCATAGCCGACGGAGCCATACGGATAGTCGTAGATGTCCAGCCCGGAAACGCCATGACTGTCCGCGGTGTCGCTGACCGGCTCGTTCGCGAGCAACGAGGCCTTCGGGCGCTGATAGTCGTAATCGTCCAGACGGACGCGCGTCGGGTTGACCGAACGCGCGGTGTGCCATTCGTGGATCGACGCCTTGACCCGATGGCCGCGCTCGGTCGGCGGCGCGTAGGGAATCGTCTCGAAGCCGGGCTCGGGTGCGTGCGCCCCGAGTCCATCGGCGAGCACCATCGTGTGGCGGCCCTTCGCATGGACGAAGTAATAGTAGATGCCCTCCTGCTCCATCAGCCGGCTGATGAAGTCGAAGGCGCTTTCCCGGTACTGCACGCAGTACTCGCGCGCATCGTAGGCGCCCGTGAGTGCGAGGCGCACGTCGCTGAACCCGTGTTCGGCGAGCAGGTCGCGCACGATCTCGGGCACGCTCCGCCCCTTGAAGATGCGACAGTCCGACGTCTGCGAAAGCAGCCACGCCTTGGGCCGGACGACGAACGCGTAGACGGCGTAGCGCACGTCCTGGATCGACACGAATCCGCCCTGCTCCGCCTCCGTGGCGATGCCGTTGAAGTACCGCACGTACCCCTGCGGCGTCGTCATCGTCACCGTCATCGGCGTGCCGAGCAGCGCGCGCAGGTCGACCTGCGCGTTCCGGCTGATCGCCTCGACGCGACATTCGAACAGACGACCGAGCGCCTCCGTCGCCGTCATGTTGGCGAAGAGGAGTGCCTCGCCGGCGTTCGACGTCAATGTGATCGCATGCGCCACCGGTTACTTCGCCCCGCTCGCCGGGGGAAACCAGTCCCGCCCGATACCGTTGCTGAGCGTCTTCTGCCAGCTCTGCGCATCCTTCTTGTAATCGACGCTGACCTTGAGGTCGGCGCGCAGGGCCATGAGCCAGCGCGCGGCGAGCTTCGTCAGCTCGCCCCGGATGAACTTCTCCAGTTCGATGCACCGCGCCGCCCGTCCCTCGCTGGATTTCGGCGCCTGGGCGATCGAACTGCCTGCGACGAAGCGATCCCATGCGGTCTTGTCGACGCCCGCGTTGACGAGATGCCGCCAGGCTTCCATCGGATTGGTGCCGGGCGCGTCCCACGCCCATGCGACCACGGCATCCCGGAAGGCACGCGGCGCCGCACCGAACGCCTGCGAGTTCTCGTCGCTCGCGCCCACCACCGCGTCGTCCTGGATCCAATGGATGTCCTTGACCTGCGGGCGGCTGCGGATCTCCACCAGCAGCGGCCACGACGTGGTGTAGCGCGAGCTCATGAAGTCCCTCGCCGCCGCCTCGGATCCACCGCTGCCGCCGAGGGCGCGGAGGTGCTCGCCACCACCGGCCTGTTCCAGGAAGTCCGCGAAGGCGGACAGGAGACAGCCGTCGAAGTCGTTGAATACGTGATTGCCCTTGGCCATGGTCGGTCCGGTCAGAGTGTGGTGACGTTGGCGAGGGACGCGGCGCGATCGCCGGTGTATTCCATGCGCGTGTAGAAGCGCTGGTAGTCGCTCTTGTCGATGGCACGCCACGTCGGCGAGTACGAGTCCTCGCCCAGCCGGTATCGGCAGAACACCGCGACGTGCCCGTAGTCGTTGAAGAGGCGGCGCAGCCGTGTGAGGTCGACGGTGCCGCCGCCGAGCATCGCGATCATCTGTTTCTCGACGACGCGCGAACGCGCCGCTTCCGAGGTGAGGGCGATGACCCGCGCCAGCGACGGCGTCATGGTCGTGCCACCACCGCCGCCCGACTGCAGGGCTCCCTCGAAGTCGGCCCGGGTCGCGGCGGTCTCCTTCAGCTCGCCATCGCCGTAGTTGTATCCCGTGAGGTTCACGCGCGCGCCGCCGCGCACGCTGTAACCCACGAGCCGGAAGTTGGGAACCTTGTAGAAATAGCGGTGTGTCGCGCCGCTCTCGTCCTGGTAGGCGACGGTCACATCGTGATCGCGGACCTCGGTCGTGTCGACGTTCCGGAACGCGACGAGGAACGCGGCGTAGGCGCGAGTGGCTAGCTGCAACGTGAGTTCGGTGGCCATGGCGACTCCTCAGGCTCCGGCGGAAATGCGGTAGGCGAACTGCCCGTCGACCACGTCGACGCCGATATGGCTGACCACGGCACCGGCGATGGTGTGACCGAGCAGTTCGCGACTGATGTCGGGCAGCAAGGTATTCGTCAGGATCGCGTCGATCATCCGCCCACCCGACTCGTTCTCCGTGCAGCGCGACACGATCAGGTCGACGACGGCATCGTCGACATCGAACGGCACGCGGTAGCGCGACTCGACGCGGCGCTTGATCCGGCCCAGCTGGAGGCGGACGATGCGCGCGAGCATGTCGTCGCTCAACGGGTAGTACGGGATGGCCACGAGCCTGCCCAGCAGTGCGGGAGGGAACACGTCGAGCAGCGGCGTGCGCAGCGCCTTCTGCATCGTGTCCGTGTCCGGCATGCGGGTCCTGTCCGCGCAGAGGCGGGCGATGGCGTCGGTACCGGCATTGCTGGTGAGGATGATGAGCGTGTTGCGGAAGTCGATGCTCCGCCCTTCGCCGTCCTCCATCACACCCTTGTCGAAGACCTGGAAGAAGATCTCGTGCACGTCGGGGTGCGCCTTCTCGACCTCGTCGAGCAGCACCACCGAATACGGCTTGCGGCGCACCGCCTCGGTCAGCACGCCACCCTCGCCGTAGCCGACGTACCCCGGCGGCGCGCCCTTGAGCGTCGACACCGTGTGCGCCTCCTGGAACTCGCTCATGTTGATCGTGATGAGGTTCTGCTCCCCACCGTACAGCGCCTCGGCGAGCGCCAGCGCCGTTTCGGTCTTGCCGACGCCCGACGTGCCCGCGAGCAGGAAGACGCCGATGGGCTTGTCCGGATTGTCGAGGCCGGCGCGCGCGGTCTGGATGCGCCGCGCGATGGCGTCCATCGCGTGGTCCTGGCCGATGACGCGCTGGCCCATGAGAGCCGCGAGATTCATCACCGTGTCGAGCTCGCTGCGCAGCATCCGGCCAACGGGAATGCCCGTCCAGTCGGCGAGCACGGCCGCCACGGCCTGGTGATCGACGGTCGGGAGGATGAGCGGCGACTCGCCCTGGCGTTCGGCGAGTTCCGCCTGCCGCACACGCAGTTCGGACAGAAGCAGGTCGCGATCGGCGGCGTCGCCCGTCGCCTCGTCGCGCAGCCGGGCCCTGAGGGCGAGGACCGCGTCGACGAGCGACTTTTCTTCGGCCCAGCCGGCTTCGAGATCGGACAGGCGCGCGCGTTCGGCGGCGAGGCGCGTGCCGAGCTCGGCCTCGCGTTCGGCGACATCGATGCCTACGGCTTTCTCGCGCGCGACGATGCCCTCTTCGGTCTCGAGCGCCTGGATGCGCTTGCGCGAATCGTCGACGGCGGGCGGGACCGCGTGCTGGCTGATCGCGACCCGCGCGCATGCCGTATCCAGCAGGCTCACCGCCTTGTCGGGCAGCTGCCGGGCCGGTATGTAACGATGCGACAGCTTCACCGCCGCGTGGATCGCCTCGTCGAGCACCTGCACGCCGTGATGCGTCTCCATCACGCCGGCGACCGTGCGAAGCATCAGCACGCCGCGCGCCTCGTCCGGCTCGTCGACCTGCACCGTCTGAAAACGACGCGTGAGGGCGGGATCCTTCTCGATGTGTTTCTTGTACTCGGCCCAGGTCGTCGCGCCGATCGTGCGCAACGTACCGCGGGCTAGCGCGGGCTTCAGCAGGTTGGCCGCGTCGCCGGTCCCCGCCGCGCCGCCCGCGCCGACGAGCGTATGGGCCTCGTCGATGAACAGGACGATCGGACGCTCGGATGCCTGGACCTCGTCGACGACCTGCCGCAGCCGGTTCTCGAATTCGCCCTTCATGCTCGCACCGGCCTGCAGCAGCCCCACGTCGAGCACGCGCAACTCCACGTCGCGTAACGCGGGCGGCACGTCGCCGGCCACGATGCGCTGCGCGAAACCTTCGACCACGGCCGTCTTGCCGACGCCCGCCTCGCCGACGAGCATCGGATTGTTCTGGCGACGGCGCATGAGCACGTCGACCACCTGGCGGATCTCGTCGTCGCGACCGACCACCGGATCCATGGCACGCGCACGGGCCTGCGCCGTCAGGTCGACCGTGTAGCGTTGCAGGCCCTCGCGTCCGCCGAGCGCCGCGGGCGCGGTGTCGCCGTCCGCGCCACGCGCGGCCGTCGCCATGCGGAACCCGTCGTTGGCGGCAAGCCGGTCTTCCGGCGAACCCGCGATGATCCCGGGCAGCGCCTCCGCGAAACCCTCCGCCCGCAGGCGTCCGAACTCGGCGGAGATCGTCGTCAGCACGTGGCGCAGTCGCCGCGTCTGCAGGATGCCGGCAACGAGGTAGCCCGTACGCACCTGCGCCTCGCCGAAGGTGAGTGTGGCGTGGACCCACGCACGTTCCACCGCTTCCTCGATATCGGCGGACAGGTCGCTGACCTGCGTCGCGCCGCCGGGAAGCCGCTCGAGCGCGTCCGTCATGTCGCGGGCGAGGCGGGACGGATCGATGCCCGCGTGGCGCACGATCCGGTGGAGGTCCGAGTCCGGCAGCTGCAGGACCTGGTGCAGCCAATGCGCGAGTTCCACGTCGCGGTGGCCGCGCAGGCGGCAAGCGACCGTGGCGCTTTCGATCGCCTTGTAGGCGATGGCGTTGAGTTTTCCGAAAAGCGCGGTTCGGCTGATGTCGGTCACGATGCGATCCTCGAACGATGCGTTGGAGCGGCAGGCCGCGAGGGCGCCGCATGGAAGGTGTCTGGTCCAAGGACGAGATCGTCCGCGTCGGACGGCCGGCGGAAGTGGCCGATCCACGTCGAAAGGCCCATCCGCGCCCCTCGCCCCAGGAGAGGCAGGGGAACGTCGTCGCGCGCCAGCACGGGCTGGACGTCCCACGCCAGCGGGTCGCCGACGTAGAAGCGGACGGCGGCGTCGAGCTCGGCGAGCGCGTCGCCACCGGGAAGGAAACGCCGGTAGTCAGCCATGGCCATGGGGCCCAGCCGGATCCGGAAGCGGTGCTGCGCATCGCGCACCGCGGCGCCGAGCACCGCCGTGTCGCCGAGGCCGGCCATCGATCGACCGAGACGGAGGCGGCCATCGTCCGGCAGTGCCATCCAGCCCACCGCGAATTCATCGACCGCGACGGGCACGTCGAAGAACGCGGCGAGGAACGCGGTAAGCCCTTCGGCGCTGCGTACCTGCGCGACGAGCCGCCCTGCCATGTAGCGACGGAACCGGTCCGGCAGCGCGTCGCGTCCAGCCAGCGCCTCGCCGTCGATGCCCGCGAGCGCGCCGGTGTACCGCGCGAACGCGTCGTCGTCGGGCCGGTCCCCCTGGGCCGTGGGCTGCGCCTCCGCCCATGCGCGGTAGAAAAGGCTGAGCGCGCGGTGGTGGAACACGTCCGCGAACGCGGTGAACGTGCGATCGCGTGCGACGCGCTCGCGCTCGAGCGTGTACTCGGTGAGGTGCGACGGCAGTGCGCCGTTAGGGCCCCAGAGTCCGAGCATCAGGCTGTGGAGGCGCGGTGCCGGCCCCGTCTCCAGGTCCACGCGGTCGATGGCGCGCGGCGCGAAGTCGAGCGACGGCGTGTGCGCCAGGCGCACCGGATCGTCGGCCGGTCGCAAGGACCGTCCGAGACGCGGATGCGTCACGTGCACGCATTCGATGCGCCGCAACGCGCCGAACCAGTCGAACGAACCCGGGTCGGCACGCAGCGCGTCGAACAGCGCTACAGGATCGGGCGCGTGCCGGAGCGAGCCGTCCACCGTGCCACCTCGTTGCGTTCCAGGGTATGCAGGACCGTCTCGGTGAACGAATTCAGCGAGACGTACCGTGCGAAGAAGTGCTGCATCACCGAACCGAAGACGAACGCGCCCGAGCCTTCGAAGGCGCGATCCTCGCAGGTGACGCGGATCTCGAGTCCGCGCCCGTACGTCGCGGGCCCGGGGATCGGCAGCCGGCGCACGATGGGCGCCGAGCGCACGTCGCGCACGCCTTCGACGAGCCGTCGCGACGCGGCGTCGTGTTCGTCGACGTAGAGCAGCAGCATGTCGCGCAGCGCGACCGCGCCGTCCTCGTGCTCCAGCAGCGAGAGATAGTTCAGCTGCAGGTGACTGATCAGCTTCCACGCCGCCTGCCCTTCGGCCATGGCGGCGCGCGGACGCATCGGTCCGGCAAGGCAACGGATGGCGCGCACGGGCGCATCGGTGTCGATCTCGAAGTCCGTGCGCCCCTTGCCGACGGGCATGTGCAACGGCAGGTCGCGGTTGCTGCAGAGCAGCCGCATGCCCACCTGGCGCAGGCTGCCCGCGTACGGTGCTTCGCGCCCGTCGACCAGCGAGAGGAAGACTTCGCTACCGCCATAGCTGGAGCGCGGCCCGTCGCGACGCTGCCGCGTCGAGAGGATGCGCGGCTCGCGGCGGATCGCATAGAACGCACCGGCCGGGTCGCGCCACGTCCGTGACGTACCGCCATAGAACGGATGAAATGTCTGCTCGGGCTCCTGGCTGTCGCCGAAGCCCTGCACGTCCGCGATGTCGTAGACCTCGAAATCCAGCGGTCGGGAGCGGTCGGCCAGCACGTGGTATTCGGTTGCACCGTCGCGGAGGTGGATGCGGTCGGCGCGACGCGGAAAGAGGTTGATCGCCGGGGTGCAGAACAGGCGCAGGAACGAGGCATCCACCGCGCCGTCGAGACGCGCGACGCTGCGGTCCAGCCAGACCACGATGTCGAACGACGCCGCGGACGACTGCGCGAGCACGCGCCGCAGGCCCGTGAAGGCCGCGAACTGGAAACGCTGCGGGCAGGCGAAGTATTCCTGCAGTAGACGATAGCCGCTGAACGAGCGATCCGAGGGCGGCAGCAATGCCTCGTCGTCGCCGAATCCACGCGGTTCGATACGCGCCTGCTCGACGAAACGCGCCTCGCCGTCGACGACCACGGAGAACCCGAGGCCATTCCCGAGTACCTGCTCGTGCAGGAGGCCCGGCAGGTCGCCGGTGCCGGCGAAGAACAGTGGCAATTCGTCGAACGTCAGCGCGTCCAGCCGCGTGCCGGCCTCCAGCGCGAAGCGCAGGCGGAGCGCGGCGCGCGGCGCGAGTCCGGCGGGCACGGCGAGTCCCGCCGCGGCGATGGCGGCGGGGCCGGGCAGATAGCGTGCTTCGCGTAGCGCCAACGGCAGCAGCGTCACCGCGTGCGCCGTCCGGTATTCGCACGGCGTCCGTTCGCCGAAACCGATCTGGCTACGCAATGCGGTGCCACGCGGCACGAGGTGCCCGTCGACGGGAAGGCTGGACGCTTCGTCGGGCGTCAGCTCCACGACCGTCATCGACGGCACCGGCGCGAGGTAGTGCGGATAGACCATGCGCAGCAGGTGCTGCGTGAACACCGGATGCTGGGCGTCCAGCTTCATCTGCACGCGCGCGGTCAGGAACGCGAAGCCTTCGAGCAGGCGCTCGACGTAGGGGTCCGCGCACTCGATGCCTTCCATCCCCAGGCGGCCCGCGATCTTCGGATACGCGCGAGCGAACTCCGCGCCCGACTCGCGGACGTGCTGGAGTTCCTGGTTGTAATAGCGAAGCAGTCTGGGATCCATGGCTCTAGCCGAGGCCTTCGAAGACGCTGAAACGCGCGGTTTCCAGGTCGACGTCGGTCTTCAGGTACAGGTTCAGGGGCATCGGCTGCGCCCACATCGTGGAGACGATGCGGAACGACAGGGTGAGGCGGTCCATGCGCGAGGTGTCCGTCGTGACGTCGACCTGCAACGTGGCCGGGTCCAGTCGCGGCTCGAACGCGACGATCGCCGCGCGGATGCGCTGCGCGAGCACGTCGATATCCATGCCCGCGATCACCGCGCCCGTGAGGTCGGGGATGCCATAGCCGAGCGTCGAACTCGCGACGTGCAGCATCCCCGGTGGGTCGTCACGCATCGTGGGGCGCGTGGTGTTGAACAGCCAGCCCAGGTCGCGTACCACGTAGTCGCGCAGGCGCGCGGCCGTCATGGTGCGTTTGTCGCGTCCCTCCTCCGCGACGTGCGGTTCGTCGTCGCGGAGGCGGTCGAGCAGCGACGGCTGCAGGCGTTCCTGGTTAGCGAGGCCGGCCATGGGCGACTCAGGCCTGGCCCTTCACCTGCTGCATGTCGTACGTGAAGTCCTTGGTGCCGCCGTTCGGCTTGCCCTTGTCGTCCTGGGGCTGGAACGCGTACTTGAACTTGCCGAAGTGGAGCGTGATGTTTTCCGTCAGACGCTCGTCGCCGCCACTGCCGCCGGTGGAGACCGACGTCACCATCACGCCCTCGCTGAGCTCGATCGTGAGGAAGTCCGTCTGCTCGCCGGTGGCGTTGGTGACGTACAGGGTGGCGTCGTTGACGCGGGCGCCGGTGCAGCAGGCATTGAGCAACGCGTTGGAGCACGAGTCGACGTACTTCGTGATCGTGATGTCCTGCACGTTGGCCTTGCCGCCGGAGGCGTAGCCGGCACCGGTGTGCAGGTTGCCCGAGTTGCTGGCGCCCCACGCCCAGGCGAGGATCGGCACCTGGCCCTTGTGCTTGGCATGATTGGAGGCTCCTTCGATCGCGACCTGACCGGAGCCGAACTTGATATGCATGTCGTAAGCCATGAACGCTTTCCTCGTTGAACGGATGGCAAAGGATGCCCGTCGCGTCCGGTGGCAGCCGGACGCGCGGGGTGTCATTCAGAAGGGAATCAGGCGGCCTTGCCCGAGGGCAGGCGTGCGACCAGGCGCAGCGACACCGTGAGGCCTTCCAGCTGGTAATGCGGTTTCAGGTAGAACTTGGAGGTGTAGTAACCGGGGTTGCCCTCGACCTCTTCCACCACGACCTGCGCGGCAGCCAGCGGCTTGCGCGCCTTGGTTTCCTCGCTGGAGTTGACCGGGTCGCCATCGACGTAGTTGAGCACCCAGCCCGTGAGCCAGTTCTCCATCTGCTCCCGCGTGCTGAACGAGCCGATCTTGTCCCGCACGATGCACTTCAGGTAGTGGGCGAAGCGAGAGCAGGCGAACATGTACGGCAGGCGGGCGCTGAGCGCCGCGTTCGCCGTGGCGTCCGCGTCGTCGTATTCCTCCGGGCGCGCGAGCGACTGGGCACCGATGAATGCCGCCATGTCGGAATTCTTGCGATGCACGACGGGCATGAGGCCCATCTTGTCGAGCTCCGCCGAACGACGGTCCGTGATCGCGATCTCGGTCGGGCACTTCATGTCCACGCCGCCATCGTCGCTCGGGAAGACATGCGCCGGCAGGTTGTCGACGATGCCGCCGGACTCCACGCCACGGATGCGCGTGCACCAGCCGTACTGCTTGAACGAGCGATTGATGTTCACGCCCATCGCGTACGCCGCGTTCTGCCAGGTGTATTTCGACGAATCGGCGCCGGCGGTGTCTTCCTCGAAGTCGAAATCCTCGACCGGGTCGGTCTTCGCACCGTACGGCAGGCGGGCCAGCGTGCGCGGCATCGTGAGCGCGACGTACTTCGCGTCCTCGCTGTCGCGCAGCGATCGCCAGCCGGCGTAATCCGGCGTGGTGAAGATCTTGGCCAGGTCGCGCGGGTTGGCGAGTTCGCCCCAGCCGTCCATGCCGAGCAGGCCCGGCGCGGCCGCCGCGATGAACGGTGCGTGCGAGGCGGCGGCGACCTGCGCCATGCCGCGCAACAGCTCGACGTCCTGCGGGCTGTGATCGAAGAAGTAGTCGCCGATCAGACAGCCGTACGGCTCGCCGCCGAGCTGGCCGTATTCTTCCTCGTAGACCTTCTTGAAGATCGGGCTCTGGTCCCACGCCGTGCCCTTGTAGCGCTTCAGCGTGCGGCCCAGTTCGTTCTTCGACAGGTTCATCACGCGGATCTTCAGCTGCGTGTCCGACTCGGTGTTGGTCACCAGGTGGTGCAGACCGCGCCACGCGCCTTCCAGCTTCTGGAACTCCGGATGGTGCAGGATGAGGTTGATCTGCTCGCTGAGCTTGCGGTCGATCTCGGCGATGTAGGCGTTGATCGTCTGCGCGACGTCGTCGGACACCACGTCGGCGCGATCGAGCACCTGCTCGGCCAGCGTGCGCACGGCCGATTCGACCTCTTCACGGGCACGCTCGCTCTTGGGACGGAATTCCTTGGTCAGCAGGGCCGCGAAATCGTTGCCCTCGACGGTGGCGACGGCCGCGTCCGGGGACTGGGTCTGTGTCGTGGCCATGGTCAGCCCTCCTGCGTATCGGTGGGAGCGCGCGTCGCGGCCAGCGCCGCCAGCAGCGCCGGGTCCTGCAACGCCTGCGCGATGAGCTTCTCCGCGCCGGCCTTGCCATCGAGATAGGTACCGAGGTTCGCCAGCTGCGTGCGGGCCTCGAGCAGCTTCGCCAGGGGCTCGACATGGCGCGCGATGGCCGATGGCGAGAAATCGTCCATGTGGCTGAAGCTCAGGGCGACGTTGAGGCTGCCCTCGCCCGTCAACGTATTCGGCACGCTTATGGCGACCGACGGCTTCGTCGATTCGAGCCGGTCGTTGAAATTGTCCGCGTCGATCTCGAGCGCCTTGCGCTCTTCCACCGGGGGCAGATCCACGGCGCTCGCGCCCGAAAGATCGGCCATCACACCCATCACGAAGGGAATGCTCACCTTCTTCTGGGCGCCGTATAGCTCGACGTCGTACTCGATCTGGACCCGCGGCGCGCGATTGCGGGCGATGAACTTCTGGCTGCTCGACTTGGCCATCGCTATTCCTGTGGCATCAATAGACGCAATGAATCACTTTGATAGTTTTATTTCACACCATCAATCGAGAGGCCATTCTCGACCAGTGGTCCCGATACCTGAAATCGTTCGTGGATATAGGAGGCATAAGGAGATGTGATGGCTTCCGCTGCAACTTTCGAAGCGCAGAGCCGGTACGCGCGACGCATGGAGGCCATGGGTGGGAGCCAGCCTGCTGGCGAAGGGTGCTCGCGGAAAGGCCCCATCGCCAGCAGGCTGGCTCCCACCCAAGCGATTGCCGCGTCACATGGGCGACGGCATCATGCCCGCCATGACATCCGTTTCGATCCTCCCCGATTCCGCTCCCGCGCCGGTCGCCTCCGGCGGCATGGTCGTCAACTGCGTGGCCTACCGCACCGATGGCTGCCGCATCGGCGACGTCAGCATCGACGCCATCAGCGACGTGCTGAAAGAGCCCGATACCTTCGTCTGGGTCGGACTCCATGAGCCGGACGAGGCGCTGCTGCTCAAACTGCAGGAGGAATTCAACCTGCACGATCTCGCGATCGAGGACGCGCAGCACGCGCACCAGCGCACCAAGATCGAAGCCTATGGCGATTCCCTGTTCATCGTGGCGCAGACCGCGCAGCTCGTCGGCGGCAACATCGCCTTCGGCGAAACCCAGATCTTTCTGGGGCAGCGCTATTTCGTGACGGTGCGTCACGGCGCTTCGTTGTCCTACGCGCCGGCCCGGCGCAGCTGCGAGCAGACCCCCGAGCTGCTGGCCATGGGCCCGAGTTACGCGCTCTATGCGGTGCTCGACTTCGTCGTGGACAACTTCCTGCCGATCGTGCGCGACTTCCGGCAGGAACTGCACGAACTGGAAAACGACATCTTCGCCGAGACGTACAACCGACAGACCATCAAGCGGCTGTACGACATGCAGCGCGAGCTGATGACGCTGCGGCTCGCCGTCGCCCCGCTGCAGGACATCGTCGCGCAGCTCACCCGCCTGCATCCGCACCTCATCCACGAAGAACTGCGCGCGTATTTCCGCGACATCTACGACCACGTGTTCCGCGTCAACGAATCCATTTCCGCCATGCGCGAAATGCTCGGCGCGGCGATCAGCGTGAACCTCGCGCTGGTGACCTTCGGCCAGAACGAAGTGATGAAGAAGCTCGCCGGCTGGGCCGCGATGCTCGCCGCGCCGACGCTCATCACGAGCTGGTATGGCATGAACTTCGCGCACATGCCGGAGCTCGACAAACCGTGGGCCTACCCTGCCATCACATGTCTGGTCGCCTGCATCGTCGGCGGCATCTTCATCGCGCTGAAGCGCAATCGATGGTTCTGAACCGCATCACCGCCTGAACCGATCAACCCCCTGCCCATCGTCCGGACTTGCCGGCAGCCCGATCTAGTGTGGGAGCGCGCTCGCGCGCGAATGGGTGCTTGCCGCGAGCACCCATTCGCGCGCGAGCGCGCTCCCACACAAGCATCCAGACCGCGAAATTCCTCATCGTCGCCAATCACATGTTGTGCGTCGCGATCGATGCAACCCGTTGATTGAGCGAGCACAGAACGACATCGCCAACCCATAGTGGCATCATCCGCCCCCTGGACACCCACAGGAACAGGCATGAAGCCCTGCAAGTGGCGCCCCGGAGCAGGCCTCGGAGGCATGGGCGCATGCGCGATCGCTCCGTCCATCACCGCTCGCTCGCGCATCGGCACGCCGCGCGATCTGCGCGACCGTGCATGGCGCGACAGCAGCCAGCCGATGCTCTCGCGACGCGGGTTACGGCGCCTGGCGTTGCCCAGGGACCATTCGCTGCTCATCGCATCGGGCGACTACCCCGCTGCGCACGAGGTCCTGCGAGGCCTGCTGCGCGATGCCCGTGGGCCCTTGCTCGTCATCGACATGGACGGCGCGATGCACGCGTCCACCGCGGGGTGGCGCACAGGACCCGTACGACGGCTGTCGCCCTTCGGCGGCGACCATCCATGGAATCCCCTCGCCTACGCGTGGACCCCCGAGCGTCTCCGGCGGGACCGCATCACCGAACTCGCGGCGCTCTGGTATCCCGGACGCGGCGAGACGGAACGCGCCATCGCCACGCACGTGCGAAACCTCTTCATCGCACTGACCGGTGCCGTGGACGACGTGCTGCGCCACACGAATACCGTCGCGCCACCCGCACCCGGCGACCTGTGGCGTCTGGCCATCGATTCGGACGACACGCGCACGTTCCGCGAGCGCCTGTGCACGGTGGCCGCCGCGGACGGCGTGCGCTCCGTGTACGCCAACGTGCTAGCTGCCTGCGCGAGGCTCGACGATGTCTCCCTGACGCGCGTGCTTCGCCGCCTGAAGGAGCCGCTCGAGCTCCTGGAACACGAGGCATGCGACACCGGAACGCGCGGCCTCCGCGCGTTCGCGACGGGTACCGGCAGCACCTATCTGCACGTGCCTTACGCGCGGCGAAAACAGGCGACGCCGCTGATCGAAGCCGTCGTCACGCAATGGGTGGCCTCCGCCCGCGACCATGCCGGAGCGACGCTGGCCGTCCATGCGCTGGATCTGTTTCCCGCGCTGCCCAGCCTCACGGCGGCGTCGGGGATCCGTTGCATCGCGACCGTGCGCAACCTCGAGAACCTGCTGCTCGCTTACGACCGCAAGGCACACGACCTCGCACGACGCTTCGACCTCGTGGCCCTGCACGCCCCGGACACCACCCGGCAGGCCAGTCGTGACGCCGGTGCGATAGCGCAGTGCGCGAAAGCGCATGGCAACCCCGAGGCGGAGCTCGCCACCCGCGACCTCGTCGCCCTCCGTGCCGGAGAGCAGATGCTGATCGGCCCGACGCTACCCAGACCGATACGCTGCCGCATCGCCCGACCCCGAAACCACGCACCCCATCCCATGGCGGATGTGCAGGGCGAGGTCACGCCGTTTCCGCCACCGCTGGCGGCGCTGGCCGCGTCGGTACGCCGCCGATGACGCAAAAAAGGACACCTGACAGGGCACCGACGATCAGACCGACCAGCGCGAAGCGTGCGACGCCGTTCGTGAAGTGGTCGCCGTGCACCATCGCTCGCGCGAACACCACCAACGCGATGGCGCCGATCACGCTCGCGCCGGCGCAGACATGCGCGACGTCCAGCCGGCCCCTATGCGTAAGCCAGGCGATCCACGGCCATCCGAAGGCAAGCATCGCCACCGCGGCGACCGGCACGCCGAACGCGTACGTAAAGGCGGACAACGTGGTGGTAGCGTCGCGACCCGTCGCATGGCCGATGAACGCGTTGTAGACGGCGTTCATCAGAAGAAACACGAGCGGTGTGAGCAACGGCGTCGCGACCATGGCGATGCGTAGTCGGCGTCGGTTGTGAACCATGTCCCGATCTTCCCCATGCTGTCGTCGGACAAGGAAATGGCCGCACATGCCGGCCATTTCGCTTCACTGTTACTTAGCCTTCGGTGCCGTCCATTCCTTCAGCCAGGCGTTTACCGTTTCGTGCCACTGCACGCTGTTCTGTGGCTTCAGCACCCAGTGATTCTCGTCCGGGAAGTGCAGGAACTGGCTCGGGATGTCGCGACGCTGCAGCGCCGTGAACGCACCGAGTCCCTGCGTATCCGGGATGCGGAAGTCCTTGCCACCATGGATGACGAGCATCGGCACGCGCCAGTCCTTGACGTGGTTGACCGGATTGAACCGCTCGTAGTTTTCCGGGTGGTCGTACTGCGTGCCGCCGTTTTCCTTCTCTTCGAACCAGAGCTCTTCGGTTTCGTAGTACATGGCGCGCGCGTCGAAGACACCGTCGTGGTCGACGAAGCACTTCCACGGCTGGTTCCAGTTGCCCGCCATCCAGTACACCATGAAGCCACCGTAGCTCGCGCCGAGCGCGCAGGCGCGGTCACCGTCGAGGAACGCGTACTTCGAAAGCGCGCTGCTCCAGCCCGCCTTCAGGTCGTCGAGCGGCTTGCCGCCCCAGTCGCCCGAGATGGAATCGGTGAACGCCTGGCCGTAGCCGGTGGAACCGTGGAAGTTGACCGTGACGACCGCGAAGCCCTGGCCCGCGTAGGTCTGCGCGTTCCAGCGGTAGCTCCAGCTGTTCGTCATCGCGCCCTGCGGGCCGCCGTGGATGATGAAGGCGACCGGATAGGTCTTGCCGCGCTTGAACCCGACCGGCTTCACGACGTAGCCCTGCACCGTCTCGTTGTTCCAGCCCTTGAAGGTGAAGAACTCGAAGTCGCCCATCTGCGCGCCCTTGAGGCGCTTCGCGTTGTAGTGCGTGATCTGCTTCAGGCCCTTGCCCTTGAGGTCCGCCGTGTAGAGATCGGCCGGGCGCTTCAGGTCGTCGCGCGTGAGCAGGAACTTCGACGCGCCTGCCGAGAAGGCGCCAACGGAACCGTCGGTCACCAGCATCGTCGCCTTGCCCGTGGCCACATCGATGGCGAAGAGCGGATGCTGGCCGTTGTCGTCGGTGGTCGTGTAGAGCGTCTTGCCATCGGCCGACACCTGCAGCGCACCCGCCGAGCGATCCCACGACGGATCGATCTCGCGGGTGGCACCGCTGGCGAGATCCATCGCCATGATGCCGAAACGATCGGCTTCCGAACCCGGCTCCTTCATGGCGGTGTAGAACAGCGTCTTGCCGTCGGGCGACACGAGCGGGTTCGCATCCCATGCGGGATTGGCGGCGGTGAGGTTCTTCGGCGTGGCCGAGCCGTCGGCCGGCACGCTGAAGATGTCGAAGTTGGTCGACCAGGGCTCCGTCTTGCCGGCGATGCGGGCATCGAAGAACACGGTCTGGCCATCGGGCGAGAACGAGAACTCGTCGTCGCCGCCGAACGGCTTGCTCGGCACGTCGCCGTCGATACCACGGCTCAGCAGCACGGGCTGCGACGCGCTGCCGGCATCGGCGATGTAGAGCTGCGAGCGACGGCCGTCGGACCACGTGTCCCAGTGGCGCACGAAGAGCTTGTCGTACACGACGCCAGACGCCTTGTCCTTTTCGCGCCCGTCGAGACGCTCCTTGGTGCACGCCAGGTCGGCGCAGTCGGTGAAGACGTCGTAGCTCAGCAACAGCTTCGAACCATCCGGCGACAGCTTGAACGCATTGACATCGAGCGGACCGTCGGTCACCGCCTCGCCCGTGCGCACCGTGAGGGAAAGGCCCTTGCCGCTCGCATCGGCATCGAACGCGCGATGCCAGACCTGCGCGGTGCCGTCCTTCGGTGCCGTGTAGTAGATGGACTTACCATCCGGCGCCCAGCGCGCGGACGAACCCTTGTCGACCACCTTGACCGGCTGCGGCGGCTTGTTGAGATCCAGCACGTACAGCGACGTGACGCCCTTGTTCGCCGTGTAATCCGTGGCACGCACCGAGAACAGCGCGTAACGGCCATCGGGCGACAGCTGCGGATCGCCCACGCGGTCCATCATGACCAGATCGCGGATGGAGAACGGATGCGACGAGGCGCTGTCGGCATCGGCGGCCAGCACGGGGCCGGACGCGAGCGCGAGGGCCAACGCGGCGAAGAGGGGTTTCATCGGTGGAGCTCCCTTGGGTGATCTGGCGGGCACGGTACGGGGCGGGGGGCGGGTGTGCAAGCGCCTGCCCTCGCGCTTCCGGCGAAACGGGTAAGCTCCCCGGTCGCCCGACCGGCCATGGCGGGTCATTCCTGGGGAAGTGTCTCGATGCAAACTGCCGCCACCCGAAGGTCGCGCGAGCGTGCCGCCCTGATCGCGATCGTCGTTGTCGCGTTCGTCGTCCGCGTCGCCTACGTCCGCATGGCCGTCGTCGACGACCCGCTGCGCGGCGATGCGTGGCAGTACTTCTGCTACGCATGGAACCTGCTGAAACACGGGACGTTTTCGCTTGCCGGCCCCAGTGCCACCATCGTTCCGCCCGACAGCTTCCGCGACCCGGGGTATCCCGCGTTCTTCGCGTTGCTGATGGCGCTCCGGGGTACCGGCCGGGAGGTCTATGACGCGCTGCTGCTCGCTCAATGTGTGCTGGGCGCGGCGACGGTCGGTCTCTGCATGGCGCTCGCGCGGCGTTGGATGGGTTTCGCCGCGGCGTGTGCCGTCGGCATCCTGATGGCCTGCTGGCCTCACCTCGTGGGCTTTGCCGGGTATGTCCTGAGCGAGACGCTGCTCGGCTTCCTTCTTGCGCTGGCGATATGGCTGCTCGACACGGCGGCGCGCCACTCCTCGCGCCCGCTCGGCGCCGCAGCCGGCGTGGCGTTCGCCGCCGCCGCGCTCACGAACGCGATCATTCTGCCCATCGTTCCGCTACTCGCGATCGTCGCCGCATGGAAGTGCCGCTCGCAGCGCGCGCTCTGGCTGGTCGTGCTCGTCGCGTTCGCGCTGCCTTGCGCCGCGTGGATCGCTCGCAACGCGACCCTGCCGCCCGCGTCCAGCGCGAGCGGCAGGGCGGCGATCAATGTCGTGCAAGGCGCATGGCCCGAATACCACGCTGCCGCGTTCCGGGCGATCCAGCTCGGCGATCCGCAGGCAAAGGAAACGATGATCGCCATCGACGCCGAGACCCGCACCATGCTGGCCGACCCGGCGGCCGGGATGAAGCGAATCGCCGATCGTTTCGCGCTTCGCCCGCTGCACTACGCCGCCTGGTACGCGCGGAAGCCCGCCCTGCTCTGGGCGTGGGACGTCGGCGTGGGCCAGGGCGACATCTATGTGTTCCCGACGTTCCACTCGCTGTTCGAAGACAACGCGGCGTTCCATGCCTGGGCGGGCGTGTGTTTCGTGCTCAATCCGATGCTCGCGCTGCTGGCGCTCGCCGGCTGCGTCGCAGCGATCTGTTCGTCGTCCCCGCCCGCCGCCCGCTGGACCGCCGCCCTTCTCATGATGGCCACGCTGCTGTTCTCGCTGCTGCAGGCCGAGCCGCGCTATGCGGTGCCCTACCGCGGACCGGAAGTGCTGATGGCCGTCTTCGGAGCGCTGTCGCTGCATCGCTGGTGGGTCATGCGTGCGCGGCCCGCATCCGTTTGAATTGTCACGTAAAGCATGCCCCATAGCGTCACATAGTGACGCTCATCGTCACACTCGCCACCCCGATCGTGACGCGATCTGCAATACGGTGACGACATGTATTGTTTAACCGGCATGGGTATGCAAAATCTGCCGGGCCTGCTTTACAGGGCGAGCCACCACGGCGCATGGCACACAACGTGCTTCGATCCGGGGTGAGCTTCCTGGTCGTTTTTTCCTCGGCAATGACGAGGGGGGAGCCGGGCCAGCCTAGGAGGCCCGGTGCTAGGGCTCAGGGGGCGTCATACACCAACGGTTAGCTAACCATTCGAGGAACTGTTCCATGAAGACCATGCAGAAGGGCTTTACGCTCATCGAACTGATGATCGTCGTCGCGATCATCGCCATCCTGGCCGCCATCGCGATCCCGCAGTACCAGGATTACACCAAGCGCGCCAAGGTCTCGGAAGGCCTCGTCCTCGCCGACGCCGCCAAGCTCGCCGTGTCGGAGACGTACCAGGCCAAGGGTGCGTGGCCGGCCACCGAGGCGGCTGCAGGCTATCAGACTGCCAAGAGCACCTACGTTGAGAGCGTGGGCGTCAAGGATGGCGTGATCACGGTGAAGTACAAGAACATCAAGGACAGCAACATCGACGGCAAGACGATCATCCTGACGCCGACTGCAACCCAGGGTTCGATCCAGTGGGATTGCAATGGCGCCGCAGGTCTCGGTGGCACCGCAGGTACCATCGGTGGCAAGTTCGTCCCGGCCAACTGCCGTAAGTAAGTAGACACGCTGCATCTGCCGCCGCCTGGCACGAGCCCGGCAGTGGTCATCCGGAAGGCTCCTTCGGGAGCCTTCCTTTTATCGGCCGGTCATGCCTACAGGGGGCATACCAGGAGGCGCACGGCAATGAAAGCGACGACGAAAGGCTTCACCCTCATTGAGCTGATGATCGTCGTGGCGATCATCGCCATCCTGGCGGCCATCGCCATTCCGCAGTACCAGGACTACAGCCGCCGGGCGAAGGTATCCGAGGGCATCGTGCTCGCGGACGCGGCAAAGTACGCCGTCGCCGAAACTTACGGATCGCGCGGACAGTTCCCCGCGAGCGCCAGCGAGGCGGGCTATCAGACCGGAACGAGCACCTATGTCAGCCGGGTCGAGATCCTCGACAAGGGCGTGATCAAGGTGACGTATCGCAACATCGACGCCAGCAAGGTCGACGGAAAGTACTTCACGCTGACGCCGACCGCGAGCGGTGGCATCATCACGTGGAGCTGCAACGGTGCCGCGGGCTTCGGCACGCCCGGCAACCTCACTGCAAAGTTTCTTCCAGGCACCTGTCGTAGTTGATCGTAGACTCCGACGCGCCACCATGACGCCGGAGTCCCCTTGTCCAACCCTGATGTTCCGAGATTCGTCGGCGGTCGCCTTCTGGCCGGCGCGCTGTTCGCCGCCGTGCTGGCGCTCACCGTCGCCATCTATGCCGCGGGCCTGCATGGCCCCTACCTGCTCGACGACATCGGCAACCTCGAGCCGCTGAAACGCTGGGTCGACGGCGCGCTCGGGTGGCGCGGCGTCGTCTTCGACAATCGATCCGGCCCCGGTGGCCGGCCGCTGAGCATGCTCTCGTTTCTCGCGAACGCGTGGATCGCGCCGGACCTCGACACCTTCGGCTTCAAGGCGACCAACCTCGCCATCCATATCGCCTGCGGCGGGCTCGCCTTCGCGCTCGTGCGCGCGCTCTTCGCGCAAGGGGGTATCGCGACACGACATGCGGTCCTCCTCGCCGCGTTCGTCGCCACCGCCTGGTTGTGGCTGCCGCTACAGGTGAGCACGGTCCTCTACGTCATTCAGCGCATGACGCAGCTGGCTACCCTGCTCGTCTTCGCGACCCTCGTCCTCTATCTATGGGGCCGCGTGCGCGTCGCCAGCGCACCCCGCATGTCGGCCGCGGTGCTCTGGCTGGCCGTACCCACGGTGACCCTGCTCGCGGCGTGCGCGAAGGAGACGGGCCTCCTGGCCATCCCGCTGGCCGCCGCCATCGAATACTCGCTGTTCGACCGACGCACGCGCCCACGCCACGTGAACGCGTTCTTCGCGCTCACGGTCGCTTTGCCGGTACTGGCGGGCCTCGTCTTCCTGTCGCTGCGACCGGACTGGATCCTCAAGGGGTACGCCGCTCGCGACTTCACGCTCCCCCAGCGGCTCATGACCGAACCGCGCGTGCTGTGGGCGTACCTGCAAACCACCTTCTTTCCCGTCGGTCCGCGCATGGGTCTGTTCCACGATGCGTATCCGGCATCGACCGGGCTTCTCGCACCGTGGACCACGGCGATCGCACTGCTGGCATGGGGCGGCACGATCGTCGCCGCTTTCGTTCTGCGCCGTCGCGCCCCGCTGTTCACCGTCGGCGTCGCCGGCTTTCTCGTCGCCCATGCGCTGGAAAGTGGACCGATCGGTCTCGAGCTGTACTTCGAGCATCGCAATTACGGCGCCGCGCTGTTCGCGCTCGTCGCCGCCGTCGGCCTGCTACGCCTCGCCCTCGGATCGAGCATCGGGAAACCGCGCGTGCGCCGCGCCATGGTCGCATGTGCCGTGGCATGCCTCGCCATCTACGGCCTCGGCACCCTGAATCAGGCTCAGGGATGGAGCAACGCGCCGGTGTTCTATGCGATGCAGTACGACTACAACCCCGACTCGCCGCGGCTGCTCTCCAACCTGACCGGTCGTGCCCTGATGGCGCACGATCTGGACGGCGCACTCCGCTACATCGCGGCCGGCGAACGTGCTGGCCCGGACGCCGAACGCATGACGGCGACCATCTGGCGGTTTCTGGCGTACTGCGACGTCGATGCCGCGCCCGCACCCGCATCGCTCTACGATGAATTCGCCGAGCGTTCCCAGGGGCGCATCACGTCATACGCCATGGTCGGCTGGGAGCTCCTCGCCAATCACGTCGTCGACGGATGCCAGTCGGTGGATCGGGTACGGCTCGTGGGCCTCGCGAAAGCCTGGCTCGCCCGGACGCGCCAGCCGGGCGACGATCAGGCCGTGTGGCGCACGCGATTCAACACCGGTCGCATCGCCGCGCAGACGGGCGACATCGCGGACGCGCGCGTGCTGGTGCACGAGGCGTGGCTGGATAGCGACCGCAATAACGGCATCGGCGTGCTTCTCTTCCAGCTGGATGCCTCCGCTGGCGACGTCGCGGGTTGCCGGGAAGTCCTCGCCGCGTTACAGCGCAGCGAGGGCGGCGCCGATCGCCGTCTGAACGAGGCCGTCGCCACGTTCCGCGCGGCGCTGGCGAGCGGACAGATCGCGGGCAAGGATCCATGAGCCTGTACGACACGCTCGCGCGCTGGCGGTGGATCGCGCTGGTTGTCGCCGTGATGGTCGCGCTTACCCTCGCGACTTACATGCCCGGCTTCGGCGGCGGCTTCGTCTTCGACGACTACCCGAACATCGTCGACAACCCTGCCGTGCAGCCGTCGTCGGCGTCGATCGCAAAGCTCACGGCGGCGGCACTGTCCTCGCCGTCGAGCGACCTGAAGCGACCGCTGTCCTCGCTGACGTTCGCTGCCAATTACCTCGTCGGTGGTCTGGACGCCGGCGCGATGCGTTTCACCAACGTGCTCATCCATCTCGCGAACGGCCTTCTGCTTTTCGCGCTCATGCGGCGTCTCCTTGCGATCACCGCCTCTTCGACCGACGAGCGATCCCGCACGCTCGTCGCCGGTGCGGCCGCCACCGCGTGGCTGTTGCTGCCCATCAACGCGACGGCGGTCCTTTACGTCGTGCAGCGGATGGAAAGCCTCGCGAACGTGTTCGTGCTGATCGGGCTGCTGGGGTACGTGGGCGCACGGACGAGAGGCGATGGCGGCGCGCGCACTACCGTGCGCTGCCTGTCGTGGATCGCGATACCGACCGTCACGGGTGTACTCGCCAAGGAGACGGCGATTCTTCTCCCGCTGTACGCCGTCTGCGTCGAGCTCGTCGTTTTTCGGTTCAGGCGACGCGACGGCGGCATCGCGCGCGGCATCGCCTGGATGCATGGCCTCTTGCTCGTTCCCCCGCTCGTCGCCGGCGCGTTGTGGCTCGGCCCCGGGTTGTTCGATCCGCGGACGTGGGCGACGCGCGATTTCACGCTTGCGACACGACTTCTCAGCGAACCGCGGGTTCTCGTCGATTACCTGTGGTGGACGGTCGCTCCCACGGCGTCGAGCCTGTCGTTCTATCATGACGACTTCCAGCAGAGCACTGGCCTCTTGCAACCGGTGACGACACTCGGAAGCATGGTGCTCCTCGTTGCGCTCGCCGTCGCCGCATGGCGGGCGCGCGGACGCCGTCCGCTATTCGCGCTAGGCATCGCGTTTTTCTTCGCGTGCCATACGCTGACCGGCACCGTCCTTCCGCTCGAACTCATTTACGAGCATCGCAACTACTTCGCGAGCATCGGCGTCGTCATGGCGGCCGTGGACCTGTGCATGGCAATGCATCGATCCGTCACGAATCTGCCGGTCGCCGCGAAACGCGCGGTCATCCTGATACCTGCGCTGCTGATTGGCTGGGACCTTTACGTCACCACCGCCACCGCCATGGCGTGGGGCAACTCGCTCAGCCTCGCGGAGGAACTGGCACGTCGGGGGCCTCGCTCCCCGCGCGCGCAGTACGAACTCGGACGGGCGTACATCATCGCGTCGCGCTACGTGCGCGACTCGCCGTACACCCGGCTCGCCTACGGGCCCCTCGAGCTGGCCGCGACGCTACCCGGCTCGTCGATCCTTCCGGAGCAGGCCCTGATCTTCATGAATGCGAAGATGCGGCTTCCGATCAAGGATGCATGGTGGTCGAGCATGGTGTCGCGGCTGAAGGAACGCCCGGCGACCGTCCAGGACGAAAGCTCGCTGGATGCGCTGGCGACCTGCCTGCGGGACTCGTCCTGCGCGTTTCCGGTGGCGCGTCTCGACGAGGCGTTCAAGGCCGCGCTTTCGCACGAACGAAACAGCGCGCGCCTCTTCGCGATGTACGCTTCGTTTTCCTGGGCCAGCCTTCGCGATCACCTCACCGCCGTGCGTTACCAACGGGCCGCCGTCGACGCCTCGCCGCGGGAGGCCGCGTACCGTATCGGGCTCGCGCGCTACGCGGTCCACATGGGGGATATCGACGAGCTGACCCGGCAGATCGACGCGCTCGGGCCGCTCGACATCGGTGGCCGGCTCGAACCGGACCTGGCATCGCTGCGCGCCGCCCGGGCGGATCTCATCGCCCGCGGATGCACCTCCGCGAACGAGGCTTGCGCGCGATGAGACCGGGTCTGCTCCGTTCGAGCTTCGCGACGACCGCGATCCTCGGCCTGCGCATGCTCACCCAGGCAGGCACGTTGATCCTCGTCACACGCATCCTTGGCCCGTCGACGTACGGCGACTATGTCGCGGCCGCGTCGATGGCCATGATCGCGGGCCTCGTGCCGAATCTCGGTGCCGGCTACGTACTCATGGCCCGGGCAGCGCGCGAGGGAGAGACGGCGGTGGAAACCTGGCGGTACGCCTGGCCGCTCAGCCTGTGCATGGGTGCGGGCATGACCCTCCTCTTTCCGGTCGTGGCCGGCTGGCTGACACGAGGATCGCTGTCGACGGCCAACCTCTTCCTCATTGGGATCGCCGAGCTGCTGGTGACGCCACTGACTCAATTATCGGGCTTCGTGTTGCAATCGCGCGACCGGGTAGCGCAGGGGCAGGTCATCACCTGGCTGCCTCTGCTGCTTCGCGCCATCGCGGCCGCCGCTTGCCTTCTGGTGTTCGGTACGCACCACGTGGACGCGTTCGTGGGCTTGCAGGCGACGGGCGCCGTGGCGGGCCTGCTGATCGGGATCGTCTGTCTCTCGCGAATGGTCCGCCTGCCGTGGCGCCCTCGGCGCCCTACCCGCGACGAATGGCGCTCCGGCTCCGCGTATGCCGCGATGCATGTCGTCGCCTCCAATCCGGGCGAGATCGACAAGATCACGGCGCCCGTCCTGCTGGGCGACCATGCAGCGGGCATCTACAGCGCGACGTCCCGCATCATGAACGCGGTGATCGCACCGCTCCTCGGTGTGCTGCTCGCGGCGCAGCCGCGACTTTTCCGTCAGGGCGCGGCCCCGTCCCGCGAAGGCCGTCGGCTCATCGTTCGACTGGGCGCGAGCGCGGCCGCCTGGGGCGCCGTGAGCGCCCTTGGTATGGCGTTGGCCGCGCCGCTCCTGCCGTACCTGCTTGGTCGGGCCTTCTCCGATGCGGCCCAGTTGCTTCCATGGGTGGCCATCGCCTGCCCCTTCATCGCGCTAAGAATGACCGCGGGGACCGTACTGGTCGCCCTCGGCAAACCTCTGCAGCGGCTGCGCTTCGAACTCGGCGGGATCGTCCTGATGGCCTGCCTGCTGACGCTCGGCACGCGGTTGATGGGCATCCACGGCATGGCATGGGGACTGGCCGGTGCCGAGGCCTGCATGGCCGCCTATGGATGGTTACTGGTCAGATCGAACGTGCGCCTTGCCTGATCGCGGTGGATCGATGCGGCGATGACATCCTCGGCAGACGTCGACGGCCGCCATGAACAGGCCATGCCACGCGCGGAACGAACGATAGCGCACCGTGCGAACGGTCGCCCGGAGCGCGAGAAAGAGGACACGGCTCGCGAGCAGATATACCCGTGCGAGGGAGCGATAGCCGAGGCGGGACACCAGCAGGAGGTGCGCGCGCGACATGTTGTATTCGTAGAAGAGCGACCCGTTGCCGCTGCTCGCCGACCCTTGATGAACGACGAGGGCGCCCGGGACATCCACGAGCGCGACGCCCTGCCGCTGCATACGGAAACCCAGTTCGATGTCGTCCCCATAAAAGAAGAACGACTCGTCGAAGAGAGGGTTCTTCGCGATGGCGTGATGCAGCATCAGACAGGCGCCACCCAGCAACGCGTGGCCACGCAAGCCGGGCCCTGTCGGGGTGATGATCGCCGATATGTGCCGATAATAGGTGCGCGACGAAACCCGTCCCGTGGGGCCGTCGATCATCGGGGCGGCCACGACCGGGGCCTCGCCCGCGACGGCGAGGCGCAGACGATCGAGCGTTCCGGCCGCGAGCGTCGCGTCGTTATTGATCAGGAGGAGGTCATGACCGGGGCGCGCCACCTCGACGTACGAGACGCCGAAGTTCACGCCTGCCGCGAAGCCGAGGTTTCTCCCCGGCTCCATGTAGTGCACCGAGAGGCGCTGATCCGACATGGCCTCCTTCAATGCCGCAAGCGAACGACCGCCGTCGTCCGAATTGTCGACGACCACGGCTTCCGTCAGGCCTTCGTCCGATAACGACGTCAGGCAACGCAGCGTCATCTCGGCCGAACGAAAGTGCAGAAGCACGGCGATACAGTCACGCATGAAACGTCGCCTCTCGCAGGTGCACCGTCATATCGACGGCTCCGCGCGGCGACCCGCCGGCTTGCGAGCCACGAACACGATCTCCTCGGTGCGGCGAGCGCTGACCGTCGCGAGGACATCGGCGACGAGCGACAACGCCCCGGCCGTCCAGCGCCGAACCCGCCACCCCGTGGCGTGGCGCTCGCGCGCGATATCCGCGCTTCGCCGGAAAAGTCGCCCACTATGCGCGCCTCGCCGCTCCAGATGGACCGCGTCGAAGCCGGCACGGGCACCGGCGGACACAAGCGCGTCGATGGCCGGCAACACGAGATGGCGCGGCGCGTCGTAGCTCTCCCACGCGGCTCCGTAGAAGCGCGCACCGAGCGATCGCGGATTCGGCACCGCGATCCATAGCATCCCGCCGGGTTCGAGCAT
>Ga0102591_1001243_pt1 | contig 36703 bp, 28 predicted proteins | sample AraplaCol_mCL_r2_2_FD_76860 | JGI IMG/M metagenome (GOLD analysis project Ga0102591, IMG submission 76860) | Arabidopsis root microbial communities from North Carolina, USA - plate scrape MF_Col_mCL_r2 (SPADES assembly) (version 2) | ecosystem: Host-associated > Plants > Roots > Endosphere...
GATGCCGACGATCTGGATGTCCTTGAAGTTCGCCACGGCGGCGCGGAACACCATGCGGCCGATGCGACCGAAGCCGTTGATACCGATCTTGATGGTCATGAGGAAAGTCTCCTGCGAGTGAAATGAATCGATGACGTCATGGGCGCGTCGCCCAGCCAGTGGACGTCGTGCCGCGGAGGTGTTCGGTCGGTGCATCCGCGAGGCCCGGCACGAGGGCCGGGCGCGGGCGCCGGAAACGCACGATTTGAACAGATCGGCGCGTCCACTCGTTTCGAACGGGTTACCGGGTTTCACCGCGCGGAGCCGCGCAGTTACATCACGGCGTCAGGGGCGCGGCGGCGGCTGTCATCGCCGGCTGCAGGCGCAGCGTGCCGCAGGCGACCTTGATCTTGACCATGCGGCCCAGCAGGTGCTCGAAGCGATCCGGCGTCAGGTCCATCTCCAGGCCGGCCAGCCAGGCCAGGAACTCGGCGCGGTTGGGGTCGCGCTCGGTACCGATCTCGCCGACGCGGTTGGCCAGCGCCGGCTTGCCCAGCGTCCAGGCGACGGTGAACGGGCAGTTCATCGTGTTGAAGTCGAACTCGGCCTGTTGCTGGCGGATGCCCTTGATGTTGGACAGGAACTCGCCCAGCGTGACCTCGTCCTTGAAGCTGGCGCGGCCGGCATCGTGCTTGCGGTAGATGAAGTGCTGGACGAAGCTCATCGGCCGGTCCTCGGCCGAGAGGCAGGGCAGGCGGTAGCTGCGGGCGCGGTCGAGGATCGCGTCCTGCGTGTTGCCGCTGGTGGAGGCGTACAGGGCCTGGACCTCGGGCGGCTGGTCCGGGGCGGTGAAGGTCATGCGGACCAACACGTTGCCGACGGTCTTCTGGTCGAAGCGCGAGGCATTGACCTGCAGCTGGTCGTCCGGCGTGCGCAGGCAGGCGCGCATGGCGCGGGCGCGGTCGGTGTCCTGGAGCTCGACCGGCGGGGACCAGCGCACCGGCACCGGCTCCCGCAGGCGGAAGATGAAGGTCTGCACCGCGCGCACCGTGCCGCGGGCGGCGGCCTGGCAGGGCAGGCGGTAGGCGGCGACGCGCTCGCGCACCGCGTTCACGAAGCGCTCGTCGGCGAAGCGCGCGAGGACCTCGACCTCCGGCGGCCGGTCCGGCGCCGTGAACGCCAGGCCGACGCGCACGGTGCCGTCCAACTGCAGGCGGCGCGCCTCGGCGGGGTACTCGAGCGGGGCCTCGGGCTGCTGCAGGCAGCGCAGCGGGCTGGTGGCCGGGTCGACGGGAAGCGGCGAGATGTCATTCTGCTGGGCCGAGGCCGGGCCGTGCGCGATCAAGGCGGCGAGCAGGCCGAGCAGGGCCGTGGCGGCCAGACGAGGTCGAGTCATTGGAGTCCTTCGTGTTGTCCTGTCCCTGGGCCCGCAGGCTGGCTCATGGAGCCCCACGGGGCTCATGGTCACTGGCGGGCGCGGGGAGTCTAGGCGCGGCCGCGTGAAGCGACCGTCAGGAAAATGAGGGACTCGGCGGCCTCCGATGGGCGGAAACGACAAAGGGGTGCCAGAGGCACCCCTTCGAGGGAGACGGCAGGGCCGTTCGGGCCCAGTGCGCCGATCAGCCCTTCAGCCGGGCCTTGCCGAGCACCACCTTGACGGTGTCGGCGACGTTCTCCGGCGTGAAGCCGAAGTGCTTGAACAGCACGTTGGCCGGGGCCGATTCGCCGTAGGTGTCCAGGCCGACCACGGCCGAGACGCCGTACTTCCACCACAGGTCGGTGACGCCGGCCTCGATGGCCACGCGCGGCAGGCCGTCGGGGAGCACGCTCTGCTTGTACTTGGCGTCCTGGCGGTCGAAGAGGCTGGTGCAAGGCATCGAGACCACACGCACCGGGATGCCGGCCACGGCCAGCTGCTGCTGCGCCGCGATGGCCAGCTGCACTTCCGAGCCGGTGGCGATCAGCACCGCCTGCGCCTTCTTCTTCAGGCCGATGTCGGCCGGTTCGCTCAGCACGTAGCCGCCGCTGGTGATCGCGTCGACGGCCTCGCCCGACTTCTTCAGGTAGACCAGGTTCTGGCGGCTCAGCGCCAGCACGCTCGGGCGCTGGGCGTTGGCCAGGGCCATGGTCCAGGCGACGGCCGTTTCCGCCGTGTCGGCCGGACGCCAGACGTCCAGGCCGGGGATCAGGCGCAGGCTGGACACGTGCTCGACCGACTGGTGCGTCGGGCCGTCCTCGCCCAGGCCGATGGAGTCGTGCGTGAAGACGTGGATCACGCGCTGCTTCATCAGCGCGGCCATGCGGATGGCGTTGCGGCTGTAGTCGCTGAAGGTCAGGAAGGTGCCGCCGTAGGGGATGAAGCCGCCATGCAGCGCGACGCCGTTCATGATCGCGGCCATGCCGAACTCGCGCACGCCGTAGTTGATGTGGCGGCCGCCGTTGGAGCTGCCGTCGGCTTCCAGGCGGAAGGCGGGCGTGCTCTTGGTGTTGGTCAGGTTGGAGCCGGTCAGGTCGGCCGAGCCGCCCAGCAGCTCGGGCAGCGCGGCGGTGAAGGCTTCCAGCGCCAGCTGGCTGGCCTTGCGGGAGGCGACGGTCTCGGCCTTGTCGTGCGCGCCGATGACGGCCTGCGCCGCGACGTCGGCGAAGTTGGGCGGCAGCACGCCGGCGATGCGGCGCGAGAACTCGGCGGCCAGCTCGGGGAAGGCGGTGGCATAGGCCTCGAACTTGTCGTCCCAGGCGGTTTCCACCGCGTTGCCGGCGGCCTTGGCGTCCCAGTCGGCGTAGACCTCGGCGGGCAGCACGAAGGGCTCGTGCGACCAGCCCAGCGCCTCGCGGGTCAGCTTGATTTCCTCGGCGCCGAGCGGCTCGCCGTGGGCCTTGGAGGTGTTGGCCCGGTTCGGGCTGCCTTTGCCGATGTGGGTCTTGGCGATGATCAGCGAGGGCTTGTCCTTGCTGGTCTTGGCCAGCGCGATGGCGGCGTCGACCGCGTCGACATCGTGGCCGTCGACGGGGCCGACGACGTTCCAGCCATAGGCCTCGAAGCGCTTGGCGGTGTCGTCGCCGAACCAGGGGCCGACCTGGCCGTCGATGGAGATGCCGTTGTCGTCGTAGATCGCGATCAGCTTGTTCAGCTTCCACGAGCCGGCCAGCGAGCAGGCTTCATGGCTGATGCCTTCCATCAGGCAGCCGTCGCCCAGAAACGCGTAGGTGTGGTGGTCGACGATGGTGTGGCCGTCGCGGTTGAATTCCTTGGCCAGCTGCTTTTCCGCGAGCGCCAGGCCGACGGCGTTGGTGATGCCCTGGCCGAGGGGGCCGGTGGTGGTCTCCACCCCCGGGGTGATGCCCACTTCCGGGTGGCCCGGCGTCTTGGAGTGCATCTGGCGGAAGGCCTTGAGTTCCGCGATCGGCAGGTCGTAGCCGGTCAGGTGCAGCAGCGCGTAGATCAGCATCGAGCCGTGGCCGTTGGACAGCACGAAGCGGTCGCGGTCCGGCCACAGCGGGTTGGCCGGGTTGTGGCGCAGGTGGCGCTTCCACAGCGCGACAGCGATCTCGGCCATGCCCATCGGGGCGCCCGGGTGACCGGAGTTGGCCTGCTGGACAGCGTCCATCGCCAGGGCACGGATGGCGTTGGCCATCTGGGTGGTGTTCGGGGTGGAAGCGGCAGCTGCGGCGGTGTCGGCCATGGTGTCTGGGGCGAGAGTGGGGCAAACCCCGCATTCTAGTGACCCGCCGCGAAGCCGCTTTGGCCGCTCCGCGTTGTTGCGAATCCTCGCCATAGCCCGGCTATGGCTCCGGTTCGCGCCTAGCGGAGCATCCCAAAGCGACTCCGCGGCGGGTCACTAGAGGGGAGCGCTCTACACTGTCGGGCTAATTTTTCTGGTGAATCGATGCGAGCCATGATCCTCGCGGCCGGGCGCGGCGAGCGCATGCGGCCGTTGACCGACCACACACCCAAGCCGCTGCTGAAAGTGCGCGGCAAGCCGCTGATCGAATGGCACATCGAGGCCTTCGCCCGCGCCGGCATCCGCGACATCGTCATCAACACCGCCTGGCTGCACGAGCAGTTCGAGGCGACGCTCGGCAACGGCGCGCGCTGGGGCCTGCGGCTGCATTACAGCCATGAAGGCGCGCGCTACGGCCGCGCACTCGAGACCGGCGGCGGCATCGCGACGGCGCTGGACCTGCTGTGCGCCGACGGCGACGAGGCCTTCTGGGCAGTCTCGGCCGACATCTTCATCCCAGACTTCGTCTTCGATCCGGCCCAGGCCGCGGCCTTCGCCGCGAGCCCGCTGCTGGCGCACCTGTGGTTCGTGCCGAAGCAGCCGCGCCATCCGACCGGCGACTTCGGCATCGACGCGGCCGGCTTCGCGACGATCGACGGCAACCTCGAGGTCTACAGCAACATCGGCCTCTACAAGCGCGCCTTCTTCGATGGCGTGCAGCCTGGGGAGCACCAGCGCATCCGCGTCAGCCTGAACCGCGCGATCCAGGCGCGCGCGGTGACCGCGGAGCTCTACACCGGGCCCTGGGCGAACGTGGGTTCGCCGGATCAGTTGGAAGAACTGAACGCTTGGGGCTGACCGCTGGGCGCTGACACGGCCTGACCCCGCGCTGACAACAACCGCTCCTTTCGTTCGGGACACCTGCTGAGGAGGGAGGCACAGGACCTCCTTGATCGAGATCAGACATGGCGCCGCCGGATGCGCACAGCATCCTGGCTCCGCTTCCAATCGTGGCTGGCCGAATCGGCATCGCGATTGGCCCTTCAGCCTGTCTCACCGATCTGGAGTTCCGTCCGTGGAAGTTTTTCATCGCACCCAATTGGCCGCCGAATTGGCCACGCACATCCTGGATGACGATCTCGCGCCCGCGAGTTCGGGTCTGTTCCTCGGCGCCCGCCGACGCACCGGGAAGTCGACCTTTCTTCGAGAAGATCTCTGCCCCGAATTGAGGCAGCGCGATGCCATCGTGATCTACGCCGATCTCTGGCAGGAGCGCGATCAGGATCCGGGCGACGTCATCACCGAAGCCATTCGCGAGGAAATGGCCCGCCATGACGGCGTGGTCCTGCGCTTCGCCCGCGCGGCCGGCATGGAGCGCGTCCAGGTCGGAGGACTGGCCTTCACCATGGACCGTGTCGGCCTCGGCAAGCAGGTCTCCCTGGCGCGCGCGCTGGCCGCGCTCTCCGATGAATGCGGGCGGATGATCGTGCTGATCATCGACGAAGCGCAGCATGCGATCACGACGGCACGAGGCAGCAACGTCCTGTACGCGCTCAAAGCCGCGCGCGACAAACTGAACATGGGTCCGCACCACGGCTTGCGCATCGTCGCCACCGGTTCAAACCGCAACAAGCTGGCGATGCTCGTCGAATGGAAGGACCAGGCCTTCTTCTGCGCACCGATGCAGGAATTCCCCGTGCTGGGCGCCGACTATCTCGCCTGGGTGCGCGATCGAGCGCCGGCGTCCGCGGCGTTGACGGTCGATGGCCTCATGGCCATCTTCGATCGCGCGGGCCATCGCCCCGAGTGGATGCAGGCCGGGTTGAGCGCACTGGCCGCGCGTGGCGACTGGACGGCCGACGAAGCACACGCCACCTTCGCCGAGGCGGTCGAATCCCGCGCGCGGGCCCGCATCCACAACCTGCTGGCGCTGGTCGGCCTGCTCAGCCCGTTGCAGTCAGCCGTGCTCCGCGTCCTGGCCGCGCAGGGGCGTAATTTCGTCCCCTTCTGGACACGGACGATGGATACCTACCGCATGGTCATCGAGGTGGACGACGGGAACGAAGCCACCGAGCCCATCAACCTCCACACCGTGCAGGCGGCCCTGGATGCGCTCAAGGAAAAGGGCTTCCTGTGGCGCTCGGTCCATGGTGTCTACGCCCTCGAGGAGTTCGGCATCCGCGAAGCGCTGGAGGAAGGCGGCTTGCTGACGAACTCGACCTGGCGCGTCACGGTGATGGGGCAGAAGGCCGCGTGAGCGGCAGGGCAGGCCGCCGTGCTCCCGCCAGCCGCACCAGGTACCCCGGGGTCGAATCCCGACGTGCGGCGCTCAGCGCGCGTTCGCCACCGGCCGACCGGCCCAGCGCTCGCACTGCTGGCGCACCAGCTCGTTGAGCAACTGCTCCTTCTCCACCACGCCGCGCGCCCAGGTCGCGTCGTTGCCCTGCCAGCGCATCTCCTCGCGCACGTAGCGCAGCGCCGGCTCGGCCTTCAGCGCCACCGCGTGCGGCTCCAGCGCATGCAGCGTGACGTTCAGGTCCTCGCGCAGGCTGCGGTGCTCGCCGCTCTTCGGGTCGACGAAGGTGCCGTCCAGTCCGAAGCGGCAGGCCTGGAAGCGGTTGAAGGTGTAGGGCAGGTAGTCGTCCTCGTGCAGCGCGAACGGGTGATCGTGCGAGATCCACCGCGCCAGGCACTGGATCAGCGCCGCCAGCGCCGAAGCCTTCTCGATCGTCAGCGGCGTGTCGAGCACCCGCACCTCGATCGTCCCGTACTCGGGCTTGGGACGGATGTCCCAGTAGAAGTCCTTCATGCTCTTCACGACGCCGGTGTGCGTCATCTTCTCGAAGAACACCAGGAAGTCGTCCCAGGTCAGCACGAAGGGCGCGCGCCCCGACAGCGGGAACGCGAACACGGAGTTCAGCCGCGCCGAATGGAAACCGGTGTCGTTGCCCTGCACGTAGGGCGAGGACGCCGACAGCGCGATCAGGTGGGGAATGAAGCGCGACAGCCCGTGCAGCAGCCGCAGCGCGTGGTCGGGCCCCTCGCAGCCGATGTGCACGTGCTGGCCGAAGACGGTGAACTGCTTGCTCAGGTAGCCGTAGAGCGAGGAGATCTCCTGGAAGCGCGGCTTGTCGAAGATGCGCTGCTTGCTCCAGTGCTGGTAGGGATGCGTGCCGCCGCCCGACAGGCCGAGGTTGAGCTTGTCGGCGCTGCGCACCAGCGCGTCGCGGGTGATCGTCAACTGCTCCAGCACCTGCTCGTAGTTCGTGCAGACGTTGGTGCAGAGCTCGATCATCGAGTCGGTGATCTCCGGCGTGACATCGCCGGGCAGGGTCTCGCCCTTCATCACGCGCAGCAGGTCCTTGGACCCCGGCATCAGGTCGTAGTCGTGACGGTTGACGATCTGGAGCTCCAGCTCCACGCCCATCGTCAAGGGCTTGGATGTGGCGAATGGTTCGAGGCTCATCGCTTCGCAGCCTCCTTCACAGGGGTTTCAGGGTGATGCTCGCCGGCCAGGCGCAGGCCCCATTGCACGGCGATCGGTCCGACCAGCTCCATGAGCGCGATCGTCGACAGGATGACCGGCGCCAGCAGCGCGGCGGTCTGCGGGTGATGCAGCTGCACCTCGCTGAACAGCACCAGCATCGTGCCCGACACCGGGCTCAGGCACACCGCCAGCGCGACACCCTGGCGGGTGTCGATGCCGCTCAGCCGCGCCATGCCGGTCAGGGCGATCGCCTTGGCCACCAGGCGCAGCAGCAGCAGGGCCAGCGCCAGCACCGCGCCCGCGGCCAGCGCCTGCAGCGTCCAGGCGGAACCGACCGCCACGAACAGCATCAGCACCAGCACGCCACCGGCGGTGCCGAAGTGGCGCGGCCAGACCCAGGGGCGCTCGGTGGTGTTGCGCAGGATCATGCCGGCCAGCAGCGGCACCAGCAGCGTCGACAGGTTCAGCACCCGCGCCACGCTCAGCGCCACCAGCACCAGGCCCAGCAACATCAGCACCGAGTTCTCGTTGCGCAGGTCCAGCCGCCGCATCAGGCCGGCCGTCAGCCGCGCCAGCAGCGCCGCGACGATCACCGAACCGACGAAGGCATACAGCGGCTGCGCGACGGCCTCGAGCCAGTCGCCCTTCTGGTCCAGCGCCAGCCAGCCCAGCAGCAGCTTGTGCGCGAGCACGCCGTAAATGGTGTTCAACGAGGTCAGCGCCAGCATGCGTTCGCTGACCTGGCCGGCCGCGCGCAGCTCGGCGCCGACGCGGCCGACGACCGCGGCGCTCGAGGCCATCGTCAGCACCGCGCAGCTGATGGACACCAGCGGGCTCACGCCCAGCAGCGTCAGGCCGTAGCCGACGACGACGAAGCTGACCGCGGCCTCGGCCGCGCTGGCGCCGAGCAGCGCCTTGTTGTTGCGCAGCCAGCGCAGGTTCACGCGCGAGCCCATCTCGAACAGCAGCAGCGCCAGCGCCAGGTCGACGACGAGCCGCAAGCGCGCGTCCAGCGCGCCGTTGGCGAAGATGCCATGGCCCAGCGCCGCCAGGATCATGCCGACGACGCTGTAGCCGACGACGCGCGGCAGGCCCAGGCGGCGGTTCACGAATTCGCCGAGCACGCCGGCGGCCACCATGGTCAGCGAGGCCCAGAACAGCCAGTCCGGGCGCGGCGGCCAGGCGCTGAACTGCAGGAAGTTCGCAAGGTCGTTCATCAAAACGAAGGTTCTCCTCGATTCGTGGACGGCGGCCAATCCGGCCGGGGGAAGCCCCCGATCATCGGGCCATTCCGGTCGCCATGGAGCGAAGCCGGGGCAGGCGCTGGCAGCCTTTACTTGTCGGCTTTACCGATTGCCGGTCATCGGCACTCGGCGGGAGCGCCATTTGCCGCGCTCGTGCCGTTCTCATCCAGCGCTCGGCAATTGGCGGGTCCGCCCCTGGGGGGGACCAGCGCGGCCGAGCGTTCAGGGTCAGGACTTGCCGGCGTCGACTGGCCGCGCGACGGCGGCTCCGGCATCGGCCGGCGGCGAAGAGCGCACGACCTTCAGGTCGCCGCTGGCCAGCCAGTCTGCCATCGATCCGCGCGAACGCTGGCGCAATGCGCCCTCGAGCTCCGTCACGTCCGGCGCAAAGCGCCCTGCGACGTCGACACCATGAACGGCCCCGGCGATGCCGGTCACGCCTTCCCAGCCGTTGCGCCCGGCGCGCTTGACCGCATACAGCGCCTCGTCGGCCAGGGCCACCGTCGCGGCCCAGTCCAGCGCGCGCGGCAGCGCCGGCGACAGTGGGAAGGCCGCGAAGCCCACCGAGCAGGTGACGTCCACCTGCCGGCCCTCGCCGAGCTCGAAGGGCGCGCCGCAGACCTGCAGCCGCGCGCGCTCCGCGAGCTCGGCCGCATGCCGGCGGGAGGTGCCACGCGCCACGATCAGGAACTCCTCGCCGCCCCAGCGGACCAGGTAGTCGGCCTCGCGGAACACGGCGGTCAGGCGGCCGCGCATCTGCTGCAGGACCGCGTCGCCCGCCGCGTGGCCGAGGCGGTCGTTGAGCGCCTTGAAGAAGTCGAGGTCGAGCAGGAAGAAGATCAGGTCGCCATCGTCGGGCGGCGCATAGCCGTCGTCGCGCGCCTGCTCGTGACGACGCACCGCGAGCGCCACGTCGGCCTCGATGTGCTGCGTCAGGAAACGCCGGTTGCGCAGGCCGGTGAGCGGATCCGACAGACTGGACTCTTCCAGCGCCACGCTCTTGGCCTGCAGGTCGGCGGAGAGCCGCTCCAGCTCCGCGGTGCGGGCCTTCACCTTGATCTCCAGCGCCAGCTGCGAGCGCCGCAGGTAGGCCGTGCGCAGCGCCACCAGCGCATAGACCAGCGCGATCAGCGCCGCGCCACCGAGCGTGCGGGCCCACCAGGTCTGCCACCAGTCCGGCAGCACGCGCACCGGGATGCTGAGCTCCAGCGGGCTCCAGACGCCGTTGCGGTTGGTGCCGCGCACCCGCAGCCGGTAGCGGCCGGGATCGAGGTTGGTGTAGACCGCCACGCGCAGGTCGGCGCCGGTGCTGATCCATTCCGGATCGAAGCCCTCGAGCTGGTAGGCGTAGCGGTTGCGCTGCGGCTCGCTGAAGTCGAGCGCGGCGAATTCGACGCTGAAGCTGCGGTTGCTCGCGGTCAGGGTCAGTCCTTCCTCCGGCAGACGGCCCGCGCCCAGGCGCTGACCGTCGACCCGCAACTCGGTCGCGACCAGCGCCGGCTGGTAGGTCCAGGCCTCGAAGCGCTCCGGCGTCACCACCAGCACGCCCTTGCTGCCCCCGAAGAGCAGGCGCCCGTCGCGCGTCTTCAGGTAGGCGCGGAACCAGCCGGTGCCGATGTCGACGCCATCCGCGTTGGTCAGCTCGTAGTAGCTGTCCTTGGCCGGGTCGTAGACGAAGCTCTGCGTCCAGATGCGGCCGTCGCGGTCCTCGAGCAGGTTGGCGCCGAAGGCCCGGCCGATCACGCCGTGTTTCTCGCTGATGCGCTCGAACGCCGCCTCGCGGCCGTCCCAGCGCGCCAGCAGGTGCAGGCCGGACGCGGTGTCCACCCACAGGCGCTGCCGCGAATCGACCAGCAGGCCGACGATCGAGTGATGGCTCAGGTCGCGCCCCGGCTGGGCGCGCACCGCGATCAGTTCCCTCGCGCCCGGCGCGAACCGGTACAGCCCCTTCTCGGTGCCGACCCACAGGCCGCCGTCGGCGGTCTCGGACAGGGCGTTGACGTCGCCCGTCAGCGGCTGGCCGCCGTCCTGGCGCAGGCGCTCCGGCGCGGCCTGCGGGCCGGCGTCCGGCGGCAGCCGATAGAGCCCGTCCTGCGTGCCGATCCAGAGCGTGCCGTCGCGGCCCGCCAGAAGCCGCCGTGCGCGACCGGTGCCGGCCTGGATGACGCGCAGCAGCTGGCGGTCGCGGGTGTACTGGTGCAGGCCGCCGTCGCTGCCCAGCCAGACGCTGCCGTCCTTCATCTGGACCAGGCTGGAGATGCGTCCGCCCGACAACCCGCCGCGCTGGCCGGGCGCGGGTCGCAGCGTCGCGATCGAGCGCAGCTGCTCGTCGAGCACCGTCACGCCGCTTTCGTTGCTGCCCAGCCAGATCTCGCCGGTGTCGAGCTGCACCATCGCGCGCGTGCTCGGGTCGACCAACTGCGGCAGCTGGCCCGGGTCGCGGCCGCGCACCCAGGTGCTGGTGTTGGCCGGGTTGTGGCGCTGCAGGCCGCCGCCGTAGCCGCCGGTCCAGATCCAGCCGGCGCGGTCGCGCATCAGCGCGCGGACCTCGTTGCCGCCCAGGCTGTCGCGATTGAGCGGATCGTGCTTCATCACCCGCAGCAGTGCGCCGTCGGCTGTCGCGCGCAACTCCAGCCCGCCGTTGCGGCCCAGCCAGACATGCCGTTCATCCACCGCGACGAAGCTGTTGACCGAGCCGTGGACGGCGTCCTCGGCGCGCTCGAGCATCCGGCCCTCGCCGGTCTTCGGATCGATCAGCGCGAGGTCGCCCTGCTGGGTGCCGGCCCAGAGCCGGCCGTCGGGCGCCTCGAACAGGCTGAGCACGATCTTGCCGGCCAGGCCGGGACGGCCCGGCGTCGAGAACACCGGCTCGAAGGCGTCGGCGCCGGCGCGCTTGCGCGCCAGGCCGCGCCAGGTGCCGACCCACAAGGAGCCCTCGCGGTCGATCGCCAGTGACTGGACCCGGTCGTCGGGCAGGCTGCCGGCCTGCCGGGGCTGGTGGCGGAAGTGCTGGAAGCGGCCCTCGACCGGGTCGTAACGGTCCAGGCCGTGGCCGATCGTGCCGATCCACAGCTGCCCGTCGCGGTCTTCGGCCAGCGCGCGGATCGTGCCGGCCGACACCGCGCCATGCGGCTGCTGCGGGCTGGCGTCGGAGCGGAACAGCGACAGCTTCTCGCTCTGCGGGTCGTAGGCGGCCAGGCCGTCGGCCTCGGTGCCGATCCACAGGCGGCCGTCGCGCGCCACCAGCAGGCAGCGGATGAAGCCGAGGCTGCGGGCGGACCGCACGCCGTTCTCCAGCGGCGCGCCGGGCTGGCGGAAGTGGTAGCCGTCGAAGCGCACCAGGCCGGCGCCGGTGCCGATCCACAGGAAGCCGGCGCGGTCCTGCGCCAGCGCGGAGATCACGTTGAGTGGCACCGGGGCGTCGATGCCGACGGTCTCGAAGCGCGGCTCGGCCAGCAGCGGCACCGCCGCCGGCGCGGCCCGCTCCGGCTGGGGGCTGTCCGGCAGCGCCGCGACGCCGCCCGGCGCGACGGCCAGGGCCAGCGCGACGGCGGCGCACAGGCTCGGCAGCAGGGGCAGGGCACGTCGTCGCAGCATCGCCGGGGATGCTAGCGGCGCCCTTCTCCGCGGTTGCGGCAGCGGCGCGACAGACGAGCCCCGTCAATGGGGGGCTTGGCGGGCGGTGTGCGGATAAACCCCGACGACGACGACGAGGGCATGCCGCGGCGCGGCGGGCACGCCTGGCGAGGCGGCATGGGCCTACTTCGCCAGCGGGAGCGTGATGGCGTCGATGCGCGCGAGGATCTCCGGCGTGAGCCGCGGCGTGACGGCCAGCGCGCCGAGGTTGTCCTGCAGTTGCGAGAGCCGGCTCGCGCCCAGGATCACCGTGGAGACCCGCGGGTTGCGGTTGATCCAGGCGATGGCCAGCTGCGCCAGCGTGCAGCCCAGTTCCTGCGCGATCGTGGCCAGCTCGCCGACGGCGGCATTGCGCTGCGGCTCCTGCAGCTGCTCGCGCAGCCAGGACATGCTCTCCATCGCGCCGCGGCTGCCCGCCGGGATGCCGTCGCGGTACTTGCCGGTCAGCAGGCCGGACGCCAGCGGGCTCCAGGTCGTCAGGCCCAGGCCGATGTCCTCGTACAGGCGGGCGTATTCCTTCTCGACGCGCTGGCGGTGGAACAGGTGGTACTGCGGCTGCTCCATCACCGGCTTGTGCAGGTGGTGGCGCTCGGCGATGTCCCAGGCGGCGCGGATCTCGTCGGCGCTCCATTCGCTGGTGCCCCAGTACAGCGCCTTGCCCTGCGTGATCATGTCGCTCATCGCGCGCACCGTCTCCTCGATGGGCGTGTGCGGATCGGGGCGGTGGCAGTAGACCAGGTCGATCTCGTCCAGGCCGAAGCGCTTGAGCGAGCCATCGATGGCCTGCATCAGGTACTTGCGGTTCAGTGTGTCCTTGTAGTTGACGGTCGTGCCCGACTTGTCGATGCCCCAGTAGAACTTGGTCGAGACGACGTAGGTGTGGCGGCCCCAGCCCAGCTGGCGCAAGGCCTGGCCCATGATCTCCTCGCTCTTGCCCAGCGCGTAGGCCTCGGCGTTGTCGAAGAAGTTGATGCCGGCGTCGCGCGCGGCGGCCAGCATCTCGACGGCCGAGCCGGTGTCGACCTGGTTGTGATAGGTCACCCAGGAGCCCAGGGACAGTTCGGACACCTGCAGGCCGCTGCGGCCGAGTCGACGGTATTGCATGCGCTTTTCCTCGTGCGTGGTTCGGGTCGGGGCGCAAGGGTAGCGGACGCACCGCGGGCTGGCCGCGCGGCATGCCGAATGCCCCGGAGGGCGGGGACGGCTTGTGCGAGAGGCGGCACCGACCATGACCAAGACACCCCTGCTCAACTGGATCAAGAAGGACGAGGCCGCCTCGCCGGCGGAGACCGTCGACCACGCCCGCCGCCAGCTGGTGCGCGGCGCGCTGGCCGCCGGCGCGCTGGCCGGGCTGCCGTTGGCCGGCTGCGGCGGCGGAGATGGCGGCGGCGATGGCGGGGACGACGGCGGGGACGACGGCGGCCCGCGCGTCGCGGTCGTGTTCAGCCACGGCGTGGCCAGCGGCGATCCCTTGAGCGATCGGGTCATCCTCTGGACCCGTGTGCTGGCGCAGGACGCCGCCGACACGCGCGACGTGCCGGTCACCTGGGAGGTGGCCAGCGATGCCGCCTTCGGCACCCTCGTGGCCAGCGGCAGCGCGACCGCGCGCGCGGCCGGCGACTTCTGCGTCAAGGTCGATGCCACCGGCCTGCAGCCGGGCACACGCTACTGGTACCGCTTCAAGGCCTACCAGGCGGTGTCGACCGTGGGCCGCGCGAAGACGCTGCCCACCGGCAATGTCGCGCAGGCGAAGCTGGCGGTGTTCTCCTGCGCCAACTATCCGACCGGCTACTTCAACGTCTATGCCGAGGCCGCCAAGCGCGCCGAGGCCGATGGCTACGACCTCGCCGTGCACCTGGGCGACTACCTCTACGAATACGGCCCGGGCCAGTACGCGAGCGGCAACGCCCAGGCGCTGGGCCGGGTGGTCGAGCCGCAGCAGGAGATCGTGGCCCTGGCGGACTACCGACGCCGCTACGCGCAGTACCGCTCGGACGCCGACCTGCAGCGGCTGCACGCGCTGCTGCCGATGATCGCCGTGTGGGACGACCACGAGATCGCGAACGACGCCTGGCTGGGCGGCGCGCAGAACCACCAGCCGGCGACCGAGGGCGACTTCGCCGCGCGCCGGGCCGCCGCGGTGCAGGCCTGGCACGAGTGGCTGCCGGTGCGCGACGGTGCCGATCCGCTGACGACCTACCGCGGCTTCGATTTCGGCTCGCTGATGTCGCTGCACATGCTGGACACGCGGGTGATCGCGCGCAGCGAGCAGCTGGACTACGCGGACTACCTCGGCGCCTCGGGCCTGGACAGCGGCCGCTTCCAGGCCGACATGGCCCGCGCCGACCGCACGCTGCTGGGCGCGACGCAGGACCAGTGGCTGCAGGCGCGCCTGCAGGCATCGACGGCGACCTGGCAGGTGCTGGGGCAGCAGGTGCTGATGGGCCGGATGGACATCCCGTCGCCGGCCCTCTTCGAGGCCAACGCGCCCGGCACCGGCGTGACCGTGTCGCAGTACGCGGCCATCGTCGCCAAGGCGCGGAACGATCCGGCCAGCCTGACGCCGCAGGAGCAGGCGGTGCTGAACGCGCCCAGCCTCCCCTACAACCTCGATGCGTGGGACGGTTACCCGGTCGCCCGCGAGACGCTGCTGGGCGCGGCGCGCCAGCTCGACAAGAACCTGGTCGTGCTGGCGGGCGACACCCACAACGCCTGGGCCAACGACCTGCTGGACGGGGCGAACCGCCAGGTCGGGGTCGAGTTCGCGACCTCCTCGGTGACCTCGCCGGGCTTCGAGGAGTACCTGCCCAACGAGGACCCGCAGCAGCTCGCCGGCGCGCTGACGCAGCTGATCGGACCGCTGGTCTACGCGGACACCTCGCGGCGCGGCTACATGGTGGTCACCGCCACGGCGGCCGAGTGCCGCTGTGACTGGATCTTCGTCAGCACCATCCTGAGCCGCGACTACACCGCGTCGCTGGCGCAGTCGCTGCGCACCTTGCCGGGCGCGGGACAGCGCAGGCTGGTCGCGGTGTGACCGGCGGCCGTCGCCCGGTCGCGGGCCTTCGCGCGCCGATGCGCGCTGGCGCAAGCCGCTGCGATCCCGCCGAGCCACGGCGAAAGGGCCGGCGCTATAGTCGTCCGCAGCCGGCCGCCTGACGCGGCCGGCACCAGTTTTCCCGGGTCGACGTCATGTCCCAAGCTCCAGACTCCGCCGCTCATGCCGCCTCGACGGTGCCCGATGCCTTCGACGCCGCCTTCGACGGCCAGGCCCCGCCGCTGCGTCTGGCCGTGATCGGCGCCGGACCGGCCGGGCTCGCGCTCGCGCTGCTGGCCGCGCGTTACCTGCCGCAGGCGCAGGTGAGCCTCTTCGACGCCCGGCCGCTGGAGCGCGATGTCTCCGGCGATCCGCGCACGCTGGCGCTGTCGCTGGGCAGCATGCAGCTGCTGCAGCGCCTGCGCGTGTGGCCGGCGGCGCAGGCGCAGCCGATCCGCGAAGTCCATGTGAGCCAGGCGCCGCCGACGCTCTCCAGCCCCTGGTTCGGTCCGTCGGGCGAGCCCGAGGTCCGCATCAGCGCCGCCGAGCAGGCGGTGCCGCAACTCGGCGCGGTGCTGGCCTACGGCCAGCTGGTCGCGCCGCTGCAGGCGGCCTGGCAGCAGGCCAGCGCGCTGGAGCCGCGGCGGCTGGTCAGCCGCTTCGGCCAGGCGGTGGACGGCCTCAAGCAGGATCGGCCGGACGAGATCGAGATCGATGCCGGCATCGCCGAGCGCTTCGACCTGGCGGTGGTGGCCGAGGGGGGCGTGTTCTCCGAGCAGGCCCGCAAGTCCCTGACGCGCGACTACCGGCAGAACGCCTGGGTGGGCACGGTGACGCTGGCGCCGGACAGCCCGGTGGGCGTGGCCTATGAGCGTTTCACGCGGCGCGGGCCGCTGGCGCTGCTGCCGCTGCCCGACCGCGACGGCCAGCGCCGCGCCGCGCTGGTCTGGTGCCAGCCGCAGGACGAGGACGAGGTCGAGGGCCTGAGCGACGCGCAGCGGCTGGCGGTGATCCAGCAGCAGTTGCCGGATCGCGTCGGCCGCCTGCTGGGCATCAGTCCGCTGAAGTGTTTCCCGCTCGGCCTGAATGCCGAACGCACGCTGGTGGAGGGCCGCCGCATCCGCATCGGCAACGCGGCGCAGACCCTGCATCCGGTGGCGGGGCAGGGCCTGAACCTGGGACTGCGCGACGCCTTCGCGCTGGTCGAGGCGCTGCGGCGCGACCCGCAGGTGGACCAGGCGCTGCGGCGCGTCGAGTGGCAGCGCGCGCCGGACCGCTGGGCGACGATCCTGACCACCGATTTCCTCGCCCGCACCTTCGCCTGGCGCTGGCCCGGGCTGCCGGCGGCGCGCGGGCTCGGCCTGGCGGCGCTGCAGGCGATGCCGCCGCTCAAGCGGGCGCTGGCCGGGCAGATGATGTTCGGCCGCCGCTGAGCGGCCACCGCCTGCCCACCTCCCGATGAGCAGTTCCCCGGGCCCGGCGCCCGCCGCTGCCCCGCACGCCGAGCACGGCGAGCACGCCGAGCCCGGCACGCGCGCCTACCGCCGCATCGCGTTCGCGCTGTTCCTGGCCGGCTTCACCACCTTCTCGCTGCTGTACAGCGTGCAGCCGCTGCTGCCGCTGTTCGCGGCGGAATTCCAGGTCGGCGCGGCGACAAGCGCGCTGTCGCTGTCGCTGGCGACCGGTGCGCTCGCGTTCGCGATCCTCTGCGCCGGGGCGCTGTCGGAGAGCATGGACCGCAAGCGGCTGATGTTCGCGTCGATGGCGATGGCGGCGCTGCTGAACCTGATCGCCTCGGTGGTGCCGGGCTGGCACGGGATGCTGGTGGCGCGGGCGCTGGAGGGCCTGGTGCTGGGCGGCGTCCCGGCGGTGGCGATGGCCTACCTGGCCGAGGAGATCCATCCGAAGGGCCTGGGCCGGGCGATGGGCCAGTACGTCGGCGGCACGGCCTTCGGCGGGATGATGGGCCGGGTCGGGGTGAGCCTGCTGAGCGATGCCTTCGGATGGCGGCCGGCGCTGTTCATCGTCAGCGTGCTGGGGCTGCTGGCGGCGATCGGCTTCTGGCTGCTGCTGCCGCCATCGAAGCACTTCGTGCGCCGCCGCGGCGTGACGCTGTCGGAGCATGTGGCCACGTGGCGGGCGCATCTCACGCATCCGATGCTGCCGCTGCTGTTCGCGATGGGCTTCCTGATGATGGGCATGTTCGTCGCGGTCTACAACTACGCCGGCTTCCGGCTGATGAGGCCGCCGTTCTCGCTGAGCCAGAGCGCGATCGGGCTGATCTTCTGCGCCTACCTCTTCGGCATTGCCGCGTCGGCGACGGCGGGCAGCCTGTCCGACCGCTTCGGGCGGGCGCCGGCGCTGCTGTCGGGCATCGCGCTGGCGACGGCGGGCGTGGGGCTCACGCTGCTGGCCTGGCTGCCGGCGGTGATCGTGGGCATCGTGCTGCTGACCATCGGCTTCTTCGTCGCGCACTCGGTGAGCAGCGCCTGGGTCGGCGCGCTCGGCGGGCGCAGCAAGGGCCATGCGGCTTCGCTCTACCTGCTCGCGTACTACCTCGGTTCCAGCACGCTCGGCGCGATGGGCGGATGGTTCTGGGACCACGGCGGCTGGGGCGCGCTGAGCGGGTACGCGATGGCGGTGCTGGCGGTGGCCGTGATCGCCGCGTGGACCTTGCGGGGGCGCGGGCGCGCCGCCGACGCCTGAGTCCGGCGAGCCGCGCGCGCACCGCATTGACGCATGCGGGCGGCACGTCCACAGACCTGACACCACGCTGAACGCCCCGCTCCGGGTTTGCGAGTACGTAATCGCATGCGTGCAATCCGACACGCTTGATGCACCATGTTCCGAGAAGGCTGACGCCGTGCGTCCGGCTGTTTGTTGTACCGGCGCTCGAGGGTTGGCGTTCCGACCCCTCATGGACCAGACCATTCGGAGACAAACATGATGTTCAGCGCGCGTTGGATCACCGCTACCGCCCTGGCCGCCGCCAGCTTCGCCGCCCTCGCGGCCGACCCGATCAAGATCGGCGTCTCCGGCCCCTTCACCGGCGGTTCGTCGTCGATGGGCGTCAGCATGCGCGACGGTGTGCGATTGGCAGCTCAGGAAATCAACAAGAACGGCGGGGTCTTGGGCCGCCAGATCCAGCTCGTCGAGCGCGACGACGAGGCCAAGAACGAACGCGGCGTCCAGATCGCCCAGGAACTCATCAACCGCGAGAAGGTCGTCGCCACCGTCGGCTTCATCAACACCGGTGTCGCGCTCGCCGCGCAGCGCTTCTACCAGGACGCCAAGATCCCGGTGATGAACAACGTGGCCACCGGCTCGGTGATCACCCAGCAGTTCAAGGACCAGCCCGAGAACTACGTCTTCCGCAACGCCGCCCACGACTCGATCCAGGCGCCGATGATCGTCGAGGAGGCCATCACCCGCCGCGGCTTCAAGAAGGTCGCCATCCTGGCCGACTCCACCAACTACGGCCAGCTCGGCCGCGCCGACCTGGAGAAGGCGCTCGAGCTCAAGGGCATCAAGCCCGTCGCCGTCGAGAAGTTCAACATCAAGGACGTCGACATGACGGCCCAGCTGCTCAAGGCCAAGGAGGCCGGCGCCGAGGCCATCCTGACCTACGGCATCGGCCCCGAGCTGGCGCAGATCGCCAACGGCATGACCAAGCTCGGCTGGAAGGTGCCGATGGTGGGCAGCTGGACGCTGTCGATGGCCAACTACATCGACAACGCCGGCCCCGGCGGCGAAGGCGCGCGCATGCCGCAGACCTTCATCCAGGAACCGACCACGCCCAAGCGCCAGTCCTTCATCGTCAACTACCTCAAGACGTTCAACCCGAAGAACAGCCGCATCGACTCGCCGGTCTCGGCCGCGCAGGGCTACGACTCGATCTATCTGCTGGCCGCGGCGATCAAGCAGGCCGGCAGCACCGAAGGGCCCAAGGTCAAGGCCGCGCTCGAGGACCTGAAGGCCCCCGTCGAGGGCGTCGTCACGACCTACAACAAGCCCTTCACCAAGACCGACCACGAGGCCATCACCGCCAACATCCCGGTGTTCGGCGAGGTGAAGGGCCAGCGCGTGGTCTATGCCTACGAGGCCGACTTCAAGGCGGCCTCCGAGGTCAAGGTCAAGGACGTCAACGCCAAGGGCGCCTTGACCCAGAAGAAGTGACCCCACGAAACGGCCGCCCGGTGCGGCCGTTTTTTCTTCCCTGACGTCCCGGACTCCGTATGCAGATCCTGACCCAACTGGTGTTCAGCGGCATCGCGCTCGGCATGATCTACGCGGTCATCGCCTTCGGCTACCAGCTGACCTTCTCCACCTCCGACACCCTCAACTTCGGCCAGGGGGACGCGCTGATGCTGGGCGCGCTCGTGGGCCTGACGCTGGTCGGACATGGCGTCAACTACTGGCTCATGATCCCGCTGGTGTGCCTGTTCGGCGCGCTGCAGGGCGCCTTCGTCGAGCGCATCGGCGTGCGGCCGGCCATCAAGATCAAGTCGGAGTTCGGCTGGATCATGTCCACCATCGCGCTGGGCATCATCTTCAAGAACGTGGCCGAGAACGTCTGGGGCCGCGACGACCTGAAGTTCCCGTCGCCGCTGCCGGAGGCGCCGATCAAGCTGCTCGGCGCCAACGTGCTGCCGATGGAGATCCTGGTCGTGGTGGGCGCGCTGCTGATGATGCTGGCGGTCGAGCTCTTCAACCGGCGCTCGATCTACGGCCGCGCGGTCGTGGCGACCTTCAACGACCGCGACGCCGCCAAGCTGATGGGCATCAACACGGGTCTGGTGATCACCTTCTCGTACGCGCTGTCGTCGCTGACGGCGGCCTTCGCCGGGGTGCTGATCGCGCCGCTCACGCTGACGGGCGCCACGATGGGCGCGGTGCTCGGCCTGAAGGCCTTCGCGGTGGCGATCATCGGCGGGCTGACCTCGGGCATGGGCATCATCGTCGGCGGGATCATCCTGGGCATCGCCGAGACGACCACCGGCTTCTACCTGTCCACCGGCTACAAGGACGTGCCGGGCCTGGTGCTGCTGCTGATCGTGCTGGCGCTCAAGCCGGCCGGCCTGTTCGGCAAGACCGCGATCAAGAAGGTCTGAGCCCCCATGACGACCAAGATCAATCCGAAGAAATTCGTCGCGGGCGCCGTGGCCATCGTGGCGCTGTTCGCGTTCCCGCTGGTGTCGGGCAACCCGTACTACATCCACCTGGTCGAGACCATCATGATCTACGCGATCGTGCTGTTCGGCCTGGACATCGTGGTCGGCTACACCGGGCAGGTCTCGCTGGGCCATGCCGGGCTGTTCGGCATCGGCGCCTACACCGCCGGCGTGCTGATCACCAAGTTCGGGCTCTGGATCCTGGTGACGCTGCCGCTGGCGGTCGGCGTGACGGCCGCCTTCGGCGCGCTGCTGGCGCTGCCGGCGCTGCGCGTGACCGGGCCCTACCTGGCGATGGTGACCCTGGCCTTCGGCACCATCATCCAGATCCTGATCAACGAGATGGACTTCCTGACCAACGGGCCCATGGGCATCACGCTCACCAAGCCCAAGCTGCTGGGCCACCAGCTCGACGAGACGGAGTTCTACTGGCTGGTCGCCGTGATGCTGCTCGCATCGCTCGTGTTCGTGCATCGCGTGCTGCGCTCGCACCTGGGCCGCGCGTTCGAGGCGCTGCGCGGCAGTCCGGTGGCGTCGGACTGCATGGGCGTCTCGGTCTACCGCTACAAGGTCTACGCCTTCGTGGTCAGCGCCGGGCTGGCGGGCCTGGCCGGCGCGCTGTACGCCTACTCCGAGCAGTACATCTCGCCCAACACCTACAACTTCGAACTGACGGTGATGTTTCTGCTGGCCATCATCATGGGCGGCCGCAAGACCCGCACCGGCGCGCTGCTGGGCGCCGCGATCATCGTGCTGCTGCCCAAGCTGCTCGACGACCTGCAGCTGTTCCGCTACGTGTCGGTCGTCTTCGCGATGCTGGTGCTGGCGGTGACCGTCGTGGCGCTGCGCCGCGGCAAGGCCGGCGCGGCGCAGGCGGCCGTGCCGGTGGTCGGCAGCATCGCGCTGGCGGGGCTGTCTTTCGTGCTGGAGACGATGACCGACTGGCGGCTGTCGATCTTCGGCCTGATCACGCTCTTCGTCGTGTACTACCTGCAGGACGGCATCGTCGGCTTCGTGCGCGGCGCCCTGCACGTGAAGGCCAGGCCCGTGGGCGAGGGCGGCCCGGTGGCCGAGCGGCCGGCCGACGCGATCGCCGCGGCCAGCGGCGCGGACCAGGTGCTGATCGATGCGCGCGGCGTGCTGATGCAGTTCGGCGGCCTGAAGGCGCTGAACAACGTCGACCTGCAGGTGCGGCGCGGCACGATCCACGGCCTGATCGGGCCCAACGGCTCGGGCAAGAGCACGATGATGAATGTGCTCACCGGCATCTACGTGCCGACGGCGGGCGAGCTCAAATTCGGCGAGCGCTCGCTGGTGGGGCGGACCTCGTCCGACATCGCGCTGTCGGGCATCGCGCGGACCTTCCAGAACGTGCAGCTGTTCGGCGAGATGAGTGCCCTGCACAACGTGATGGTGGCGCTGCATCACAGCTTCGGCGCCAACCTGCTGCAGGTGGCGCTGCACTCGCCGCGCTACCGGACCGAGGACGCCCAGGCGCGCGCGCGGGCGCTCAGCCTGCTGGAATTCGTCGGCCTGGCGGACCTGGCCTTCGAGGAGGCGCGCAACCTGCCCTACGGCAAGCAGCGGCTGCTGGAGATCGCGCGGGCGCTGGCGCTGGACCCGAAGCTGCTGCTGCTCGACGAGCCGGCCGCCGGCCTGACCGCGCCCGACATCAAGGAGCTGATGCGCATCATCGGCAAGATCCGGGACCACGGCATCACGGTCATCCTGATCGAGCACCACATGGATGTGGTGATGGGCATCTGCGACACGGTGTCGGTGCTGGACTTCGGCCAGAAGATCGCCGAGGGCAGGCCCGCGCAGGTGCAGGCCGATCCCAAGGTGATCGAGGCCTACCTGGGCGGCCAGGCGGCCTGAGCGCGGAGCGGAACACGACATGCTGAAGATCGATCAACTGCATGCCGGCTACGGCAAGGTCGAGGTGTTGCACGGCATCACCGTGGAGGTGCCCAAGGGCCGAGTGGTGACGCTGATCGGCTCCAACGGGGCCGGCAAGACGACGACGATGCGCGCGGTGTCCGGGATGATCGCGCCCAGCGCCGGCGAGATCACGCTGAATGGCAAGCGCATCGACGGCCTGGAGTCGTATCACATCGCGCGGCTGGGGCTGGCGCATTCGCCGGAGGGGCGGCGCGTCTTCGCGACGATGAGCGTCACCGACAACCTGCGGCTGGGCGCGTTCCCGCGTTACACCGGCGCGCGGCCCAAGGGCGACGTGGAGGCCGACCTGGAGAAGGCGATGGAGCTCTTCCCGCGCCTGAAGGAGCGGCGCCAGCAGCTGGCGGGCACGCTCTCGGGCGGCGAGCAGCAGATGCTGGCGATGGCGCGCGCGACCATGCTCAATCCGGAGGTGGTGCTGCTGGACGAGCCCTCGATGGGGCTGGCGCCCATCCTGGTGGACGAGGTGTTCCGCATCATCGAGCGGCTCAAGGGGCAGGGCGTGACGATGCTGCTGGTGGAGCAGTTCGCCGCGGCCGCGCTGGCGGTGGCCGACTACGGTTACGTGCTGGAGAACGGGCGCATCTCGCTGCACGGTCCGGCGGAGAAGCTGCGTACCGATCCGGCGGTGAAGGCGGCCTATCTCGGCGGGGGGCATTGAGCCCGCGGACCACTTCGATCGGGTAGCCGACCACTTCGACCAGTCGGAATCGGCAGGGCGTCGACCGCGAACGCACAGGTGCGTCCCGGAAGGCGCCTGCCTAGAGTGCATGCATCGCCCGCTGGGCTTCATGCAACCGAGGTGCGCCGATGACGAATGACTCGACCCGCGAGCCGGATCTCCCGCCGGTTCAGGCGTGGAAGAACCAAGGCCTCTATCCGTTCGACCGCGATCCGCTGACGGCGGTCGAGGTGCTGGAGCGCCAGCTGTTCGATCAGGCGGCCTGGCATCTTTCGCGCTTTCATCCCGTGTTCCGCACGCTCGCGCCGGAGGCGGTCGCTTTCCAGTTCCGGCTGCTGAGGCAGGCCGTCGAATGCGGCCCCGAGGAACTCCAGGCCTTGCTGACCGAAGTGTTGGACCTGCCCCCGCAGGACCGTCAACGGATGGCGGAGGTGCTCAAGGACGTCTCGCTCTCATCGGTCATCCGGGAAGCCCACGTGGTCACGGAACGCCTCCTGCTGCTCGATGGCCTGGAGGCCATCGTCTTCGAGAAGGACCTGCAGCCGCACGTGAAGGAACGTGGCGAGCTGCATCGCATCGTCGCCAGGAACCCTTGGCTCTTTGGTGAGCGCTTCGCGCTGTCGGTGGACAACCGGTCCCTCACGGAGGTGCTGCGCAAGCATCGCGAGATGCTGGGTGAGGACATCCTGATCGATGAGCCTGTCGAAGGGGCCGCGCAAAAGCGCGCCTTCATCGACCTCATGTTTTCGCGTGCGACGCGGCGCCACCAGCCATCGACGCTGGAGCATCTCGTCGTGGAGCTGAAGGCGCCGCGCGTTCAGATCACCCACAAGGAGGTCAGCCAGATCTGCGACTACGCCTCGCGGGTGGCGCGTGATGAGCGCTTCCGCTGCGTGGATGTGAGGTGGTCGTTCTGGCTGATCGCCCGGGAAATCGAGGAGGGCGTGCTCGACGTGACCGAACGTCGCAACCAGCTCGCGCTTCCACTGGCGTTCAATCACGCGGTCCGCGTGGTGACCTGGGCCCAGATCATTGACGAGAACCGCGCCCGTCTGCAATTCCTGCAGGAGAGCCTGGACTACAAGGCCAGCCGGCAGGCGGGTTTGAAGCATCTGCAGCGCCGCTACCCCGACTGCCTGGGGGACGTCGTGCAGCGCGCACAGGAGCCGCGGGCCTCCTATGCGCGCGCGGGGTGAGGACGATCAGACGAACATCCCGCCCGAGGCCTCCACGCGCTGCGCGTTGATCCAGTGGCAGTCCTGCGACAGCAACGAGGCGACGACCGGGCCGATGTCGTCCGGCAGACCGGCGCGGCCGAGCGCCGTGACCGAGGCCACCATCTGATTCACCGCCTCGTTGTCGCGCACCGCGCCGCCGCCGAAGTCGGTCTCGATCGCGCCAGGGGCCAGCGTGTTCACGCGGATGCCGCGGGCGCCGAACTCCTTGGCCATGTAGCGGCTGAGCACTTCAATCCCGCCCTTCATCGTCGCGTAGGCGCCGTAGCCGGGCAGGGCGAAGCGGGCCAGGCCGCTGGACACGTTGAGCACGCTGCCGCCATCGTTGATCAGCGGCAGCAGCGTCTGCGTCAGGAAGAACGGACCCTTCAAGTGCACGCGCATCAGTTCGTCGAACTGCGCTTCGGTGGTGTCCGCCAGCGGGGCATGCACGCCGACGCCGGCGTTGTTGACCAGGTGGTCGATGCGCTCGCGCTGCCAGTGCTGCTGCAGCGTCGTCGTCAGCGCCTGGGCGAAGGCCGGGAAGGTCGCGCTGTCGCCGACATCGAGCCGCAGCGCCGCCGCGCGGCCGCCCAGGCGCTCGATCTCGTCGATCACCGCTTGCGCTTCGTCCTGGCGGCTGCGGAAGGTGAGGATGCTGTCGATGCTTCGTCGGGCCAGGTGCAGCGCGGCGTTGCGGCCCAGGCCGCGGCTGCCACCGGTGATCAGCGCGATCTTGCGCGGCGAGGTGCTGGAAGCGGGGGAGGTCGTGGTCGTCGTCATGGAGAGCTCCTGTGAGCGGGTTGGATCGGATGCAGGAACTTTATTGATCGAGACTTGGCGTATAAATCGCCATAAAGTGATTTGACCGTTCATTCGGGATGAACAAATGAGCGATTCGAGCTCTTCGTTGGCGGGCCCTCCGCCGTCGATCGAGACGCTGCAGGTTTTCGTCCGCGTCGCGGAGCTGGCCAGCTTCACGCAGGCGGCGCAGAGCCTGGGGCTGCCGAAGGCGAGCGCCTCCACGGCGGTGCAGCGGCTGGAGGCCAGCCTGGGGACGCGGCTGTTCCACCGCACGACGCGGCGGGTGCAACTGACGCAGGACGGCCAAGCCTGCTACGAGCGCTGCAAGGACCTGCTGGCCGACCTGGACGACATGCAGACCATGTTCCAGCCGGCGGCGAGCGGGCTGCGGGGGCGGCTGCGGGCCGACATGCCGATGCGGGTGGCGCATGACCTCGTCGTGCCGCGGCTGCCCGAGTTCCTGGCCGCGCATCCGGGTCTGGAGGTTGAACTCAGCAGCACGGACCGGCGCGTGGACCTGGTCCGCGAGGGCTTCGACTGCGTGCTGCGGGTGGGACCGCTGAGCGATTCCAGCCTCGTGGCGCGGCCGCTGGGCGCGATGGAGATGGTCAATCTCGCGAGCTCTGGCTACGTGGCGGCCTTCGGGACGCCGGCGTCGCTGGAGGACCTCGCGCATCACCGGCTGGTGCAGTACGTGGCGACGCTGGGTCAGCGCTGCCCGGGTTTTGAATGGCGCGATGAGGGCGGCGCGACGCACTTCGTGCCGATGCCTGGCGCGCTGACGGTCAGCGATTCGGGCTCGTACACGGCGGCGTGCCTGGCGGGGCTGGGAATCATCCAGGTGCCGCGCCACGGCCTGGAGGCGGAGGTGCTCGACGGCCGCCTGGTGGAGGTGCTGCCGGGCTTTCGCGCGGCGCCGATGCCGGTGCATCTGCTGTACGCCCACCGGCGCCAGTTGCCGCGCCGGGTGCAAGCCTTCATGCAATGGCTGGCGGAGCTGCTGGCCCCTCGGCTCTTGCCGCTATCCTCTGCATCCTCGGCCCCGTCCTCCTGAACCGCCTTGCGCTCCGAATCCCCCTTGGACCCCTTCGCCGTCGCTCATCAAGCCCTCGCCGCGCTGAACGCCGGGGATGCCGCCGCCGCGCAACCGGCGGGGGAGGAGTGGCTGCTGATGGCGCTCGAGCAGGGCGACGAGGCACAGCAGGCGCGGGCGCTGCTGCTGCTGGCGCGCTGCGAGCGTGCGCTGCACCGGCCGGGCGACGCCAGAGGCCGCAGCGAGCAGGCGGCGCGGCTGTTCCGCCAGCAGGGCGATGCGGGCGGCGAGGCGGGCGCGCTGTCGGTGCTGGCGCACAGCGCGTCGCTGGCCGGGCATCACGAGGAAGCCATCGAAGCGGCGCTGCTCGGGCTGCGTCTGGCGCAGCAGCGGGGCGATGGCGCCGCGCTGGTGGTGGCGCTGCAGGACCTGGGCGCCTGCCATGTGTGGGCGCGCAATTTCGACAAGGCGGCCGAGGTGCTGCGTCAAGCGGCTGACGCGGCCAATGCCTGCAAGCCGCGGCTGAGCCCGCTGACCGCCTGCCTGTGGCTCGCGATGGGCACCTTGCTGGCCTTGGCGGGCGAGCGCGAGCAGCGCGGCCAGTTGCCGCCGCTGGGGCCGCTGGAGGGCCATCTGATCAATGCGCGGCATCTGCTGGCGGAAGGCGATGCGGAGGCGCAGTGCTGGTGGACGCTGATGCAGACGATGGCGCAGATCTGGAAGGGCGCGTCCGCGCTGGCGCAGCCGGAGCTGCAGCAGGCGCTGGCGCAGCTGCCGGAGCAGGATCGCCACTGGCTGGCGGCGCTGGCGGGCTGGGTGCAGGCGGAACTCGCGTGGGCGCGTCGGCTGTGGCCGCAGGCGCGGCGCGCGGCGGCGCAGCTGGTGGCGCAGGCAGACGCGGTCCAGCACGAGCCGCTCGCGCAGCTGGGCGAGTTGATCGCGAGCCAGATCGAGGAACAGCAAGGGCAGCCGCAGCGCGCGCTGCAGCGGATGCGGGCGCTGCGTGAGCGCGAGGCGCGCGTGCGGATCGCCAGCCTCGCGAGCCGCGAGGCGACGGTCCAATGGCAGCTCGAGGCGCGCCGCAGCGAGCGCGACCGGGCGCAGCTCGCGGACGAGGCGCAGCGGCTGGAGAAGCTGTCGATGGAGGATCCGCTGACGGGTCTGGCGAACCGGCGCAGCTTCGAAGCGCATGCGCGGGCGCAGCTGGCGCATGGCGGCGTGGTGAGCCTGGCGCTGATCGACGTCGATCACTTCAAGCAGGTCAACGACCGGCACTCGCACCTGGTCGGCGATCAGGTGCTGAGCCAGATCGCGCGGCTGATGCGGCAGCACGTGCGGGAGCACGATGTCGCGGCGCGGCTGGCGGGCGACGAGTTCGTGCTGCTGCTGCGCGGCGCGACCGAAGAGATCGCGCAGCAGGCCTGCCTGCGCCTGGACGAAGCGGTGCGGCGGCACGACTGGAACGCGGTGTCGGACGGTCTGAGCGTGAGCATCAGCATCGGGGCGGCGCAGCGGGAGGAGGGCGACACGCTGGAGACGCTGATGGCGCGCAGCGATGCGGCGATGTACGCGTTCAAGCGCGAGCGCAAGGGTGGCGCGATGGCGCAGGCCTGGCTCACCGACGAGAGCGAAGGCGAGGGCGATTCGCCGGACTGAGGCGGCTTGACGGCCGCGATGGCCGTGGCGACCGGCGGTGCGGCGAAGACGCGAAAAGAAACGCAAGAACTTGCGCGTCCATTCCGCCGAAAAAGCGCCGTGGGTGAAAGCCGACCCGCTCGAACCATGCCAAGAATGATTGCTTCCGTTGCACCTGCCTGTAAGGAGGCTTCATGACTGTGTTTGTCGATGCCGAGATCAACTCCCATGACACGCGACCGCCGCCCGCGTTCACCGCGGGCAATCGAATGCTGAATGCATTCGATGTGATTTCTGGCCCCTATTCCGTCACTGCCCGACGTCAGCTTGAGGCCATCAACCGATTGATCCGACTTCGGGAAGAAAGGCGCCTCAAGCCGCGTCGCGAGGGGGCAGGCGAGGACACCCTGCGATATGACCTGCCGGAGCGCCTCCTCGAGATCTATGCGAAGCATCCGGAGGCTCTGGAGACGCCCCCTGGCGGGGCGGACGTCGTGGCTTGGATCCGGGAGTTCCGCGGTGAAATCAGTGGTGGTTGATTCCAATGTGGCGCTCGGATGGCTTGTGCTGGAAACAGACAAGGAAAGTCTTCATCGCTATGCAGACCGATTGGCTGATGCGGTAGCCCTTGAGGAAGCGGAGCTGATCGCGCCGTACGTCTTCAACGCCGAATGTGCCTACACCCTGCTAAAGAGGGGACGCGCACAGGACTGGTCCGAGTCGCTCATCCAGGCCTATGCGGAGTTGATTCCTCTGTACGCGGTGGGCATGGACGACGACATCATGCCGCTGCCTGAGCACGTCGAACTGGCCCTTGAACACAACGTCCAAGGTTTCGACGCGCTCTACTTGGCGCTCGCCATCGAGAGGAAGGCGGCACTCGCCACCGCGGACAAGGGCTTGCGCGCGGCGGCAGAAAGGGCAGGTGTCGAGCTGTTCTGACTTGCAGGGGCCTCAGTGCCCCTGCTCTCTTGCTCGCTTGAGCAGCAGCTCTTTCTCTCGCTCATTCGCCGTCATCGCGGCGGCGCGTTCGAATTCTTCTTTCGCTTCGGCATTGCGGCCGAGCTTGGCCAGCAGATCCGCGCGCACGCTGGGCAGCCAGTGGTACTGCTTCAGCGCCGGCTCGTCCATCAGCCGGTCGACGATCTCCAAGCCCACCGCCGGACCGAAGGCCATCGACAGCGCCACCGCCCGGTTCAGCTCCACCACCGGCGACGGCTGCCGGATCGCCAGCGCTTCGTAGAGCGCGGCGATGCGCGTCCATTCGGTGTCCTCGGCGCGGCGGGCCCGCGCATGGCAGGCCGCGATCGCCGCCTGCAGCGCGTAGGGCCCCAGGCCCTGCCCGTCGTCCGCTTCCATCGCCAGGCGGTCCGCCGCTTCCAGGGCCGCCAGGCCCCGCTCGATGGACGCTGCGTCCCACTGCGTGCGGTCCTGCTCCAGCAGCAGCACGGCCTGTCCCTGCGCGTCGATCCGCGCCGCCGCGCGCGAGGCCTGCAACTCCATCAGCGCCAGCAGTCCCTGCACCTCGCTCTCGCGCGGGGCCAGCTTCACCAGCATGCGCGCCAGGCGCAAGGCCTCGTCGCAGAGGTCCTGCCGGATCCAGCGCTCGCCGCTGGTGGCCGCGTAGCCTTCATTGAAGATCAGGTAGAGCACCTCCAGCACGGCCGCCAGACGCTCCGTCAACGCCTCGCCGCGCGGCAGCTCGAAAGGCACCTGCGCGTCGCCGAGCGTGCGCTTGGCGCGGACCAGCCGCTGCGCCACGGTCGGCTCCGACTGCAGATAGGCCCGCGCGATCTCGGCCGTCGTCAGGCCGGCGACCATCTTCAGCGTCAGCGCCACGCGCGCTTCCAGGCTCAGCACCGGATGACAGGCGCAGAACATCAGCCGCAGCACGTCGTCGCCGATCTCGCGCGCGGCGCGATCGTCGTCGAGGTGGTCGACGAAGTCGGGCACGATCATGGCCTCGCGCGCGTCGAGCTCATGCCCGAGCTGCTCCAGCTTGTCGCCGCTGAGCTTGACGTGCCGCAGCCGGTCCAGCGCCCGGTGCTTGGCCGTCGTCATCAGCCAGGCGGCCGGCTTGTCCGGCAGGCCTTGCGAGGGCCAGGTCTCCAGCGCCGCGACCAGCGCGTCCTGCGCCAGTTCCTCGGCCAGCGGCACGTCGCGCGTCAGCCGCGACAGGGCGCCGATGATCTTGGCCGACTCCTGCCGCCAGACGGTCGTGATCGCGCGATGGGTGTCCTGGTTCATGCGCGCGATCGTACGGCCTGGGGCGGCCGCGCGTCGCGCCGGCGCTCAGGCGCCCGGGAACTGGGTGATGTCCATGTACATCAGCTCCCACATGTGGCCGTCCGGATCCGCGTAGGCCTGCGAGTACATGAAGCCCATGTCCTGCGGCGCGCGCGGCACGGTGCCGCCAGCAGCGACGGCCTTCTCGATCAGCGCGTCGACCTCGGCCCGGCTCTCGCAGGACAGGCAGGTCAGCACCTCGGTCGTGGTGTGCGCGTCGGAGATCTTGCGCGGCGTGAAGGTCTGGAAGAACTCCTCGGCCAGCAGCATCGCGTAGATGTCCTCGGAGATCACCATCGAGAGCGCCTGCTCGTTGGAGAACTGCGGATTGAACTCGTAGCCCATGGCCGCGTAGAAGCGCTTGCTGCGCTCGACGTCCTTGACGGGCAGGTTCACGAAGATTTTCTGGTGACGCATGGTGGAAGTCCTCAATGGGTATGAAGTCGCAGAGCCCGTGCTGGCTGATCGGTGGTCGCATCGTGCCCTCCTGGTCGCGGCGCTCCAGTTCTGGAGCGTCCACACCAGCACGACGCGCGGGCGCGGCCGGTTTCGACAGGCCGCGACACGGGGGGCGAAAAAAACTTCAGCTGGTCAGGCGTTGGACTCGGCGTAGCACGGGATCATCGAGCGGACCTCGACCGTGCACCACTCGGCGGCCGGGCATTCGCGCGCGATGGCGAGCGCCTGCTCGCGGGTGTCGACCTTCAGCCAGAAGAAGCCGCCGACCATTTCCTTGGCTTCGGCGAAAGGGCCGTCGAGCGTGGTCAGCCGGCCGTCGCGCTTGCTGACGCGGGTCGAGCCGTTGACCGACTGCAGCGACTGGGCGGTGTGCAGCAGGCCTTGCGCCTTCAACTGGTCGGCATAGGCGGTCATGCGGGCATAAGCCTCGCGGCCCTCCTCGGGCGTGCGGGCCTCGCGTTGGCCGACGGGTTCATTGATCAGCAGGACGTAGCTCATGAGGATCTCCGGTGCGATGCGGGGGAACCGCCGACAAGCGGCCGACAAGCGGGCTATTGGACACCACGCGACCAAGCCATTGCCAAAGGTCAGGGCTTGGCGTCCGCGCGGCGGCAAGGGAGTTGAGATGCCCGTCGATCCATCGGCCGCGCTGTCGATCCGTCGTTTCCCCGTGCGGCCGGAGACGGCCCGCTCCCTACACTGCGCCGCATGACTCCCGCCCCGTCCCGTCCCCTCTGGCGCGATGCCCGGCGCCTGCGCGCCTCCTGGCATGCCTGGCTCAGCAACGAGGTCCAGCCCAGCGGACCCGGCTGGCTGCAATGGGTCTGGACGCTGGCCTTCTGCGCCGCGCTCGCCGCCGGCTTCACGCTGCTGGGCTTCGTCATGAACTTCCAGACCGTCGACTGGCTCTCCCCGCGCACCTGGGCCTGGTGGTACGGCAAGAACCTCACCGTGTGCCTGACCATCGGCGTGGTCATCCAGATCCTGTTCGCGATCCTGACCCCGCTGCTCGGCGGCCGCGCCCGCCTGCGCCGCTGGGACGGCTGGCGCCGCACGCTGTTCTTCTCCGGCGTGCCCCTGCTGGGCACCGTGATCGGCTGGCTGCCCGGGATGTGGCTCGCGGGTCTGACCGCGTGGGTGCGGCTGGACCTGTCGCAGGGCGGCAAGATCATCGGCATCACCTCGCTGCTGTCGCTGGGCGTCACCGTGATGCTGCACTACTGGTTCGCTTCCAGGAACCGCCAGCTCAAGGCCGAGCGCCGCGCCACCGAGGCCCAGCTGCGCCTGCTGCAAGGCCAGATCGAGCCGCACTTCCTGTTCAACACGCTGGCCAACGTCCATTCGCTGATCGACTACGACGCGCCCAAGGCCAAGGAGATGCTGGGCGCCTTCACCGCCTACCTGCGCGCCTCGCTGGGGGGACTGCGGCGCGAGACCGGTCCGCTCGAGGACGAACTGGCGCTCGCCTCGGCCTATCTGACGGTGCTGCAGACGCGCATGGAAGACCGGCTGCGCTTCGAGATCCAGGCCTCGGCCGAGGCCCGCGCCGTGCCGCTGCCGCCGATGCTGCTGCAGCCACTGGTCGAGAACGCCGTGCACCACGGCCTGGAACCCAAGATCGAGGGCGGCACGGTTCGGGTGGACGCGGCGCTGCGCGACGGCTTCCTGGTCGTCGAGGTGCGCGATGACGGCGTCGGCCCGGGCGTGTCACGCCGCGGCGGCAATGGCATCGCGCTGTCCAACATCCGCGAGCGCCTGATGGCGCAGTACGGCGACCGCGCCACCCTGACCGTCGAACCCGCCGATCCCGGCTGCCGCGCGACGCTGCGCGTGCCGCTCGACGCCTGATCCCCGCTTCCCATTTCCCGCCTTCCTCATTCGCAGCCCCTTGAGACCATGACCGCACTCACCGCCCTCATCGCCGACGACGAACCTCACCTGGCCCGCGCCCTGGCCGCGCAACTGGCCACGGTCTGGCCGGAACTCGAGATCGTCCATGTCGCCCGTCACGGGATCGAGGCGGCCGAGCGCATCGCGGCGCTGCAGCCGGACCTCGCCTTCCTCGACATCCAGATGCCCGGCCTGACCGGCCTGGAAGTGGCGGAGGGCATCGAGGGCGCGACGCGAGTGGTCTTCGTCACCGCCTATGACCAGTACGCGGTGCAGGCCTTCGAGCGGGAAGCGATCGACTACGTGCTCAAGCCGGTCGAGGCGGAGCGCCTGGGCCGCACCGTCGAGCGCGTCCGGCGCGCGCTGGCCAGACGGGACGAGGACACCGCCGCCGGCATCGACGCACGGCTGCTGTCCGCGCTGCGCGCGCTGCACGGAACGGCGGGCGGCGAGCTCAAGCCGGCGGGCCCGCTGCGCTGGGTGCGCGCAACGCAGGGCGACTTGATGCATCAAGTGCCCGTGGACGAGGTGCTGTTCTTCCGCGCCGATGACAAGTACACCTGCGTGCAGACGGCCACCGCCGAGTACCTGATCCGCACGCCGATCCAGGAACTGGCCGCGCAGCTCGACGGCGAGCGCTTCTGGCAGGTGCACCGCTCGACCATCGTGAATCTGGATCACGTGGCCGGCACGCGCCGCGATGAACTGAGCCGGCTGTTCGTCCGCGTGCGCGGCCACGCGAACGAACTGCCGGTGAGCCGCGCGTACGTGCATCTTTTCAAGGCGATGTGAATCGACAACCAGAAGGTCATTGAGGGAGGTTCGAGCACTAAAGCGGGTCAATCGCGCCAAGGCGTGTGCACGTTCAATCTCAAAAGCTCTCATGAAGACCAAATTCAGATCCCTCGCCGCCGCATCGTTCGTCGCCTGTGCCTCCCTTCTCTTCTCAGCGGCGCGCGCTCAATCGCCGGGCCAGTCGAACCTGGTGGCGCCCAAGGAGATGTCGGAAAACACGGCTGCGCTGGGACCAGGCGGCGAAGTCAGAGAACAGCGAGGGCTCTGGTTGCGAAACAACGCTGCCCCGAATGTGTCGGACGAATTCAAGGACCAGGAGTGGGTCGTCAATCGTGTCGGCCATCGCGACGACTGTGGCGGCGTGCTCATGAGTGCCAGGGTGGTCCTCGTGCCCAACGATTGTGCTCGCGACGCAAGCGAGCAGGCCGACGCGGGGCGCCAGGTCCGGTTTCTTCGAGATGGCATCGAAGCTGGAGCCAGGCCCCTTCTGATCGGCGGCGCGGGATGGCCATTCGGCGTGATGCTGCTCGATGTGGCTAACGAGAGGAAGCCCGCATCCGTTCCCTCCTACTTGCTGGAGGAGCAGCTGTTGGGGATGCGCGGCGTCCGGTCGTGGATCCATCCATATGGCATCGTGGATAGTGCTCTGGCCCAGGACGATGCCGGCACCAAATGGCTCTTGATGGGCCGTGACCGCCTACCACTGAGCGGGGTGGACCGATCGCTCTATCGGGGGCTGTTGGACAACGGGGCGGGAAGCGAGGCCTTGGCCTTCGCGACAAAACGGCTGAATCCCTATGAACGGGCCGCGAAGAAGTGGGGGACCAAAGAGGAGCAGCGCCAGGCAGTCCTCAATCCCGGGACCTTCAAGTGGGCCTCCTTCGACAGAAAGGGGATGATCGGCAGCATCTATCCCTACAACAACCCGGTTACGAAACAGATCGAGTTCTTCCGTCTGGTCGCGCTGAACCAGAGCGGGCGGTACGGGTATTTCACGACCGGCAGGCATGACAGCAGGCGTGACAACCGGCACTGGGAATACCTTGGTACCGAACTGCCCAGTCCGGCATCTGCATTGGCGCCGTTCAAGAGTTGGGACGTCGATCGGAAAGATGGCAAGGTCGGCGACGTCTTCGCCCGATGGAACGGAGACAGCGGGAACGTCGAGTATTTCCAGCTGGTTGCCGTGGACGGGCAAGGGACTTACGAAGAGATCCCGGTCAACTCGACCAACAGCCGGCATTGGACCTATCTGGGAACGGACCTGCCCATGCCCAAGGACGAGTAAGCAAGGCGCGCGGACCGGCGAAGCCGCAGCGTCACGAGGCCGGCCTACACTGCCGGCCTCATGCAGCTCGATCCGCGCTCGATCACCGTCATGACCGCGCTGATGGCGGCGGTCCTGGGCGCGGTGCTGCTCGGCGTGCGGCGCAACTATCCGCCGGGCATCCGGGGCCTGCTCCCTTGGTCACTCGCGCCGATGGCCTGCGCGCTCGCCGCCGGTGTCTACGCGATGCAGGGACTGCTGCCCGATCCCGTCGTCGCGCAGAGCGGCAACGCGCTGCTGCTCGCGGGTTGCGGCCTCTTCTATTTCGGTTCGCAGCGCTTCTTCGGACGGCGCGTGACGTGGCGCCTGTGGGGCGGCATCGCGCTGCTGAGCCTGGCCGTGCTGACCTGGTTCCTGATCCGGCCGGACTACCGCCTCCGCGTCGCGGTGTTCACCGGCACGATGACGGCCTGCGTGCTCGCGCACGCGCGGCTGGTCCTGCGCGATGGCCGCGGCTTCGCGGCCCGGCTCATCGCGGGCACGCTGCTGCTGCAGGCGGCTGTCCTGATCGCTCGCGGGCTGGCGGCGTTCTGGGTGGATGGCCCGGCGTCGTCGCGCTTCGCGATGACCACGGTGCAGACGGCCTACATCGCGAGCTACTGCTTCAGCGTGCTGCTGCTGAGCGTGGGCGTGCTGCTGATGGCCAGCGAGCGCGTGCGCGAGGAGTTCGAACTGCTCGCCACGCGCGACGCGCTCACCGGCGCGCTGACACGCCGCGCGGTGCTGCAGGCTGGCGGCGAGGAGTTCGACCGCTGGCGCCGCTACGAACAGCCGCTGTCGCTGCTGCTGCTGGACATCGACCACTTCAAGCAGGTCAACGATCGCCATGGTCACCAGACCGGCGATCGCGTGCTGGCGGAGGCGGTCGCGGTGATGCGCGAGCAGCTGCGCGCGACGGACCGGCTCGGCCGCTATGGCGGCGAGGAGTTCGTGATCCTGCTTCCATCGACCGGCCCGGAGGCGGCGCGCGCCTCGGCGGAGCGGGTGCGCGAGGCGCTCGCGGCGCATGAGCCGGCGCCCGGCATTCCGCCGTGCTCGGCGAGCCTGGGCGTGGCCTGGACGCAGCCGGGCGACGCGAGCCTGGACGCGCTGCTCGCGCGCGCCGACGCGGCGCTCTACCGCGCCAAGGCCAAGGGCCGTAACCGCGTGGAATGACGGCGGTTCAACTCATTTGAAGAACCAGTACCCGACCAGGATCGCGCCCGCCAGCCCGACCGCGTCGGCCAGCAGTCCGCAGGTCAGCGCGTAGCGGGTCTTCCTGATGTTGACGCTGCCGAAGTAGACGGCCAGCACGTAGAAGGTGGTCTCCGTCGAGCCCTGGATGATCGCGGCCAGCTTGCCCTCGAAGCTGTCCACGCCATAGGTCTTGAGCACGTCCACCATCAGCCCGCGCGCGCCGCTGCCCGACAGCGTCTTCATCAGCCCTACCGGCAGCGCCGGCACGAAATCGGTCGGCAGGCCCAGCGCGGCGACGCCGGCGGCGATGCCCTTGACGACGAACTCCATGCAGCCCGTGGTGCGGAACACCGAGATGGCCACCAGGATCGCGATCAGGTAGGGAATGATCTGCACCGCGACGCCGAAGCCCTCCTTGGCGCCCTCGACGAAGGCCTCGTAGACGTTGATCCGGCGCCAGGCGCCGACGGCGATGAACATCACGATGATGCTCAGGATCACGCCGCTGCCCAGCAGCCCGATGTACTGCGACATCACGTCCGGCGGATAGCCGTGCAGCCAGGCGAAGACGCCGCCCATGATCGCGATGAAGCCGCCGACGAAGACCAGCACCGGCGCGCTCAGCAGCTTGATCCGCTGCACCCAGGCCACCGCCACCAGCCCCGACATGAACGAGATGAAGGTGGCGATCAGCGTCGGCAGGAAGATGTCCGCCGCGTTGAATCCGACCAGACCCTGGTCCACCGCCATCGCCTGTCGGATCGCGATCACCGAGGTCGGGATCAGCGTGATGCCGGCGGTGTTCAGCACCAGGAACATGATCATCGCGTTGGATGCGGTGTCCTTCTGCGGATTCAGCTCCTGCAGCTCCTTCATCGCCTTGAGCCCGAGCGGCGTGGCGGCGTTGTCCAGGCCGAGCATGTTGGCCGAGAAGTTCATCACCATCGAGCCGCCGGCCGGATGGCCGCGCGGCACCTCCGGAAAGATGCGCGCGAAGAACGGTCCCATCGCGCGCGCGAACAGCTGGATCACGCCGGCGTTCTCGCCGACCTTCATCAGGCCCAGCCACAGGCTCATCACGCCGACCAGGCCGAGCGAGATGTCGAAGCCGGTCTTGGCGGTGTCGAAGATGCCGGTCAGCACCTGCGTGAAGATGGTCAGGTCGCC
>Ga0102591_1001246_pt1 | contig 36655 bp, 28 predicted proteins | sample AraplaCol_mCL_r2_2_FD_76860 | JGI IMG/M metagenome (GOLD analysis project Ga0102591, IMG submission 76860) | Arabidopsis root microbial communities from North Carolina, USA - plate scrape MF_Col_mCL_r2 (SPADES assembly) (version 2) | ecosystem: Host-associated > Plants > Roots > Endosphere...
GGCGGAGCGATCGGCATCGATCGCAAGGTGCAGCCGAACTGGCTGGTCGGCGCGTTCCTCGGCGGCGGGCAGGGCGGTCTCTCGGTTGCTCTCAACTCGCAGTCGGTCGACACCAACTACGTGTTCGGCGGCGCCTACAGCCGCTTCGAATGGGCCGCGCAGTTCTTCGACTTCACGATCCAGGGCGGCAATGCCGACAACAGATCGCGCCGCCTGGTCTTGAACAACGCCGCCGTCGGAGGCATGGAGACGGCAAGGGCGAACTACAGCGGCTGGTATATCAGCCCGGAAGTCGCCTACGGCTACAGGCTCGACATCGGCAACGGCTATGTGCTGACGCCGACGGCGCGGCTGCGTTACGTCGCCGGCCGGTTCGACGGCTACAGCGAGACGGGGTCGGCGCAAGGATTATCCGTCGGCGGTCGCACGCTGCAGGATTTTGAGGAGCGCGGCGAGGTTGACCTCTCGCGCGTCACCAGCCTCGCCGACGGCGAGCTCAAGGCCAACGTCCATGGCGGCGTGATCGCGCTCCAGCGCGCGGGCGACACCACCATTAACACGGTGCTGCTCGGCCAGAACCTGTCGTTCGTCACGCCGGGCAGCCGCAGCACGGTGGGTGCCGTCGCCGGCTTCGGCTTCGACTACCGCACCAGCCGCAACGTCTCCGTGTTCGGCGCGGTCGAGGGCGTGATGATGTCCGACCAGAGCCGCACCGGCACGGCAAAGGGCGGCGTTCGCGTCGCGTTCTGAGCGCGAGTGCACACTGTTCTATGGCGTTCATGCAACAGGCCTTCCGGATTGTGCGCCAGTTCGTTTCCGGCAAAGCCGCGGACGTTTCTCTCCAAGCCGGCAGGAACCCGCGTGCCTACGCTGCCGATCGAAGAATCATGCGTTTCGATCTCCGTCCCGCCCTTGCCGCGGACAGCGAGGGATGACGCTTCCGGCTTGTGAAATCGTCTGGGGATATAGAGATGCTGGGAAGGAATTGGTCCGCCGCGCAACGCAGCCGCCTCCTGCGCTGGGGATCGACCACCGCGCTTACGCTTGCGCTGATGCCATCAGTCTTCGGCGGCCGCGCCGAGGCGGCCTGTACGCCTCCGTCTCCGGTCAGCGGCGCCATCGTGACTTGCACGGGAACGACGACCGACGCGAACGGGACGACCGGCTACGGGACCGCCACGGACAGCGGCAACACGATCAACATCTCTGCGGGGGCCAGCGTCATCGGCACCCATATCGGTATCGAGCAGAGCATGGGTACGGTCAACAATGCCGGCTCGATTCTCACCGATGTAACGAACGGTCAAATCGGGATAGCCGCGCTCAACGGCGTGGATCTGAACAACGCGAGCACCGGCCGCGTCGATGCGCGCGGTGCGAACAGTGTCGCAATCAGCGCTCTCGCTGGGACAGTCAACCTTGAGAATGCCGGCACGATCGTGGCATTCGGCACGGACGCCACCGCGATCTCGGCGAAGACGGTCAACGTTACCAACTCGGACACCATCTTCGGCGATCGGTTCGGGATCAGCGCGACCGATATCACGGTCACGAACAATAGCGGGGGTCGTATCTTCGTCGGCGGATCGAACGGTTTCGCGATCGTTGCCACCAACAACGTCTTGATCAACAATGCCGGCATCATTTCCGCGCCTGGCACCGCCGAAACGGGGATATCTGGCAACGTCGTGACGATTGCAAGCAATACCGGCCGCATTGCAGGTTCTCGCGCCGCGATCTCCGCCAGCACGTCGACCGCCGTCAAGAACAGCGCCAGCGGGCTGATCGAGGCCACCGGCACGAACGGCATTGCCGTTTTTGTGGGCGGCGGTACGGCGACGGTGGCCAATGCCGGCGAAATCTCCGCAAAGGTCACCAACGGCGCGGCCATCGAAGCAGACGCAGTGCTGGTGTCGGAAAATACGGGTCTGATCTCCGGCGGCACACGTGGCATTACGGCGAACACGACAACCGTCTCCAACAATGAGGGCGGCGTGATCTCGGCGATCGACGCCAACGGCAAGGCCATCCGGGCGGCCACTGCGACGATTGCCAATGCCGGACAAATATCGGCATTGGCGACCGGAGGTGTCGGCATCGACGCCGACACCGTGAATGTCACGGCCAACACCGGCCTGATTTCGGGCGAAAGCTTCGCGATCCGCTCGACGACAGGCGCGGTTACCGTGAACAACAATGCAGGCGGAACGATCCTGGGCACGAGCTTGGGTGCCGTCGCGATCACTGCGGGTCCGAACGCCAGCGTGTTCAATGCAGGCACGATCAAGGGGGGAATCGGCGGCGGAATCGGAATCCGCGCCACCGGTACGGCGACCGTCGAGAACGCGGCGGGTGGGTTGATTTCCGCTGGCCAGTTTGCGGTCAGAGGAGACCACGTCAAGGTCAGCAATGCTGGCATCATGGAGTCCACCCTCGGCGGAGCCGCCATCGATGCGCAGTCCGCGGACGTTCGCAATTCCGGCACGCTGAGGTCGGCGGCTGGCAGTGCGGTTCAAGTCTTCGGCGATCTCACCTTGAGCAACTCGGGCACCATCCAGGGTGCGCCGACAGCTCCAGCGGTCTACGCCTTGGGGCAGGCGCAAATCGTCAATGCGGGGACCATCTCGGGGCGATTCGGCATCCAGACCTTTGGCAGTCTCAACTTGACCAACGCTGCGGGAGGCGTCGTTTCGGGCAGCGTTCATGGCATCGTTTCGCAGGGGGCCCTCGTCGTTACCAACGCGGGTGCCATCTCGGGAGCTGCAGGCGCCGGGCTCGGAGGGAATACCTCCACGACTGTATTCAACACCGGCGTCATCTCCGGTAGCACCGGCATCACCTCGGGCGGTGCCGCAAACGTCACGAACGCGGGCACGATCACCGGAACGGGCGGCACCGCGATTTTGCTGTCGAGCGGGGCCGACACGCTGACGCTACTGCCTGGCTCGAAGATCAACGGCGTGGTGGATTTCGAATTCGGTGCTGACGTCGTCAACGTCAACCTCATAGCGCCGGCGACGCGAGTGTCGTCGCTGACCAGCGTCCAGCTTCCAACCTTCGTCAACTTCGAGGGCACCGTCAACACCATCACGTCGGGCGGCAGCTTCAACGGCCCATCGGTCGTCTCCGGCACCACGCTTGCAACCCTCGATCCGACCGCGCTGGCGCAGACCGACCGCACGCTGATGGACTTCACCGGCGGCGTCTCCTCACTGGTGCAGGGCCGCCTCAGCGGCGGCGCGGGGCCGGCCGGCAGCAACATGATGGCGATGGCCTACGCGCCGGAGACCGCGCAGGCCGGTCCCTTCGCCAAGGCGCCGCGCAGCCTCTGGACTGATCCCGCGCCGATCACGGTCTGGGCCAACAGCTTTGGCGGCCAGCGTATCCAGGACGAGACCGCGTCCACGCTGCGTGCGACCTCGACGGCATGGGGCGGCGCGATCGGCATCGATCGCAAGGTGCGGCCGGACTGGCTGGTCGGCGCCTTCCTCGGCGGCGGGCAGGGTGGCCTGTCGGTCGATCTCAACTCGCAGTCGGTGGACACCAATTACGTGTTCGCCGGCGCCTACAGCCGTTTCGAATGGGCCGCGCAGTTCTTCGATTTCACGATCCAGGGCGGCAATGCCGACAACAGGTCACGCCGCCTGGTGCTGAACGACGCGGCCATCGGCGGCATGGAAACCGCGACGGCGAATTACAGCGGCTGGTACGTCAGCCCGGAGGTCGCCTACGGCTACAGGCTCGCCATCGGCAACGGCTATGTGCTGACGCCGACGGCGCGGCTGCGCTACGTCGCCGGCCGGTTCGATGGTTATAGCGAGAGCGGCTCAGCGCAGTCGCTGTCCGTCGGCGGCCGCACGCTGCAGGATTTCGAGGAGCGCGGCGAGGTCGATCTCTCGCGCGTCACCAGCCTCGCCGGCGGTGAGCTCAAAGCCAACGTCCATGGCGGCGTCATCGCGCTTCAGCGCGCCGGTGACACCACCATCAACACGGTGCTGCTCGGCCAGAACCTGTCCTTCGTGACGCCCGGCAGCCGCAGCACGGTCGGTGCGGTCGCAGGCTTAGGCTTCGACTACCGCACCAGCCGCAACGTGTCCGTGTTCGGAGCGGTCGAAGGCATGATGATGTCCGACCAGAGCCGCACCGGCACCGCGAAGGGTGGCGTTCGCGTCGCGTTCTGAGCCGGCATCAGCCCTGGCGGCCTGAACGCGATGCCCGCCGGCCGGGTGCCATCCGCCCGGCCGGCGGCCTCCTCCGATCGGAGGATGTCGCATGCTTCGGTTGTGCTATCCTCGGGGGCATTGATCACTCAGTGCCGTTTTGGGCTATGCACCGACCGCAGAAACTGCCGGACCTCGTCGAATCCATCTACGATGCCGGGCTCGATCCATCGCTCTGGAACAACGTCGTCGCCGGCATCCGGGATTTCGTCGGCGGCCAGGCCTGCGGCTTGTTTTCGAAGGACTCGATCAGCAAGTTCGGCGTCACCCATTATTATTGCGGGGCGGACCCGCACTTCATCCAGCTTTATTCCGACACGCATTCGAAGTTCGATCCGCTCTCGGTGTTACCGCCGCACGGCAAGGTAGTGAGCGTGCCGGATCTCGTCGATTTCGAGGAGTATCGCAAGGGGCGCTTCTACCAGGAATGGATGCGGCCGCAGGGAAGCAGCGATGCGGCCAATGTCGTGCTCGAGATGTCGAACGCGACCTGCCCGGTGATGATGACGGTGTTGTCGGGCCGGCGCATGGTCGATTCCGGCATGAAGCATCGTCTCTCGCTGCTCGTGCCGCATGCCAGCCGCGCGCTTCTCGTCAACCGCGCCACGGGGGTCCAACTGACGCTGGCGACGGCACTGGCCGATGTCCTGGACAATCTGACGGCCGGGATCTTCCTGCTCGATGGCTTCTGCCGCCTGGTACATGCGAACGCGGCCGGTCACGCCTTGCTCGCAGCCGACGACGTGGTTCGATCCGTCGCCGGAGAGCTGGTGACCTGCAGCGCTCAGACCAATCGGACCCTCCGCGAAACGTTGGCGGGCCGGCGCGACGCCACGCTGCTTGCCGCAGACGGCCATGCCATGCCGCTACTGTCCCCCACCGGCGAGCGCTACGTCGCTCATCTGCTGCCGTTGTCCTCCCTGATGCGCAACGACAGCGAGCGCGTCGTCGATGCCGCCGGTGCGCTGCTTCTGCGCAAGGTGTCGCTCGATGGACGGTCCTGCGGCGAACTGATCGCGCGGACTTTCGATCTGACGCCGGCGGAGCTCCGCGTGTTCCAGTCGATCGTCGAAATCGGCGGCGTTCCGGAGACGGCGGCAGCGCTGGGCGTCGCAGAAACGACGGTGAAGACGCATCTGCATCGCGTCTTCGCCAAGACCGGCGTGAACAGGCAGGCGGATCTCGTCAAGCTCGCCGCGGGATTTGCCAATCCGCTCGTTCACTGACCGGCAAATCGCCGTCGGCGTTGAACCTTTTGCTTCCGCGATAGACTCACAGAAGCCGCAGGGCATGCAGACCATTCCGCAAATCTCCAGGTTTGACATCATTGGCTGTTCCGATGTCCCGATCTCCAAGTCAGTCCGAGCTGATCGAGAGCATATATGACGCGGGGCTCCACCCTGAGTTGTGGAGCGATGTCGTCGTCATGCTCAACGACTTCATCGGCAGCCAGGCCTGCGGCCTGATTTCGAAGGATACGGTCAGTAAATCGGGCGCGACGCACTATTATTGCGGGGTCGATCCGCATTATATCCAACTCTATTCCGAGACCTACTCCCAGTATGATCCGCTTGCCCGGCTTCCTCGGTATGGCGAGGTGCGAAACATTCCGGACCTCGTGAATTTCGACGAGTACCGCCGCGGGCGCTTCTATCAGGAATGGCTGCGTCCGCAGGGCTGCGTCGACGTCGCCAACGTGGTGCTGGAGCAATCGAAGTCGCCGTGCCCGATGTTGATGACCGTCATCCCGGGCCGGGAGATGCTGGACGCCGAGCAGCGTGCGCGCATGCAGTTCCTCGTCCCGCATGCGAGCCGGGCTCTGATGATCAACCGGGCGATCGAGCGGAAACAGCAACGCGCCACCGCGTTGGCCGACATCGTGGACCGTCTGAATGCGGGCGTCATCCTGCTCGATTCAGCCTGCCGGATCGTCCACAGCAATCCCGCCGGGGAGACGATCTTGGCCGCCGACGATGTTCTGCGTTCCATCGCCGGCCGGCTGGTGACGAGATCTTCCGAGGCTAACCTCGTCCTGCGCAATATCTTCCGCGATCCGGGAGAGGTTGCCGTGGCGGCGGCAGACGGTCGAAAGATCCCGCTGACCTCGCATGACGGATCGTATTACGTCGCACACGTGATTGCGTTGCCGTCGCTGCTGCGTGACGGTGCGAGGGATCGCTCGTCGGCGGTCGGAGCCTTGCTCGTCTGGAAGGCGGAACTCGACAGCAGCGCATGCGCAGGCCTGGTCGACCGCGCGTTCGAACTGACGCCTGCGGAACTGCGCGTTCTGCAGTCGATCGTCGAGGTCGGTGGCGTGCCGGAGACAGCGACTGCGCTGGGGATCGCCGAGACGACGGTGAAGACGCATCTGCATCGTGTCTTCGCCAAGACCGGCGTTTCCCGTCAGGCCGATCTCGTCAAGCTTGCGGCGGGCTTTTCCAATCCGCTTCTTCACTGACGCGCACGCGCGTCGCGGAGCGATCGCTGCAGCTGGCTGCAGGTTCAAACGGCAACATCATTTGAAAGTTATCGCGCGTCATTCGATCGAATGACGCGTTTTTTTGCGCGCTCTTCTAGAGAAGCATCACACGAGTTCTTGTTCGACCTGTCATCTTCTTCTGTGAAGCAACTCACAGCAGGCTGGAGTGAATCCCATCATTCTCTCGTTCAGGTTGAAAGGAGATCGTCATGCGAAGGACGTCACTTGCCATGGCCGAGAAGTTCCGTGACATCGTCGTTCGCGTCGGTGCTGTATTTCACGAGCAGCGCAAGATCGACGCGCGCCGCGCATTGCAGCGCTATCACCATTTGCTGGCCCAGCCGGACGACACATTGCATTTGAACGAGATTATTCCGGCCGGCAAGGAAGAGGATATTTCAGGACATGCCAACGGATCTGATGCGCGCGAGCGCGCCGCCAGCCCAGCTGCGTTCGAGCGCGCGTAATTTCAACATCGTCGCGATCGTGCTGACCGCGGCCCTCGTCGCTCTTCAGCTGGTCGGACTGGCACTTCTGGAGCGATCCCACGCCCATGCGATGCAAATGTCGGCTCCGCACGAGGCGGCCGTCTGCGCCGAAGAGCCGGCGGCTGACGTTTCGCAGATTCCCACCGATTGACCGGAGGACGGTCCGTGCCTGATGTCACGACTCTGATGCTGCTGAGCGTTGCCGTGTTCGCTGGCGCCTTCGTTTCCGGGCTCTCCGGTTTCGCGTTCTCTGCCGTGGCGGGCGCGATCCTGCTGCGGGTGTTTCAGCCGCTCGAAGCCGTGCCGCTGATGATGGCGTGCAGCATCGGCGTGCAGGCGACCAATCTGTGGGCGCTCCGGCGCAGCATTCGCTGGGAGGGGAGTCTGCTGCTGATCGTCGGCGGATTGATCGGCGTCCCCATCGCCGTGTCGCTGCTGCAGAGCGCGGATACGCATCTGCTCCGGCGCGGCTTCGGCATCGTCGTGGCGCTCTATGCGGCCTACATGCTGTTGCGGCCGACGCTGGTGACCGCCGGTGAAGCCGTCGGCAGGCATTGGGTCGCACTGATCGGGTTCGGAGGAGGGCTCGTCGGCGGGCTGACGGCGATGCCGGGTGCGATCCCGACGATCTGGTGCGACATGCGCGGCATGCCCAAGAGCGAGCAGCGCGGCCTGGTGCAGCCTTTCATCGCCGCGATGCAGGTGTTCGCGATCGTCCTGCTGGTCGGACACCAGGATCTGTCGTCAAAAGTCTTCGTCGACCTCGCGGTCAGCCTGCCGGCGTTGTTTGCCGGATCAGTGCTCGGCGTGATTGCCTTCCACCGCGTCAACGAGACGGTCTTTCGCAAGACCGTGCTCGTCCTGTTGCTGGTCTCGGGGATTTCGCTGGTCTAATGACCCGCGCTCTGAACCGGTGCCGCGCTGATGTCGCTGCCGTGATGCACTAGCGGCTTGTTGCCGGTGACGGTCCGCAGCAGCACATAGAACACCGGCGTCAGGAACAGGCCGAACACGGTGACGCCGATCATGCCGGAGAACACGGCAACGCCCATGGCGCGCCGCATCTCCGAGCCCGCGCCGGTCGAGAGCACCAGCGGCAAGACGCCCATGATGAACGCCATCGACGTCATCAGGATCGGACGAAGCCGCAGCCGGCTCGCCTCGATCGCGGCCCGGATCGGCGTGCGTCCCGCGAATTCGAGCTCGCGCGCGAATTCGACGATCAGGATCGCGTTCTTGGCCGAGAGGCCCACGAGCACGATCAAGCCGATCTGGGTGAACACATTGTTGTCGCCCTTCGAAATCCAGACGCCGAACATCGCAGCGAGCAAGCCCATCGGCACGATCATGATGATCGAGAGCGGCAGCGTCAGGCTCTCATAGAGCGCGGCCAGCACCAGGAACACCAAGAGGATCGCCAGCGGGAACACCCAGAGGCCGGAATTGCCGGCGATGAACTCCTGATAGGTCAGGTCGGTCCATTCGAAGGCAAAGCCAGGCGGCAATGTCTCCGCCGCGATCCGTGTCGCCGCCTCCTGCGCCTGGCCCGACGAGAAGCCGGGCGCCGCCGCCGCGTTGATGTCGGACGACAGGAATCCATTGTAGCGGATCGCGCGCTCCGGTCCCGCGCTCTGCCGGATGTTGAGCAGCGCCGACAACGGCACCATGTCGCCCGAGGACGAGCGCACCTTCAACTGCCTGATATCGTCGGCGCGCGCGCGGAACGGCGCATCGGCCTGGACGCGCACCGAATAGGTCCGGCCAAACTTGTTGAAGTCGTTGACGTAGTAGGAGCCGAGATAGATCTGCAGCGTGTTGAAGACTTCTGTGACCGGCACGCCGAGCTGCAGTGCCTTGGTGCGGTCGATGTCGGCAAACAGCTGGGGCACGTTGACCTGGAAGCTCGAGAACACGCCGGCGATCTCCGGTGCCTTCTGCATCGCCGCCACGAATGCGTTGGTCGCCTCGTTCAAGGCCTCGTAGCCGAGGCCGGCGCGGTCCTCGATCTGCAGCTTGAATCCGCCGATGGTGCCGAGGCCGTTGACCGGCGGCGGCGGGAACATGGCGATGAAGGCCTCCTGGATGCCGGCGTATTTCTTGTTCAGATCGGCCGCGATGGCATTCCCGCTCAGGGCTGCATCCTTGCGCTCGTCGAACGGTTTCAATGTCGAGAACACGATGCCGGCGTTGGACGAGTTGGTGAAGCCGGAGATCGACAGGCCCGGGAAGGCGACAGAACTCTCGACACCGGGCTGGGTCAGCGCGATGTCGCTCATCTTGCGGATCACCTCTTCGCTCCGGTCGAGCGTGGCACCGTCGGGCAGGCGGGCGAAGCCGACGAGGTATTGCTTGTCCTGGCCCGGTACGAATCCACTAGGCACCTGCTGGAACAGGAAGGCCGTCAGGCCGACCAGCACGACATAGAGGCCCATTACGGCAGCCTTGCCCGAGATCACCTTGGAGACGCTGCCGCTGTAGTTCTCCGAGGAGCGCGTGAAGGCCTTGTTGAAGCCGCGGAAGAACCAGCCAAGGCCCTTTTCCATGATCAGCGTCAGGCGATCCTTCGGCTCGTTGTGGCCCTTGAGCAGAAGCGCCGAGAGCGCCGGCGAGAGCGTCAGGGAATTGACCGCCGAGATCACGGTCGAGATCGCGATCGTCAGCGCGAATTGCTTGTAGAACTGCCCGGTGAGGCCGGAGATGAAGGCGAGCGGCACGAACACCGCGATCAGCACCATGGCGATTGCGATGATCGGCCCCGACACCTCGCGCATCGCCTGATAGGTGGCATCGCGCGGCGACAGCCCGGACTCGATGTTGCGCTCGACGTTCTCGACCACGACGATGGCGTCGTCGACGACGATGCCGATCGCGAGCACGAGGCCGAACAGGCTGAGCGCGTTGATGGAGAAGCCGAACACATGCATCACCGCGAACGTGCCGACGATCGACACGGGCACGGCCAAGAGCGGGATGATCGAGGCCCGCCAGGTCTGCAGGAACAGGATCACCACCAGCACCACCAGCGCGATCGCTTCCAAGAGCGTGTGGATCACCGCCTCGATCGAGGAGCGCACGAACTGGGTGGGATCGTAGACGATCTGGTAGGACACGCCCTCGGGCATGTTCTTCTTGATCTCTGCCATGGTGGCGCGGACATTGTCGGAGATCTGCAACGCGTTGGATCCCGGCGCCTGGAAGATCGGGATCGCCACCGCCTGCTTGTTGTCGAGCAGCGAGCGCAGGCCGTATTCGGAAGCGCCAAGCTCGATGCGCGCGACGTCGCGCAAGCGCACGACTTCGCCGCGCGTCCCGGTCTTGACCACGATGTCGGCGAATTGCTCCTCGTTCGCAAGGCGGCCTTCGGCGTTGACGGAGAGTTGGAGATCGATGCCCGCAACGTTCGGGGAGGAGCCGACCACGCCGGCGGCGGCCTCGACGTTCTGCGCCTGGATCGCCCGCACGATGTCGCTCGCGGTCAGCCCATGCTCGGCGGCCTTCTGCGGATCGACCCAGACCCGCATCGAATAGTCGCCGGCCCCATAAAGCTGCACGTCGCCGACACCGTCGATCCGCGCCAGGCGGTCCTTGACGTTGAGCACGGCGTAATTGCGCAAATACGTCATGTCGTAGCGGCCGTTCGGCGACAGCAAATGCACGACCATGGTGAGGTCGGGCGAGGACTTCTTGGTGATGATGCCGAGCTGGCGCACCACGGCCGGCAGGCGCGGTTCGGCCTGCTGCACGCGGTTCTGCACCAGCTGCGTCGCCTTGTCGGGGTCGGTGCCGAGGCGGAACGTCACCGTCAGCGTCATGGCGCCGTCAGTGGTGGCCTGGCTCGACATGTAGAGCATGTTCTCGACGCCGTTGATCTGCTCCTCGATCGGCGTCGCCACCGTTTCCGCGATCACCTTGGGATTGGCGCCGGGATAGGTCGCGCGCACCACGACGGACGGCGGCACCACGTCCGGATATTCCGAGATCGGCATCGCGAACAGCGAAATCAGGCCGGCAAGGAAGATCAGCACCGACAGCACGCCAGCGAAGATCGGACGATCAATGAAGAATTTTGAGAGGTTCATGGCCTTGCCCCTGGGCCGGAGACATCTCTCCCGTTACTCCGTCGCGGGGGCGCCCGCGAACCTGGAATCGAGATGGGATGTCCTGGCCGTTCTATGATTTCGAGTTCCGGGGCGGGCTGCCCGCGCGCCCCGGAACGAGGTGACTAGCGTTGCACCACGTCCTGGTTGCTGTGGTTGGAGGCTGCTTGCTGCCCACGCGCGCCCATCGCGGCGACCTCCGTCTTGAGGAGGGCGCCTGGACGCACGCGCTGCAGGCCGTTGACGACGATGCGATCGCCGGACTTCAGGCCCGAGGTGACGACACGAAGCCCGTCGACGGCGCCGCCGAGCGTGATCGGCCGGTAGACCGCGCGGCTGTCCTCGCCGACCGCCATCACGAACTTCTTGTCCTGGTCGGTGCCGATCGCGCGCTCGTCGATCATCACCAGCGTCTGCTGCTTCGGCTGGCCCATGCGCACGCGGGCGAACTGGCCGGGGATGAGGCGCCCGTCCTCGTTCCTGAACACTGCGCGGACGCGGATCGTGCCGCTCTGGCCGTTGACCTGGTTGTCGATCAGCTGGATGTGGCCCTTTGCCGAGAGGCCGCCGGAGGTGGTCATCTCCACCGGGATCTGGTCGAGCTTGCCGCGCTGGCCTGCGGCATCCGCGATCGAGTTCAGCGCGCGCAGCACCACCTCTTCATCCGCATCGAACGAGGCGTAGATCGGATTGACCGAGACCAGCGAGGTCAGCACCGGGGAGGCGGTGCCGGCGGCGACGAGGTTGCCGACGGTGACCTCGATCTTGCCGACCCGCCCGTCCACGGGCGCGCGCACTTCGGTGTAGTCGAGATTGAGCTTGGCGGTCTGCAGCGTTGCTTCGGCCGCCTTCACGTTGGCGATCGCTTCGCGATTGGCGTTCTCGCGCTGATCGAAATCGCGGCGGGTCACGACGGCGTTGCCGACGAGCTGCGCGCCGCGTTCGACCTCGCTGGTGGTGAACACCACGCGGGCCTTCGCCGCCTCGAGCTGGGCGTTGGCCTTGTCGACCTCTGCCGCGTAGGGCGCCGGGTCGATCTTGAACAGGACGTCGCCGGCCTTCACCAGCGCGCCTTCAGTGAACTTGGTCGCAAGGATCGCACCGGCGACGCGAGGGCGGAGCTCGACGCGGTTGATAGCTTCCAGCCGGCCGGAGAAGTCGTCCCACAGCGCGGTCTGCCTCGGCTCGATCATGGCGACCGTGACGGGCACCGCCTGTTCGGCGCTGGCGGCCGTTGCGGTGGCCTGGGCGGCCCGGAGATAATGGCCGGCCGCGATCGTGCCGGCCACGGCAAGGACGCCAATGATGGCGACGCCGCCGAGGAGGCGGCGAAGGCGGCCGGTACGGGAGGTTTTTTCGGTGGGGGGCATTTGCGCGCTCCAGATATGTAGTGTTCACTACAGATGTGGAGCTGGATCTCGCAGTGCAAGATACTTATGTACCATTCACTAAGAAAATTGTACGCCGATACCGCGACAATGGGAAGACACAAGAAAAAGAAAGTTAGAACAAATAGATACGAACCGGCGTTAGGCTGATCAGGCTCGCCGATTCCGAGGAGACAGGCACATGCGCATGGGACGCCCCCGCGAATTCGACGCCGAAACGGCGTTGGACCAGGCGATGGAAGTGTTTTGGCGCCATGGCTATGAGGGCGCCACCATCGCCCAGCTCACCGAGGCCATGGGCATCAATCCCCCGAGTCTCTATGCCTGCTTCGGCAACAAGGAAGGCCTGCTGAAGGCCGCGCTCGACCGCTACACCAAGCTGCGCGGCGTCTGGATGGACGAGGTGGTCGCCGCCCCCACCGCCCGCGCCGTCGCCGAGCGGATGCTGATGGGCATCGCCGACAAGCAGACCGATCCCGCCAATCCGCCCGGCTGCCTGCTCGTGCAAGGCGGCATCGCCTGCGGCACCGGCTCCGAGAACGTCCCCTTCGAGCTCGCCACCCGCCGCGCCCAGAACGAAGACCAGCTCCGCGAGCGCTTCATCCGCGCCAAGGCCGAAGGCGATCTGAAACCGAGCTCCGATCCCGCCGCGCTCGCGCGCTATGTGTCGGCCGTCGCGGTCGGCATGGGCGTGATGGCGTCGTCAGGCGCGGATCGCGAAGCGCTGCGGCAGGTGGCGAGTGTGGCCGTGCAGGCAGTGGAGGCGCAGTCGGCGCCGAAGTGAGGCAAGCGCGGGCTTTCTGGCTCAACGACGGTCTGTCCGCGCGGGAGCAACAGAGATCGCAAAGCCCGCTCAGCTCAGGTCGTGGAGGTCCTTTCCAAGCGGCGGTGTCAGATGAAATGCCGAGAATACGACGTCGAGCCCCGCCCGCTCGGGTGTGCAGGCCATCGGCCCCACAAGGTAGGAGCTTGCGCGCGGAAACGGCGCGAGCCGCATGAGAGGCCAGTACTTGCCGTCGGCCGAAACTTGCAGACGAAGGACGCCGTCGGTGACGGTCGCCCGCATCCAGAAGTCGCCGGCATCATGCTCGTAGGGTGCGGTTGCCCAGTCCGATCGCCCATCGGTCAGCACGCTCGCGAGCATGGCACGGCCGTCCGAGAGTTCGATCCCGGCCTTGACCCAATGGTGGGCGTCGACGCGCACCATGATGCCCGCTTGATCGTAGAGCGCCTGGAAGCGACCCTGGACGCGTAAGCTGGCGGTGAACGCCTCGCCGGTTGGAAACCCCAGGAAATGGCCGCTGTCGCGCTTGAAGCCGTAGTGGGTTTCGCGCCAGAAGTCGGTGCCTTTGTCAGTGACGATCTGGAGACGATCGCCCTCTGCCGCCCAACGGTCCGGTGCATTGAGCCACACGCCGTCGCTTCTGCCGAGAATCATTGCCCACCTCGATTGCCGACGTCTGCCGGGCTCGATTCATTGCCGCACGCGCGTTGTGCAAGCTGAGATCAGGCATCCATCTGGAGCTCTGCCTTGCGCCTCCGACAGTGACTCCATGTCGAAGCGGCGCTCCGCGTTTCGAAACGGCGATGCCTTCCGAACCGTTAACGGCGTCGGTGCGACTTGCGGAGACACACGCGGCAATCATGCAATCCTGCGCCTGTTTTGCCCGACGAGTCAAACGTCCGCGCTCGTGGCGTTCGCGCCGTGCCAGACGATATTCTTCAATGATTTGTACTGTGCATGGGGTTGTTTTCGCGTTTTTTGTTTGAGCGTCTCAAGACCGCTGACATTGGTATCCGTCGTTCGAGGCGAACCAGACCTCCTAAGAGTTTTTACACACAGTTCTGGCACGTTCCGCGCGACAATGTCCGCAACCTGCATCGTCGCCTCTCATAGCGCGCACGAAAAGACGGGGCCCGCGGGAACCGAGGGGCGTAAGCCATGACTGCACTAGCTTCCGACGCCGGTCGCGCCAGGAGCGGGATCGTGCCGATCCTGTTGTGCGTCGTGCCGTTCAGCCAGATTCCGCTCGATGCCTACACGCCCGGCCTGCCGCAGATGGTGGTGGATCTCGCCGCTGACGCGGCCTCGATGCAGAACACCGTCACCGCCTACATGCTCGGCATGTCTCTCGCGCTGGTGCCGGTCGGCATCGCCTCCGACACGCTCGGCCGTCGCAAGGTTCTGCTCGCAGGCCTGTCGGTGCTGATCGCGATGAGCGTCGCCTGCGCGCTCGCCACCAGCGCCTCGCTGCTGCTCGGCTTGCGCTTCCTGCAAGGCATCGGTGGCTGCACCTGCCTCGTCGTCGCCTATGCCGTCGCGGCCGACTGCTTTCGCGGCCGCGAGCTGACGGCGATCTCCGGCCTGCTTGGAGCTGCCTGGGGGCTCGCCCCCGTGCTTGCGCCCGCGGCCGGCGGCTTCATCGTCGAGCTGACGTCATGGCGCGGCGTCTTCGTCATCATCGCCATCGCCGCGGCGATCGTAGCCGGGATCGTCGCATTCTTTCTCCCAGAGACGCTGCCCGCTGACCGGCGGGCACCATTCGATCCGCGCCGCACGGCCGGCATCCTGCGCGATGCGCTGCTGCGTCCGGGCTTCCTGGCGTTCGTGCTGGTCTTTGCCGCGGCGGCGAGCGCGCAGCTGGCGTTCGGCGTCGTCGCGCCATTCTTCTACCAGACCGGCCTCGGTTATTCCGCGGCGATCTACGGCCTCGTCGCGCTCGGCCTCGGCGGCGTCAATCTCGCCGGCGAGCTCGGCTGCGCGCATTTCGCGCGCTTCATGCCGGCCCGCGTCATGGGCTTCGGCGCCTTCGCGTTGTTTCTTGCCGGCTCGGCGGTGCTGACCGCGACAGGCATGACCGTCGGTCTCGACTTCGCGTCGATCACGATCGGCGGTGCGCTGGTGCTCGGCGGCTGCGGCGTGCTGTGTCCGATGATGTACGGCATGGCGCTCGGCCTGTTCGAGCGCGACCACGGCCTGATCGGCGGTCTCATCAGCGCGCTCTGCTATCTCGCCGTCAGCGGCGCCATGGCGATCGCCGCGGTGCTGCCTGAGGCGACGCAGGCGCCGATCGGATGGCTCTATCTCGGCCTCTGCGCCGTTGCGGGCACGCTGCTCGCGATCTCGCTGCCCTCAACGCGCCAGGCCACACCGACCTGAGGAAGGAACCCATTCATGACCACCGTTGGTATTCGCGGCACGTTCTTCGATTTCGTCGACGATCCCTGGAAGCACGTCGGCAACGAGCAGGCCGCCGCGCGCTTTCACCAGGACGGCCTCATGGTCGTCACGGACGGCGTGATCAAGGCGTTCGGCCCCTATGACAAGATCTCTGCTGCGCATCCGGGCGTGCAGGTCACCCATATCAAGGACCGCATCATCGTCCCTGGCTTCATCGATGGCCACATCCATCTGCCGCAGACCCGCGTGCTCGGAGCCTATGGCGAGCAGCTCCTGCCGTGGCTGCAGAAGTGGGTCTATCCGGAAGAGCTCAAATACCGGGATCGCAACTACGCGCGCGAGGGCGTGAAGCGTTTCCTCGACGCGCTGCTGGCGTCCGGCACCACCACCTGCCAGGCGTTCACCAGCTCCTCGCCGGTCTCGACCGAAGAGCTGTTCGAGGAGGCCGCCCGCCGCAACATGCGCGTCATCGCAGGGCTGACCGGCATTGATCGCAACGCGCCGGCCGATTTCATCGATACGCCCGAGAATTTCTACCGCGACAGCAAACGGTTGATCGCGCAGTACCATAACAAGGGCCGCAACCTCTACGCCATCACGCCGCGCTTCGCCTTTGGTGCCTCGCCGGAGCTGCTCAAGGCGTGCCAGCGCCTCAAGCACGAGCATCCCGATTGCTGGGTCAACACCCACATCTCCGAGAACCCGGCCGAATGCAGCGGCGTGCTGGTCGAGCACCCGGACTGCCAGGACTATCTCGGCGTCTACGAGAAGTTCGACCTGGTCGGGCCGAAATTCTCCGGCGGCCATGGTGTTTATCTCTCCAACAACGAATTCCGCCGCATGTCGAAGAAGGGCGCCGCGGTGGTGTTCTGCCCGTGCTCGAACCTGTTCCTCGGCAGCGGCCTGTTCCGCCTCGGCCGCGCCACCGATCCCGAGCATCGCGTGAAGATGTCGTTCGGCACCGACGTCGGCGGCGGCAACCGCTTCTCGATGATCTCCGTGCTCGACGACGCCTACAAGGTCGGCATGTGCAACAACACGCTGCTCGACGGCAGCATCGATCCAACGCGCAAGGATCTTGCCGAGGCCGAGCGCAACAAGCTCTCGCCTTATCGCGGCTTCTGGTCGATCACGCTCGGCGGCGCCGAAGGCCTCTACATCGACGACAAGCTCGGCAATTTCGAGCCGGGCAAGGAGGCCGATTTCGTCGCACTCGATCCGAACGGAGGCCCGATCGCGCAACCGTGGCACCAGTCGCTGATCGCCGACGGCGCCGGACCGCGCACGATGGATGAGGCGGCGAGCATGCTGTTCGCCGTCATGATGGTCGGCGACGACCGCTGCGTCGACGAGACCTGGGTGATGGGCAAGCGTCTCTACAAGAAGAGCTGAGACGGCAGCTCATGAGCGCATCTCCCGACACCGCCGGGCAATCTGTCGCCCTCGTCATCCAGCGCCGCATTGCGGACGATGGCTTTGCCGCGTTCGCGCGCTGGAACGGTGAGGTCGGCGAGGTGCTCAAGGCCTGGCCCGGCTTTCTCAGCCAGGAGGTCGTGCCGCCGCAGCCGCCGGCCCATCTTGATTGGGTGACCGTCTTGCGTTTCGCAAGCCCAGCTGCAGCGCGTGCCTGGCTTCAAAGCGAGGTGCGGACGCGGCTGATCGGCGAGGTGCAGCGTTACTTCGTCGGATCGGAGGACGTTCATATCCTGCCCGACAGCGGCGTCCAGCGTGACAGCGCAGTCTCCGCCGTCATCTCCTTCAACGTGCCGGATGGATTGGAGGATGCGTTCCTCAAATGGCAGCAGCGCATCCAGGCCGCGGAGGCCGAGTTCAAGGGCTTCCTGCGCCACAAGATCGAGCGGCCGATCGCGGGCCTGCACGACGAATGGATCGTCATCCTGACGTTCGACAACGATGCCAACCTCAATGCATGGCTGGACTCGCCGTTGCGGCAAACGCTGTTGAAGGAAGGCGAGCGCTTCAACGCCGGCATGAACGTGAAGCGCGCAAGCTATGGCTTCAATTTCTGGTTTCCGGCCGGCAAGACGCAGGCGCCGGAGCAAGGTGCAGGCTTCGTCTGGAAGAGCAACCTCATCGTGCTGCTGGTGCTCTATCCCGTGGTCTATCTCTGGGGCACGTTCATCAGCAAGCCCCTGATCGACAGTCACGGCGTGCCGGTCTGGCTGTCGCTCTTCGTCGGCAATCTCGTCAGCACCCAGCTGCTCGGCTGGTGGCTGGTGCCCGCCGCCTTTCAGGCGCTCGACTGGTGGGTCACGCCGAAGGCGGCGATCGGTCGCCAGATCGCGGGCTATGCGCTGCTTGCCGCGCTATACGCTGCGTCGATGGGCCTGTACGCGCTGCTGCTCACGTGGCATTGGGGGCGGTGAGACCCTTCAGCTTACGATCCGGCGATCAGTTCACACTCGACAAATAGCCTGCCAGAATTTTCCGGCTCTGGCTGAGCGTCTCGATCCGTTCATCGATGAGGCTGACTTGCTGCGCGAGGATCCTGCGCAGATTGTTGCACGGCGTAAATTCCGGATCGTTGTTCCTCACGCACGGAAGCAATTGCTGGATCGTTTCGAGGGTCATTCCGGCCGCGCCAAGCATCTTGATCCGCCGAACGGTTTCCTCTTCCGGCTGGCCATAATCGCGATAGCCGGAATCTGTCCGCTGCGGCGCAAGCAGTCCCTCGGCTTCGTAATAGCGCAGCATTCGGACACTGACCCCCGTCCTGCGGGAGAGCTCGCCAATCTTCATCGGAAAAACCTCTTGACCCTGACAGTGCTGTCAGACCCTACAAACTCTGCTCGTCCCTGTGAACACCCCCGCGCGTGAGGAGCAAAGATGAAAGCCTACCATTTGAACGGCCAAGCTGGCGTTGGCGGCCTTGTGCTGGCCGATGTCAGCACACCCGAACCGGCCAGCGGCGAAGTTCGCATCCGGGTCGAAGCGGCAAGTCTCAATTACCGTGATCTCATGATCCTCGACCGCGTCGGCCAAGGCGGGCTGAACGGCCGCATACCGCTCTCTGATGGCGCGGGCGTCGTTGACGCGATCGGCTCGGACGTCGTGCAATGGAAAGTCGGCGACCGCGTGGCTGCCTCGTTCTTTCGCGATTGGGTTTCCGGGCCGTTCAGGGCCAGCTATGTTCCGTCAGCCCTCGGTGGCAACACGGCGGACGGAATGCTGGCAGAGTATGTCGTGCTGCCGGCAACAGCGCTGGTCGCAGTGCCGGCGCACCTTACGTCGGTCGAAGCCGCGACCTTGCCCTGTGCGGGCGTCACGGCCTGGCACGGCCTTATCGCACGCGGCGGGATGGGGAAGGGTGACACGCTGCTGGTGCAGGGAACAGGTGGTGTCGCGTTGTTTGGCCTTCAGTTCGCCACCGCGCTGGGCGCGCGCGCGATCGTGATATCCTCCTCGGACGAGAAACTTGCCCGTGCCAGGGCGCTGGGCGGCTCGATCCTCATCAACTACCGCGACACGCCCGATTGGGATGCAGCCCTGATGAAGGCGACGGACGGCGAAGGCGCCAGTCATATCCTCGAACTCGGCGGTCCCGGCACCTATGACCGATCGCTGCGATCGGTCGCGTCGGGCGGCAAGATCGTCCAGATCGGTGTTTTGACGGGGTTCGGTCCAAAACCCGACCTCGCGCGCCTCCAGTGGGAGAATGCAGATATCATCGGCGTCACCGTTGGATCGGCCGAACATTTTGTCGCGATGAATCGGTTTTTGACCGACAAGGCAATCCACCCGATCGTCGATCGGGTCTATGGTTTCGACCAGGCACGCGAAGCGTTCGCCTATCTCCGGACCGGCGCGCACTTCGGCAAGATCGTTGTGAAATTGTAGGGTCTTAGGCAAGTCAGGGCGACCAAGCTCTTTAACCTCTCGACAAGTGACGACCATGTTCGCCCTGACATTTCTCGGGACCTCGGCCAGCGTCCCCTCGGTGGAGCGCAACCATCCGGCACTCCTGGTGGAAGCCGCGGGCAAGCGCATGCTGGTCGATTGCGGCGAGGGCACGCAGCGCCAGTTGCTGCGCAGTGGCGCCGGCTTCCGCCGGCTCGACCGCATCCTCTTGACGCATGCGCATCTCGATCACGTGCTCGGCATCCCCGGCCTGTTCTCGACGCTGCGCTTGCGGCAGAGCGCCGAGGTGATGACGGTTCATGGTGGCCCAGCCACGCTCGAGATCGTCATCCAGATGCTGGAAGGCTTGTGGGGCGCGGGCAGGGCGCCGCTTCCAGTGGAGTTCGCAGCCTTGGCGGCAGGCCAATTCCTCGACGCCGGCGATTTCACGGTCGCCTGCTTTCCCGTCCGTCACCGCGACACCGACAGTTTTGGTTTCGTGTTCCAAAGCCCCGCACGTCGCCACCTTCAACCGGATCGCCTGGCCGCGCTGGACATTCCCGATGGTCCTTTGCGCGGCGCGTTGGCCGCGGGCCGGCCGGTCGTGATCGCCGATCGAACGATCAATCCGGAAGAGGTCTTGGGCCCGCCGAGCGGCGGCAAGAAGCTCGTGGTGATCGGCGACACCGAAGCCACCGATGGCCTGTCGCACCACGTCGCTGGCGCCGACCTGCTGGTGATCGAGGCGACCTTCCTCGATCGCGATGCTGCAACCGCGCGGGAATATGGCCATCTCACCGCGGCGCAAGCGGCCGCATTAGCTGCCGACAGCAACGTCCGCCAGCTCGTGCTGACCCATCTGTCCGGACGATACGAGGACGGCGAGGTCCTTGCGGAGGCCGCCACGATCTTTCCGAGCACCCGGATCGCAGCCGACTTCGATCGCATCGTTGTCTAGCGCGGCATCGTCCCAACTGGCCTTATAGGCCGGCAGCAACACCAAGACGGCCGATGCCAGGCAGCTTGACCGCAGGGCGTCGAACGTCGAAGCCAAGCACGGCGCCGAAAAAGTTGATCTCAAGACCTTCGACCCAGCCAAGCGTGAGGCCGAGGTAGCCCGAGAGCGTGGCGTAGAAGCCGGTGCCGGAGCCGGTCAAGCCGATCCATCGTCCGGAATAGGGATAGTCCTTGCCGATGGCGGTCGGCGGCAAAACCGCCCGAAGCTCGGGCACGGCGTCCAAAGCGGCTTGAACGAAGGTGTTCGAATTCGGACCCGGCCAAGCGCTGTAATCGCCATAGGCCTGAAATCTGTAGTTCTCGACGACGTACCGGATCTTGGGAATCAGGGATTCCGCCTGCGCGCCATCGATGGCGACGACTGTTTCCGGCATGGCTCCGAACCAACGGCCATCGGGGACGAAGCCGTTGCTCCGGATCGGTTCCCCCCAAGCCGTGTAGTCATAACGATTATAACTTGTTGCATCCTTCTCCTTGACGACGATCCAGGTGTGGACCGCGAATATGCTTCGCCACCGTACCGTTCGTGCGGCGTAGACTCGGATCAGGGCGTCCGGACTCGAGGCGGCAGGAGGCAGCAGGCCGGCGCTGGAACGATCTGCGGTCTGCCAGTTGCCGCGGCCATCGCCGACCCAGAAATATCGAGCGGCCGAAATTCCGATCGGCACGAACACCAGCAGCAAAAATGTGAGCACGGATTTTCTCAAGGGATATCAGGTTCGGCAGGGCACCCTTGCCGATATAGGTCCCGCAAGCCTTTTCACAATGATGTTCGAACGTCCCCCGCGCTCAGCTCGTCAATCCCGACTTGATCGCGAGATCCTGCACCTGGGCCGTCACCTGCATCAGCCGTGGCAACGCCTGGTCGCGGAAGGCCACCATGTCCAGGCGCATCGCATCGACGGTGACGCTCAATCCTCCGATCACCAGACCCTGCGCGTCGAAAATCGGCGTCGCCAGCGTGCGCAGGCCGTAGGCGTTCTCGCCGTCGGAGACGGCGTGGCCCTTCTTTTTCACCTGATCGAGCCGGGCGAGCAGGGCATCGAGATCGGTCAGCGTCCGTTCCGACAGTTTGACGCGGGGGCGCGATTCCAGCCGCGCGATCTGCTCGTCGCGGGCGAGATGCGCCAGCATGACGTGGCCGAGCGCGGCGCTGTAGGCGGGAATACGCGTGCCTGGCCGCCGGTCCATCTTGTGGCGGTCGAGACCGGCGCCAATACGGGCAAGGTAGATCACATCGCCGCCGTCGAGGATGCCGAGCGAGGCCGCATCGCCGACATCAGGGACGAGGCCGCGCAGCAGCGGCTCGACCATCGGCCGCAACGATCCGTGGGACAGTACGGTGTAGCCGAGATCCAGGCAGGCGATCCCGAGGCGGAACCGCCGGCTCTGCGGAACAGGCTGGAGATAGCCGAGCTCCACCAGGGTCTGGATCAGCCGGAACGCCGTTCCGCGATCGAGGTCGGCAGTTGCGGCAATCTCACTCAGGGTCAGCTCGAAAGCCTCGCTGCTGAAGCTCTGGAGCACGGCAAAGGCCTTGCCGACGGAAGCGACGCGGTTCTTTGGATTTTTCGGCGGCGATTCCGATTTGCGCTTCGCGGCCTTCTTTTCGACCTTGGCCATGCCTGAATGTCCCGCCATGACAGCATCGCCCTTGACGCCGGGGCGCGCCGATTTTACGACTGTATCAGAAAATAACAAATGTTCGCATTCCGAACAATATCGTTGTGACGATCGGAGGAAGGTTTTGTCGACATCATCGCTGCACCCCCATGGCGTGTTCTCCGCCGCGCTGACGCCGCTCGACGCCGAGCTCGCGCCCGATCATGCGCGCTTCGTCGAGCACTGCCGCTATCTGCTCGATGAAGGCTGTGACGGCATCGCGATGCTGGGCACCACGGGGGAGGCGAACTCGTTCTCGATCGCCGAGCGGACCGCGCTGCTGGAAGCCGCGATCGCTGGCGGCATCAAGCCGAACCAGCTGCTGCCAGGCACCGGCGTCGCCGCTTTCACCGACACCGTCGCGTTGACGCGCCATGCGCTGTCGCTCGGCGTCGAGACCGTGGTGATGCTGCCGCCGTTCTACTACAAGAACGTCAGCGACGACGGCGTCTATGCCGCCTATAGCGAGATCGTGCAGCGCATCGGCGATGCCAGGCTCAGGGTCGTGCTTTATCACTACCCGCAGATGTCCGCGCAGCCGATCTCGCATGCGCTGATCGAGCGGTTGCGCAAGGCTTACCCGGCGACGTTCACCGGCATCAAGGATTCGTCCGGCGACTTCGCCAACATGACCGCGATGGTCGAGCGCTTCCCCGGCTTCTCGGTGCTCGGCGGCGCCGACCCGCTGTTGCTGCCATTGCTGCGCAAGGGTGGCGGGGGATGCATCACCGCGACCTCCAATATCGTCGCGCGCAGTCTTGCCTACGTCTTCAGGCATTTTGGCGACAGCGATGACGACCCGGCGCTCAAGGCAGCGCAGGCGCGCATCGTGAAGGCGCGCGAGCTGGTCTCGCAATTCCCTCAGATGGCGTCGCTGAAGGCGCTGACGGCCGATCGCACGGGACATGCCGGATGGCAGCGCCTGCGCCCGCCGCTGCAATCTCTGCCGCCCGAGCAGTTGAAGGAATTGCTTGCGAACGCTGCGGCATTCGCCGCCGCCGGCTAGCGCGGTGCATGAAGGCGATCCGATGTCCGACTCTTTCCAGGATGCGCTGGCCGGGCTCGCCGCGATCGTCGGCGACAAACACGTCATCGCGCCCGGGCCCGACCAGGAGCCTTATGTGGTCGACTGGCGCGGGCGCTATCACGGCCGCGCCGTCGCGGTGGTGAAGCCCGGCTCGACCGCGGAGGTGGCTGCCGTCGTCAAGCTCTGCGCGGCACGCCGGCTTGCGATCGTGCCGCAGGGCGGCAACACCGGCATGTGCGGGGCGGCGACGCCCGACGATCGCGCCGGCAATGTCGTGATCCGGCTGGACCGGATGCGGGCCGTGCGCGATGTCAGCCCGCTCGCCAATACGATCACGGTGGAGGCTGGCTGCATCCTTGCGGAGGTGCAGAACGCGGCGCGGGACGTCGATCGCCATTTTCCCTTGAGCCTGGGCGCCGAGGGCTCCTGCCAGATCGGCGGCAATATCTCGACCAATGCCGGCGGCACGGCCGTGCTGCGCTACGGTCCGACGCGCGATTTGGTCCTCGGGCTGGAGGTCGTGCTGCCCGACGGACGAATCTTCAACGGCCTGCGCGCGCTGCGCAAGGACAACACCGGCTATGCGCTGAAGCAGCTCTTCATCGGCGCGGAGGGCACGCTCGGCATCGTCACCGCGGCGGTGCTGAAACTGTTCGCGCCGCCGCGCAGCTCGGCGCTTGCGCTGTTGAAATTGCAGGGCGTCGAGCAGGCGCTCGAGATCATGCAGCGCCTGCGCGGCACGGTCGGTGACCGGCTCGGCAGCCTCGAAATCATGTCGCGATCGCAAATCGAGGCGATCGCCGCGACCGTGCCGCATGTCACGATTCCCTTCGAGCTGACGACGCCGTGGTACCTGATCGTGGAGCTGACCGACACGCTTCCCGGCATCGACCTCGACGAGCCGCTCGCCACGGTGCTGGCGGCGGCGATGGAAGCAAAACTCGCCGAAGACGCGATCCTCGCGACCAACCTCGCGCAGGCAAAGGCGATCTGGGCGGTCAGGCATAGCGTGTCCGAAGGCAACAAGCGCAGCGGCTATGTGGTGTCACATGACAGCGTGGTGCCGCTCGAACGTCAGGCGGCCTTCGTCACCAATGTCGAGGCCCGGATCAACGCTGCCGTGCCGCATGCGCGGGTCGCGATGCATGGCCATATCGGTGACGGCAACATCCACGTGATTGCCCTGATCGACCGCGCGCGTTGCCAGGATCCCGCCGTGACGGCCGCGCTGGTGGCGCAAATCAACGAAATCGTCGATGACGAGACCGCAGCGCAGGGCGGGGCGATCAGCGCCGAGCATGGCATCGGGATCACCAATCGCGGCCGGCTCGCCCGCGTCACTGACCCGCTCGACATCGACCTGATGCGCGACATCAAGCGGCTGCTTGACCCGCATGGCCTAATGAATCCGGGCAAGATCTTCGGCACGGGAGCGGCATGACGATGACCAGCGTCCGCCTGCTTGCCGACGATCTCACCGGCGCGCTCGACACCGCGGCGGAGTTCGTCGGGCTGTGCGGGCCGTTCGAGGTCGTCTGGTCGGAGGCGTCGGCAGCGCAGGGTTCCGGGAGCCTCGCCATCGATAGCGGCACCCGCGAACGGTCGAAAGCCGACAGCATCGAGATCGTCGGACGGCTGGCACCGCAGCTCCAGGGCGCAACCATCGCCTACAAGAAGGTCGACAGCCTCCTGCGAGGCGCCTGGGCGGCTGAGCTCGGCGCCTGCCTGCGCAATGGCCATTGGGCCTCCTGCGTGGTCGCGCCCGCGTTCGACTATCAAGGACGCCGCACTGTCGGTGGCCAGCAATTCGCGCGCACCGTTCAAGGTGATTGGCATCGGGTCGGCGACAATCTGCTGGATCAATTGAGGCAAGATGGCATCGAGGCACGGCAGGGCACACCCGACACGCTCTTGCAAGGCGGTGTTCAGGTGTTCGATGCCGAGAGCGACCTCGACCTCGATCGCGTCGTCGACATGGCGCGGCGCATGCCGGGGCCCGTGCTGTGGTGTGGCAGCGGCGGCCTGGCCGGCGCGCTGGCCCGCAGCCATCATGCCGATGCGCCGAGCCAATTGAAGCTGCCGGTGCTGGGTCTATTCGGCTCCGACCAGGCTGCGACTGCAGCCCAGCTTGCGGCCTGCGGCGAAGCCACTATCGCCGTGGCGGAGGGCGAGGGCGGCGCAAGGGTCCAACGCAAGCTGGCCGACGAGGGCGTGGCGCTGGTCAAATTCTCGCTTGCCGACGGGCTGTCGCGCGTCGAGGCCGCGCAGCGGATCGCGCACGAGATGACGGCGTTGATCGCGGCGCTCGACCCGCCGGGGACGCTGATCGTGGCAGGTGGAGAAACCCTGAAGGCCGCATGCGTCGCTCTCGGTGCGCTTGCGCTCCAGGTGACCGGGCGTATCGTACCGGGATTGCCGCGCTCGATCCTGCAAGGCGGTCGCTGGGCCGGTGTCGATGTCATCTCGAAATCAGGCGCATTCGGCCCCAGCGCGCTGTGGCACGATCTGCTGCGGGACAATCATTTCATCAGTAAGGGGAGTCCGACATGACCTCTCGTCATCTTGCCATCACCATGGGCGATCCCGCCGGGATTGGGCCGGAGATCATCGTCAAGGCCTGTGTCGGCTTGAAGGACCGGATCGCGAAGGGCGATCTGCGCCTGCTGATCATCGGCAGCGGCGCGGCGCTCGATGGCGCGAGGGCCGCACTCGGTGCGGGGATTGAGATTCCCGAAGTGCGCGCTGGTGATCGCGACTGGCCCAACCTCTGCTATTTGCAGGCCGATACTGAAGGCGATCCGATCAAGCCAGGCGTGCTCAGCGCCGACGGCGGCCGCTTTGCCTACAAGGCGATCGAGCAGGGCGTGCGCCTGACGCAGGCGGGGCGGACCGCGGCGATCGTCACCGCGCCGCTCAACAAGGAAGCGCTCAACAAGGCCGGCTATCATTTTCCTGGCCACACCGAGATGCTGGCGCATCTCACCGGCGTGCGCGGCTCGGTGATGCTGCTTGCCCACGGCAACATGCGCGTCAGCCATGTCTCGACCCATGTGGCGCTGGAGGACGTGCCGAAGCGTCTGACGCCGGAGCGGCTGCGCATGGTGATCGACCTCACCAATGATGCCCTGCTGCGGCTCGGCATCGCCAAGCCGAAGATTGCGGTTGCCGCGCTCAATCCGCATGCCGGCGAAGGCGGCCTGTTCGGCCGGCAGGACATCGACATATCGGCGCCTACGATTGCGAAAGCGGTCGCGGATGGTCTCGACGTCGTCGGCCCCGTGCCCGGCGACACCATCTTCGTCAAGCTGCGCGCCGGTCAGTACGATGCCGTGGTCGCGATGTATCACGACCAGGGGCATATTCCGGTCAAGCTGCTCGGCTTCCAGGTCGATCCCGCGACCGGCCGCTGGCAGGAGCTTTCGGGCGTCAACATCACGTTGGGCTTGCCGATCATCCGTACCTCCGTCGATCACGGCACCGCCTTCGACATCGCCGGCAAGGGCATCGCCAACGAGCACAGCCTGATCGAGGCCATCGACTATGCCGAGCGGCTGGCCGCCGGCGCCTCCGCGCCCAAATCATGAGATCGAGCCTTCCGATGACCAACGCTTTCACGCCCATCGAAATCCAGCGGCCAACCATCCTGGAGTTCGGCAACGGCACCATCACCGCCGCGGCGCGCTTCGCCGCGCGGATCGGCGCCAGGCGGCTGCTGGTGATCTCCGATCCCTTCAACGCAGCCCGTGTCGACATGCTGGCGCTGCCGGGGGCGGTCAACGTGTTCGGCGAGGTCAAGCCGGAGCCGGACCTGCCCAACCTCGAGAAGGCCGTCGCGATGGCGAAGGACGCCAAGCCAGATCTCGTTGTCGGCTTCGGCGGCGGCAGCGCGATGGATCTCGCCAAGCTGGTCGCGGTGATGTGCACCAGTGACGTGCCCTTTGCCGACATCGTCGGGCCGGAAAAGGTGGCCGGCCGCAGCGTCGCGCTGATGCAGATTCCGACGACGTCGGGGACCGGTAGCGAAGCCGGCACCCGCGCGCTGGTCACCGATCCCGTCAGCCAGAACAAGCAGGCGGTGCAGAGCCGCTTCATGCTGGCCGACATCGCCATCGTCGATCCGGACCTGACCATGACCGTGCCGAAGGAGGTCACCGCGGCGACCGGGGTCGATGCGCTGGCGCATTGCGTCGAGGCCTATACCAGCCGTAAGGCGCATCCGACGATCGACCTCTACGCGCTCGAAGGTGCGCGGCTGGTCGGACGCTATCTCGAACGCGCGGTGACCGACGGGGGCGACCGCGAGGCGCGCGCGGGTCTGGCGCTGGCCTCGCTCTACGGCGGCTATTGCCTGGGACCGGTGAACACCACCGCCGGCCACGCGGTGGCCTATCCGCTCGGCACGCGTCACCATGTGGCGCATGGCCTGGCCTGCGCGGTGATCTTCCCGCATACGCTGGCCTTCAACATGCCCGCGGTGGAGACGAAGACGGTTGCGGTGCTGGGTGCGCTGGGATTGCCGGAGAGCAATGATCCCAAGCGCGCATTCGACGCCACCTACGGCTTCTGCAAGAAGCTTGGCATCGAGATGCGGCTGTCCGCGCTCGACGTACCCAGAAGCGACCTCGGCGTGATGGCGGACGAGGCGCACGCCATTCGCCGCCTGCTCGACAACAATCCGCGCGATCTCGGCCGGGACTCGATCCTGAGCATGTACGAGGCCGCGTTCTAGCTCTCTCCGCCGCTCCGCGCGGCGGCCAATCAACAACACGGACAACGGAGGAAACTTTGATGAGATCGATGTGGGCTGCTCTTGCCTCAGTCATGCTGCTGGCGACGTCACCGGCGAAGGCGCAGGATGCCTATCCGTCCAAGCAGGTGACGGTGATCGTTCCCTTTGCCGCCGGCGGCACCGCGGACATTTTCGCGCGCATGGTCTCCAACCATTTGCAGGCGAAGTTCGGCAAGCCCTTCGTGGTCGAGAATGTCGGCGGTGCCGGCTCGATCCTCGGCGTGACGCGGCTCGCGAAATCGGCGCCTGACGGCATCACGCTCGGCGTTGCCAGTACGTCCGCGCTCGCGATCAATCCCACGCTGTACGGGCCGAAGCTCAGCTACCAGCCGGACAGGGATCTGGTGCCGGTCGCCCAGATCAGCGTCGTGCCCAACGTGCTCGTCGTCAATCCCAACAAGATCAAGGCGCGCACGGTGCCGGAGTTGATCACCTATCTGAAGGCGAACCCGGACAAGATCTCGTTCGGCTCGGCCGGTGTCGGCACCTCGCAGCATCTCGCCGGCGAGCTGTTCCAGCAGATGACCGGCACCAAGATGGTGCACGTGCCCTACAAGGGCTCGAGCCAGATGCTGACGGACCTGCTCAGCGGCCAGATCGATCTCGCCTTCGACAACGTGCCGCTGCTGCTGCCGCAGGTGAAGACCGGCCAGCTGGCGCTGCTCGCGACCGCAACGCCCAAGCGCGCCGACTTCGATCCGCAAGCGCCGGCCGTTGCCGAATTCCTGCCCGGTTTCGAGGCCGTCGCCTGGCACGGTTTCTTCGTTCCCGCGGGCACGCCGAAGCCGATCGTCGAAAAGCTCTCGGCCGAGATTCGCGCTTTCATGCAGCAGCCGGAGACGGTGCAGAAGCTGGCCGAGCTCGGTGCCGTCGCGGTCGCCGTGGATTCGGAGCCGTTCGCAGCCTACATCGCCGCCGAGACGGCGCGCTGGAAGAAGGTCATCGAGGCCGCGAACATCAGGCTGGAGTAGGCGGTGATCCCTTCACCGCGGCGCTTGCCAGCCCGGGGGCGAGCGGGTAGAACCCTGCCACGCCTGAGCCGTGATTTGCGCCAAACGCGCTTCCGGTGACAGTCGAACAAAGCGTCAAGCAATTGAATTTGTTCGACTATTCCGTTGGGGAATGGTGTAACGGTAGCACAACAGACTCTGACTCTGTTTGTCTTGGTTCGAATCCAGGTTCCCCAGCCAGTTCCGGGCGCTTTTCCACGGTCCATTTCCCTCGGTCTGCCGCTCGGCTGCGATGAGGTCCGTTGGCCGCTCGCGACGGTTTGCCTCATCTGAAAATCGCATCTCGCCGTCGGATCGCCGCGCTCGTCATCGTCCTTGGGTCACACAACCCTGGGAGATCCGTGATGCCCTATGTCGATGGTTTCGTTCTGGCCGTGCCGAAGGACAAGGTCGAGGCCTACAAGTCGCTGGCGACGACCGCCTGCGCGATCTGGATGGAGCATGGTGCGCTCGACTATGTCGAATGCATCGCCGACGACGTCCCCTATGGCGAGCTGACCTCGTTCCCGCGCGCCGTGATGGCGAAAGAGGACGAGGTCGTGGTGTTCTCCTGGATCGTCTACCGCGACCGCCAGACCCGCGATGCCGTCAACAAGAAGGTGATGGCGGACCCGCGGCTGAAGATGGAGGGCATGCCGTTCGACGGCAAGCGCATGATCTATGGCGGCTTCACGACGCTGCTGCGGGCGAGCGAAATCATCGGCTGATCGCGGGGCGGAAGGCCTATCGCGAAGCGCGGCCGCATTCGGCCTGGAGCAGCAGCAACAGGCAGCCGGCGAGCCGCGTCTCCATCTCCTTCGACGACAGCGACAGCGGTCCGGGATCGTTGAGGATCGCGTTCACCAGCGTGCCCAGCACGACCTGGAAGCCGAAGGCGATGGCGCGGGTCTTTGCCGCCTTGCGCCCCTTGCCCATGGCCGGCAGCAGGAGAGGGGTGGCGCGCGCGGTGGTCGCCTGAGCGAGGGCTTTGAACGGCGTCCATTTGTCCGGGCGGGTGTCGTCGTGCTGAAGTGCGGCGCGCAGCACGCCCTCATGATGACGCATCCAGGCGATGATGCCGCTGACGATGATGTGGCAGAGCTTGTCGAGACCGGTATCGGGTGACGGCGGCCTGATCCCTGCAAGCCGCTGCTCGCCATCGCGTGTGGCCAGCGCCATCAGCGCGTTGAAATAGGTCTCCTTGCTCTCGAAGCGGCTGTAGAAGGCGCCGACGGTGGCCCCGACTTCGGTGCACAGCGCCTCGATCGAGAGCTCCGCAAGGCTGCGCGTCCTCAGCATCTCGGCGCCGGCGCGCAGCAGCGCCAGCGTGGTTTCCCGGCTGCGCTTCTGCCGGGACGGGGCCACCCCCGGCAGGTCTAAATCGCGAAGCTCCGGCTGGTCTGATCGTGGGCGCATCTGGGCTTGCATCCGCCAGAAATCATAATCATAATTCTGATTATAATTTAGGGTGAGGCGCGCCGGGGGTCAACCGCGGGTGCCGAGATGACAGAAACGATCCAGCAGGGAGGATCAGATGAGCGCAGGCAGCGGCACGCCATTCCGGGGCACCGTCGGCAAGACGGTTGCGGAGTCAAAACCCTGGTGGCCTGAGCCTGCGAAGTCGCCCGCGGGGGCGCCGAACATCCTCGTCGTGCTGTTCGACGACGTCGGCTTCTCCGATTTCGGCTGCTACGGCTCGGCGATCAGGACGCCGACCATCGACAGGCTCGCCGCGGAAGGCCTGCGCTATTCCGGTTTCCACACCACCGCGATGTGCTCGACGACGCGTGCAGCGCTGCTCACGGGGCGCAACCATCATTCCGTCGGGGTCGGGTGTCTCGCCAATTTCGATTCCGGCTATCCCGGCTATCGCGGCAAGATCGCGCGTGAAGCGGGGACGCTGGCCGAGATGCTGCGTGGGCACGGCTACCGCAACTACATGGTCGGCAAATGGCACGTCACCCCGCTCACCGAGAGCGGCGCCACCGGCCCGTTCGACGGCTGGCCGCTCGGGCGCGGCTTCGACCGCTTCTACGGCTTCCTCGACGCCGAGACCGATCAATACGCGCCGGAACTCGTCTCCGACAACACGCATATCGACCCGCCGGGCACCTATGCCGACGGCTATCATTTGACCGAGGATCTGATCGACCAGTCGATCCGCTTCATCGGCGATCACCTCGCCGATCGGCCTGATGTGCCCTGGCTGACCTGGGTCGCGCTCGGGGCCTGCCACGCGCCGCATCAAGCGCCGGCCGAGATCATCAAAAGCTATGACGCCGCCTTCGCCCATGGCTGGGACGTCGAGCGCGAGCAGCGCCTCGCGCGCCAGAAGGCGATGGGCCTGGTGCCCGGGGACACGCGGATGCCCGCGCGCAACGACGGCGTGAAGGCCTGGGAGGAGCATTCGGCCGACGAGCGCCGCGTCTTCACACGGCTGCAGGCGGCCTTCGCCGGCATGCTCGATCATTCCGACCGGCACCTTGCGCGCCTCGTGACCTTCCTCGACACGGCCGGCATCCGCGACAACACCGTGATCATCGTGATGTCCGACAATGGCGCCAGCCAGGAGGGCGGGCCGCTCGGATTCGTGAATGCGATGGGGCCGTTCAACTTCAAGCCGGAGCCGATCGCGGAAAAGCTCGCTCGCATCGACGACATCGGCGGGCCCGACACCCACAGCAATTTCCCGCATGGCTGGGCGATGGCGTCCAACACGCCGCTGCGCCGTTACAAGCAGAACACCCATGGCGGCGGCATCCGCGATCCCTTCGTCATCAACTGGCCGAAGAGGATTGTGGCCCAAGGCGAGCTGCGGCACCAGTTCGTCCACGCCTGCGACCTCACGCCGACGCTGCTGGAGCTGATCGGCATCGACGCTCCCGCGGATATCGGAGGCTGCCGGCAGATGCCGCTCGAAGGCGAGAGCTTTGCGCGGTCGATCGCGGATGCATCCGCGCCGTCGAAGAGCTCGCCGCAATATTTCGAGATGTTCGGCCATCGCGGTCTCTGGCACGCCGGGTGGAAGGCGGTCGCCTTTCATCCGTCGGGCACGCCGTTCGAGAACGACAAATGGGAGCTGTTCCATCTGGATGCGGATTTCTCCGAGACCAACGACCTTGCGGCAACCGAGCCGGAGCGTCTCGGCCGGATGATCGCGATGTGGTGGGACGAGGCCGAGAAGCACAACGTGCTGCCGCTCGACGACCGCTTCGGGCCGCGCTTTGCGGAGAATGCCAGGCGCTTCCACGGTGCGCGCCACCACTTCGTCTTCCATGCCGGGATGGGACACGTGCCGACCGACGTCGCGCCCGACGTGCGCAGCCGTAGCTACACGATCGAGGCGCATGTCGAGACCGGCGAGCAGGGCGCAGACGGCGTGCTGATCTCGCACGGCGATGCGACGTCGGGCTACAGCCTCTATGTCAGCGACGGCCATCTCGTGCACGATCTCAACATCGGCGGAAGCCATCAGATCGTGCGGTCGGACCGCAAGGTGACGTCATCCGCGCGGCGGCTCGCGGTGCACGTCGAACGCCTCGTGCGCAAGGAGCCGCCGGCCAAGGGCGCACGCACCGGCATCACCGAATACACGCTGCTGATCGACGGCGAGAAGGCGGGTTCGCTGCAGACCCAACTCGGATTCCACACGCTGATCTCTTGGTCCGGACTCGACATCGGCCGCGACCGCGGCAGCCCCGTGTCGCATTACGAGGCGCCGTTCGAATACCGGGGGCGGCTCCTGCGCGTCACCGTCACCATGCACAACGACCAGACGCTCGACGGCGACGCCGTCGGCAACGCGCAGATGGCGCGGCAATAGCAGGAAGCCTGCTACTTGATCTTGTCGTAGGCGGCGGCGAAATCGCCGAGCGGCATCGGGATTGCGATGGTCTCCTTGGCCATGTTCTGGAAGGAGACCTTGAGCTGCTTGCCGGACCGTAAAGCGCCGAGCAGGTCGGTCGCGATCGGGGTCGAGGCGTAGCAACCGCGGTTCTCGCAGGTCTGGATCTGGAGGTCGACCGTCTTGCCTTCGTCGACCTGAAGCTTGGCGCCTACCGGAAGGTTGAGGCCGAGCGGCAATTGCAAGAGCGCCACCGGCGTGCGGGTGTCCGGCGCGATGCGGATGTTGACGAGGACGATGGTCTGGCCGGTCTTGGTCAGCACCGCGTTCTGCTCCATCGCGCATTCCAGCGGCGCATCGCGGCTCACGCTGGTGCAGCGCACGATCCAGCCGGGCTGCTGTGCCGCCGCACCGTCGGCCTGTGCTTGCGTCGGAGCCGGTGCAGGCTGAGCCGCCGGGGCGGGAGCGTTCTTCTTCGCGCCTTGCTGGGCAGAGGCGGCACCCGTCGACAACAGGAGAGCGGCGGCGAGGGCGACAAATCGGGATTGCATGGGCATGGCGAAACCACGTTGGCGTGAACCGAGGGGCTCGCTGTAGCGTCGCGGGGGGCGCGGCGCAAGCTTACTCGGCAGCTTCCTTGACGGTGCCGTGCTCGACCGTCTCGCCGCCTTCGCCGTCGCCCGAACGGCCCCAGCCCGAGAACCAGTTGTTGAGCTCGTCGAGATAGAGATAGACCACCGGCGTGGTGAACAGCGTCAGCGCCTGGCTGACGATCAGCCCGCCGACCATGGCATAGCCGAGCGGCTGGCGGATTTCGGCGCCGGTGCCGTGGCCGAGCATCAGCGGCACGCCGCCGAGCAGCGCCGCCATCGTCGTCATCATGATCGGGCGGAAGCGCAGCAATGCGGCCTGGCGGATCGATTCCGCCGGCGTCTTGTGCTCGTCGCGTTCGGCGGCGATGGCGAAGTCGACCATCATGATGCCGTTCTTCTTCACGATGCCGATCAGCAAGATGACTCCGATCAAGGCAATGAGGCTGAACTCGAAGCCGGCCGCCATCAGGATCGCGAGCGCGCCGACGCCGGCCGAGGGCAGGGTCGACAGAATCGTGATCGGGTGGATGTAGCTCTCGTAGAGAATGCCGAGGATCAGATAGACCACGACCAGCGCGGCGAGGATCAGCAGCGGCACAGTGCCGAGCGACTGCTGGAACGCCTGCGCGGTGCCCTGGAAACTCGAATTGAGCGTCGGCGGCGCGCCGAGCTCGGCCATCGCCTTCTGCACGGCCTCGGTGGCCTGGCCGAGTGCGATGCCCTGCGCGAGGTTGAAGCTGATCGTGATCGCCGGGAACTGGCCCTGGTGGCTGATCGAGAGCGGGCGGACCGGATCGGTGGTCCAGGTCGCGAACGTCGACAGCGGCACCTGGTCGCCGGTCAGCGGCGATTTCAGATAGAGCTTGTTGAGGCTGTCGAGATTGCCCTGCAGCTCCGGCAGGATCTCGAGGATCACCTTGTAGGTGTTGAGCTGGGTGAAATACTGCGTCACCTGCCGCTGCCCGAAGGCGTCGTACAGCGTGTCGTCGATCAGCTGCGGCTGGATGCCGTAGCGCGAGGCGGTGTCGCGGTTGATCTTGAGCTGGACCGTGGTGCCCTGGGTCTGCTGGTCGGTGGCGACGTCGCGCAGCTCAGGCAGCGTCTGCATCTTGGCCAGGATCTTCGGCGCCCAGTCGTTGAGCTCGGCGAGATCGGCATCCTGCAGGGTGAACTCGAACTGCGTGCGCGTCGGCCGGCCGCCGAGGCGGACGTCCTGGGCCGCCTGCATGTAGAGGCGGGCGCCGGACACCTTCTCGAGCTTGGGACGCAGCCGCGCGATGATCTGCTGCGCCGAGGCCTCGCGCTGGTTGCGCGGCTTCAGCGTGATGAACATGTTGCCGTTGTTGCCGGCGCGGCCGCTGCCGCCGATGTTCATCGCGATCGTGGCGACGTCGGGGTCGTCCATCACGATCTTGCCGAGCTCGACCTGACGGCGCTGCATCTCCTTGAACGAGATGTCCTGCGAGGCTTCGGAGGTCGCCGTGATCAGGCCGACGTCCTGCTGCGGGAAGAAGCCCTTCGGGATCAGGATGAACAGGTAGATCGACAGGCCGAGCGTGGCGAAGAAGATCGCGAGCGTGGTGCGCCGCCAGGCGAGGGCATGGTCGAGCACGTATTCGTAGCCGCGCAGCATGCCGTCGAAGGCGCGCTCGCTCCACTGGTAGAACTTGCCGTGGGACACTTCGCCATGGGCGCGCAGGAAGCGCGAGGCCATCATCGGCGTCAGGGTCAGCGACACGAACATCGAGACGAAGATGGTCATGGCCAGAACGACGGCGAATTCCCGGAACAGGCGCCCGATGATGCCGCCCATCAGCAGCAGCGGGATCAGCACGGCGACCAGCGAGATGCTGATCGAGACAATGGTGAAGCCGATTTCCTTCGAACCCTTGAAGGCGGCCGCCATCGGCGATTCGCCTTCCTCGATGTAGCGGGTGATGTTCTCCAGCATCACGATGGCGTCGTCGACGACGAATCCGACCGCGATCGTGAGTGCCATCAGCGACAGATTGTCGAGTGAATAGCCGACGACCCACATCAGGGCGCACGCGCCCAGCAGCGCCAGCGGAACCGTGATGGTGGGAATGACGGTCGCCCAGAAGCTGCGCAGGAAGATGAAGATGACCATGACCACGAGGGCGATGGTCAGCAGCAGTGTGAACTGGACGTCCTCGACTGCAGCGCGGATGGTCGTGGTGCGGTCGCTGATGAGCTCGATCTTGATCGCGGGCGGAATCGCCGCCACGAGGCGGGGCAAGGTCGCCTTGATCCGGTCTACGGTCTCGATGACGTTGGCGCCTGGCTGCTTGAATATCACCAGGAACACGCCGCGCTTGCCGTTGGCCCAGGCCGCCTGCTTGGCATCTTCAGCGCCGCTGACCGCCTGGCCGATGTCGCGGATCCGCAAGGGACCGCCGTTGCGATAGGCGATGATGACGTCGTTCCAGTCCTTGGACTGGGTCAGCTGGTCGTTGGCGTAGATCGTATAGGCGCGCTTGGGCCCGTCGATATTGCCCTTGGGGCTGTCGACCGTGGTGATCGCGATCTGGCTGCGCACGTCCTCCATCGACAGGCCCTTGGCGACGAGTTTCGCGGGGTCGATCTGAATGCGGATGGACGGCTTCTGCTGGCCGCCGATGAACACCTGCGCGACGCCGGCGAGCTGGCTGATCTGCTGGGCGAGCTGGGCGTCGACGGCGTCGCTGACGCTGGTCAGGGGCAGCGTCTCCGAGGTCGCCGACAGCAGCAGGATCGGCGCATCGGCCGGGTTGACCTTGCGGTAGGTCGGCGGCGAGGGAAGATTTTTCGGCAGTTGGCCACTGGCGGCGTTGATCGCACCCTGCACGTCATTGGCAGCGCCGTCGATATTGCGGTTGAGGTCGAACTGGATGGTGATCGACGCGGTGCCCAGATAGCTCGTCGAGGTCATCTGGGCGATGCCGGGGATCTGGGCGAACTGGCGTTCCAGCGGCTGGGCCACCGACGAGGCCATGGTCTCGGGGCTGCCGCCCGGCAGGTTGGCG
>Ga0102591_1001247_pt1 | contig 36636 bp, 29 predicted proteins | sample AraplaCol_mCL_r2_2_FD_76860 | JGI IMG/M metagenome (GOLD analysis project Ga0102591, IMG submission 76860) | Arabidopsis root microbial communities from North Carolina, USA - plate scrape MF_Col_mCL_r2 (SPADES assembly) (version 2) | ecosystem: Host-associated > Plants > Roots > Endosphere...
GGTCGCCCACTACGCCCTCACCCCACGTACCCGGGAGTAACGTGCGATGACCCGTTGGCTCGCTCATGTCCGAAACGCTTTCCTGCTGCTCGCACCCATCGCCGGATGCAGCACGCAACCCCCCGTGCCGCGCGCCGCCCATGTGGAAGTAGCGCGGTTCATGGGCCCCTGGTACGTGATCGCCGTGATCCCGACGCGACTCGAACGCAACGCCGTCAACGCGGTGGAGACCTATACGCTGGCCCCCGATGGGTCGATCAAGACGCATTTCCGGTATCGCGACGGCGACGTATCGGCGAAGGTGAAGGAGATCCACGCCGTCGGATTCGTTCGTCCGGATACGAACCACGCGGTGTGGGGCATGCAGTTCATCTGGCCGATCAAGGCGCAGTACGTGATCTCGTGGCTCGATCCGTCGTACCAGCGTGTGGTCGTGGCTCGCGACAAGCGCGATTACGTCTGGATCATGGCGCGGACCCCGACGATCGACGACAAGGACTACGCTGCGCTCACCGCGCGGGTGGCGGACATGGGCTACGATCTGAGCCGCCTTCGCAAGGTGCCGCAGGCCTGGCCCGAGCGCTCGGGCAGGTAAGGTGGGCATCATGCGCCTGGATGCTCGGCCAACCCACGTCATTCCCCTGATGGCTCGCCGCATGTCGCAGTCCCCAAACCAGGCTACCGACGATCCGGCCTACTGGTCGGGGAAGGTGCGCGCGGTGGCGGCGGCTCACGACGTGGACGCGTTCATCCTGGTGTTCTCGCATTTCGGGCCCCGCCTGAAGCGTTATCTGATCGGCCTGAACGCCGACGACGCACAGGCCGACGAACTGGTGCAGGAAACGATGCTGAAGCTGTGGCGGCGGGCCGAGCTGTTCGACCCGGCGCGCGCAAGCGTCACGACCTGGTTGTTCCGCATCGCACGCAACCTGTACCTCGACCGGGTGCGCGGCCAGCGCCATGCGCAGGCGCGGCAGGACGCGCTGGATCTCATCGAGGCCGACGACGAGGTGGACGGCGCGGAGCAGTTGCTCGACGTCGCACGCCTCGAGCGCGCGCTCCAGGCGCTGCCGCCGCCACAAGCCCGGATGCTGCGCATGGCGTACTTCGAGGCCAAGACCCATGCGCAGATCGCGGAGGAACTGTCGATGCCACTCGGCTCGGTCAAATCCTCGATCCGGCGCTCGTTCGCGAAGCTCAAGGCGGCGATGGGAGGTTCCCGATGAAGCCGCACCACCATATCGACGAGGCCACGCTGGTCAGTTACGCCGCGGGCGCGCTTTCCGAAGCGTTCGCCGTGGTCGTCGCCGCGCATCTCGCGCTCTGCGACGCGTGTCGCGAGACGCTGGCGCAGGCCGAGGACATCGGCGGGCACCTGATGCGGCTGCAGGCTGGCGTGCCGCTCGACGACACCTCGCTCGCGCGGATGCTCGCCCGCCTTCCCGAGGCGGAACGCGACACCACGCCCGTGCAGCCGCCGTCGCGTCACGATCCCGACGTGCTGCCGCCGGCGCTCTGGCCGCATTTCGGCCCGTCCTACCGCGCCCTGCGCTGGCGTTGGCTGGGGCCCGGCGTGCACTACATCCGCGGCGCCGGGGTCGACGAAGATCACCTGATGCTGTTGCGGGTCGCCCCCGGGCGATGCCTTCCGATGCACACCCACGGCGGCAGCGAGCTGACCATGGTCCTGCGCGGCGCCTACGACGATTCGCTCGGGCATTTCGCGCCGGGCGACGTGGCGGATCTCGACAGCGACGTGGAGCATCAGCCGGTCACCGCACCGGGTGTGCCGTGCGTCTGCGTGGCGGCGACGGATGCGCCCCTGCGGTTCTCCGGCTGGGTCGCACGCACGCTGCAGCCGTTCTTCCGGCTCTGAAGCCCGGCCTCCACATCTGCTTCATCCGGCGTCCGTATCGTTGCCCGCTAGCCGTCGGCGTTGCCGCCGTCTTTCCCTGAGGCGGCGAACCGCTGCCCACAAAACGAGCGCGCCTTGAATCCATTCACGCCACTCGGGCGGCAGCCCGCCGTACAGACGAAGGCACCGGTCATGGCGCCACCGTCGCGCAGCAGGACCGGCATCCCCGGCCTGGACGTGATCCTGAAGGGGGGCCTGCCCCTCAACAGGCTCTACCTGCTCGAAGGACAGCCCGGGTCGGGCAAGACCACGCTGGCCCTGCAATACCTCAGGGAAGGTGTCAGGCAGGGTGAGCGTTGCCTGTACATCACCCTCTCCGAAACGGCAGACGAGCTGGCGGAGGTCGCCGGGTCGCATGGCTGGACGCTGGACGGCATCGACCTGTTCGAGCTCGCCGCCGCCGAATCGGTGCTGGGCGACGGGCGACAGCAGTCCGTGCTGCATCCCTGGGAGATGGAACTCGGCGGCACCATTCGCCTGATCCAGGCCGAGGTCGAGCGATGCCGCCCGGCCCGCGTCGTGTTCGATTCGCTCTCGGAGCTGCGCCTCCTAGCGCAGGATCCGTTGCGCTACCGTCGACAGGTGCTCGCGCTGAAGCAGTTCTTCGCGCCGCGCAACGTGACGGTCATTCTCGTCGACGACCTCACCGACGAAGGCGGACAGCGCGACGCACACCTGCACAGCCTGTGTCACGGCGTGATTTCGCTGGAACGGTTCACGCTCGACTTCGGCGCCGCGAAACGGCGCATGCAGGTACAGAAGCTGCGCGGCGTCGACTTCATCGCGGGCTTCCACGACATCGCGCTGGTCACGGGCGGGCTGGAGGTCTATCCACGACTCATCGCCTCGGACCACCACGCCCCGTTCGCGGGCGAACCGGTGACCAGCGGTGTCGAGGAACTCGATGGCCTGCTTTACGGCGGACCGCTGCGCGGCACGAGCACGCTGCTGACGGGGCCGGCCGGCACGGGCAAGACCAATGTCACGATCCAGTACGTGCGCGCCGCGCTGCGCCGCGGTGAGCGCTGCTGCTTCTTCGAGTTCGACGAACGCATCGGCACGCTGCTTACCCGCGCCCGCGCCCTCGGCAACGACCTGCAGCCCTACATCGACTCCGGCTTGCTGGAACTGACGCAGGTCGACCCAGCCGACATCTCGCCCGGCCAGTTCGCCTGGGCCGTGCGCCACGCGGTGGAAGAGCGCGATTGCCGGATCCTCGTCCTCGACAGTCTCAACGGTTACATCGCCTCGATGCCGCAGGAGAAGCAGCTGCTGCTGCAGCTGCACGAACTGCTGTCGTACCTCAACCAGAAAGGCGTGACCACGTTCCTCGTCAATCCGCAGCACGGGCTCGTCGGCTCGATGACCACCGGGTCGCTCGAAGTCTCGTACATGGCCGACACCATCGTGCTCTTCCGCTTCTTCGAAGCACGGGGCCGCATACGCAAGGCCATCAGCATCATCAAGAATCGCGGCGGCGGCCACGAAGACACCATTCGCGAGCTGCGCATCGACAACAAGGGCATGCGCCTCAGCATGCCGCTGGAGCAATTCCGCGGTGTCCTGACCGGCATTCCCGAGTTCGATGGTTCCGAGGAACCGCTGCTGGAAGAGCGTGGTGCCGAATAGCAGAGCCGTCTGCATCGTCGCACCGTTCGGGCAGGATGCGCCGAGCATCGCCTCGGTGATCTCGGCGCACGGCCTGCGCCCGGCGATCTACGAGACCATCGATCAGCTCGCGGGTGCGATCGGCGAAGACGTCGGTGCCGTGGTGCTCACTGACGAGGCCCTCGCAGGCGATCTGTCGTCCCTTTGCGGCGCGCTGGCCGCGCAACCGGCATGGTCGGATATTCCGTTCGTGCTGCTGCGCGCGCCGACGTCGCGTGCGCGCGTGTTGCGGGCGCCTTTACCGCCGGAGATCGCCAGCGTGGTGGAGATCGAGCGTCCGCTCGCATCCGCGTCGCTCCTGAGCGCCATCGACAGCGCGCTGCGCACCCGTTTCCGGCAGTTCGTGATCCGCGACCAGATGATCCGCCTCGAACGAAGCGAAGCGGCGTTGCGCGAGAGCGAAACCGAGCTGCGCCTCATCGCCGATGCGCTGCCGGTGCTGATCGCCTTCGTCGACGCCGGCCTCGTCTACCGCTTCGCGAACCTCGCCTACGAGGAGTGGCTCGGCGTGCCGGTGGCACAGGTCGTGGGAAGGCGCGTGGAGGACGTCGTGGGGCCCGAGATGTGGGCCGCGCGCCGGCACGACATCGCAAGTGTGCTCACCGGCACGTTCGTCCGCACCGAAGTCCGCTGGCCGATGCGCGACGGCGGACGACGCGACGCCGAGGTGCGCTACATCCCGCGCTTCGACGCCAGCGGTGCCGTGGACGGCTTCCACGTGTTCGCCGCGGACATCACGGAGCGGAAGGTCGCCCTCGAGACCACGCAACAGCAGGCCGCGCTGCTGGAACGCCGGGTGGCCGAACGCACCGCCGCCCTGGAGGCCGAGATGGCCGCACGGCAGGCGAGCGAGGCGGCGCTGCGCCAGTCGCACAAGATGGAAGCGGTGGGCCAGCTGACGGGCGGCATCGCGCACGACTTCAACAACATGCTCACGGGCATCCTCGCAGCGATGGAGCTGCTGCGGACGAGACTCGACGAGGGACGGACCGATCACCTGCCGCGCCTGATCGATATCGCGTCGACGTCGGCGCAGCGCGCCGCGGGCCTGACCCAGCGACTGCTGGCCTTCTCGCGGCGGCAGTCGCTGGATCCGAAGCCGGTCGACGTCTCGTCGCTCGCCCGGTCGATGGAAGACCTGCTGTCCCGCACGCTCGGTGAACGCGTACGCCTGGCAATCGCCGCGGCCGCCGACCTGCCCATGGCGATGGTCGATGCGAACCAGCTGGAAAGCGCGCTGCTGAACCTGGCGATCAATGCGCGCGACGCGATGCCGGAGGGCGGTCGCCTTCTCGTCGAAACCGGGGTCGACTGCCTGCCGGACGAGGCGTCCGCGAACCCGTTGCCTTATGTCGTCATGACCGTGAGCGATTCCGGCGTCGGCATGGACGACGCGACGCTGGCCAGGGTCTTCGAACCCTTCTTCACGACCAAGCCGATCGGTCAGGGCACCGGGCTCGGTATGTCGATGATCTATGGCTTCATCAACCAGTCGGACGGTCACATCCGGATCGACTCGACCGTGGGGACCGGCACCACCGTGCGTCTTTACCTGCCGCTCGCCCCCGCGATGGCCGGCCAGCACCACACATCGGTCGAAGGCCTCGTCACGGGCGGCAACGGTCAGCGCATCCTCGTCGTGGACGACGACGTCCAGGTGCGCGCCCTGGTCACCGAATTGCTGCACGAGTTGTCCTACGACGTGGTGACCGCGGACTCGGCCGAGGCCGCGCTGGAAACGCTCGCGTCGCTCGAACGCGTGGATCTTCTGCTTTCCGATGTCGGCCTGCCGGGTCTCAACGGCCGGCAGCTGGCCGACGTGGTGCGGCAGGATCGTCCCGCCCTGCCGGTGCTGTTCATGACCGGCTACGCCAACAACGCCACCAATCAGGCGGCATTCCTGGGCGAAGGCATGGAGATGATCGCGAAGCCGTTCACGCTCGCCGCCCTGAGCGAGGCCGTCACGCGGATGGTCGAGGCGCGCCGGCACTAGCCACTTGTGGCAGGATGGTCCGCGTCACCGACACGAGCACCGCGGGAGATCGTCATGAAACGCTCTTTCTTGCTCCTGGCCGCCCTGACGGCCACCTCCGCCCTCGCCCACCACGGCTGGAGCGACTACGATGCCAACCGTCCGCTGACTCTCACGGGCACCATCGAGTCGTCGACCTACACCCAGCCACACGGCCAGATCCACCTCAAGACCGCCGACGGCAGCTGGGATGTCGTGCTCGCGCCGCCTTCGCGCATGGAAAGCCGCGGTCTCGGGAAGGCCATGCTGGCGGCCGGCCAGCGCGCGACGGTCTACGGCTATCCGCACCGCACGAACGCCGGTGAACTGCGCGCCGAGCGCATCACCATCGGGGACAAGACCACGGAACTTCGCTGATGGACGGCGTGGCCGCCTGGCTGGCGTCCACGCCGGTCGCCCAGGACATGCGCGACAGCCCGTGGCTCTACCCGATCGTCGAAACGGTGCACATCGCCGGCTTCTGCATCCTGGTCGGGGCGGTGGCGATGTTCGACCTTCGCGTGCTCGGCTGGGGCCGGGCGTTACCGGTCTCCGTCCTCGCGCGGCACCTGCTCCCGTGGTCGCTGGGCAGCGTGGCCCTGGTGGTACCGGCGGGATTGCTGATGTTCTCCACGCAGCCGCTGGCGTTCCTCCACAACCCCGTCTTCCTGCTCAAGCTCATGCTCATCGTGGCGGCGGGCTTCAACGCGCTGCTGTTCCACGTCGGTGTCTTCCGGTCGGTCGTCGACTGGAACACCGGTCGCCGCGCTCCTGCCGTCGCCCGATGGCAGGCCGCGCTGTCGATCGCTCTCTGGTTCGCCGTGATCGGCTGCGGACGGATGCTCGCTTACGTGTGACGACATCGCCGGCTCGCGTGCCCCTCACCCTTGCGCCGGATAGGTCACACTGCCGTCGTCGTGCACCACGGCACCGTCGTTGAATCCCGCGGACTCCACATGCCCGACATCGAAGATGTGGTGCACGGCGCGCCCCGCGGCCAGCGCGTAGTCGGCGACGATGCGCCGGTGGCAGCGCCACCAGAGCATCTCGGAGCACATCATCGCCGCCCGGCGCCCGACACTGATGCGCAGCAGCGCCTCGAACGATTCCCTGAACGCGGGGGACAGCGCGTAGTCGGCGTAGTTATGGAAGCCTGCCACGCGCCAGTGACCGTTGACGGCGGGATCCACGTCCCTGGATTTCCGCCGACGCCCGCCCAGCCCCGGCAAGTGCTCGTATCCGATGCCGGCCCGGTCCAGCGATGCCGGAAGCACGTCGCCATTGAACTGCGGGTTGGTGCGCGACCGTGAAAACGCACGGATGTCGACGAGGCACTCGATGCCTGCGCTGCCGAGCACCTCGATGAACTGGCCGATGCTGCGGTTGGAATGCCCCACGCCATAGAGCGGCGGTAACGTCATGCGCGGTTCTCCCGATGGTCACGTCACGTTCTCATGATGCCGCGTTACGCCACGTGATCGCCGCACCCGGCGCCGGGACTTCCCCGATGCGTCGCGCCCTGCCCGCCAGCGTGCCCACCAGCGCCATGCCTACCGCCAGGGCCACGCACAGGCCCAGCGGCGCCTGCCACGCCCCGCTGCGATCGTGCATGGCGCCCACCAGCGGCGGGCCCGCCGCGGCAAGCAGGTAGCCCAGGCACTGCGCCATGCCGGAAAGGCTCGCGGCGTCACGCGCGTGCAGCGTGCGCAAGCTGATGAACGACAACGCGAGGATCAGGCCGCCGCCTGCGCCGAAACCGAAGCAGAGGATCCAGACGACCGCCAGCTTCGCGGCGAGCAGCAGGCCCAAAAGCCCCGTCGCGATGGCCATGGCGAGGCCGGCCGCGAGTGCTCGTTGGTCTTTCATGCGCGGCACGACCGGAATCAGCAGTAGCCCCGGCAACGCGGTGGCGAGCAGCAGCACGCCGTGCAACGAACCGGCCTGCTCCTCGGTGAATCCCGCGCCGTGCAGGATGCCCGGCAGCCAGCCGACCCCCACGTAATACAGGAAGCAATCCAGCCCGAGGAACAGGGTGACCTGCCACCCGAGCGCCGAACGCCAGACGCCGCCATGGCCGGCATGGCCCGCGTCCTGCGTGTCCTGGGGAGGCGTGCGCAAACGCGGCAGCCAGACGATGGCCGCGAGGACGGGCAGCCAGAGCGCCGACACCGTCACGAGACGCCAGCTGCCACCCGTCGCGGCGAACAGCGGCACGGCCACGGCGGAGACGGTCGCCGCGGCGATCCCCATGGCCAGCACATAGACCGAGGTGAGCGGCGCCACCTTGTCGGGATACTCGCGTTTAAGCAGTCCCGGCAGCAGCACGTTGCCCACGGCGATGCCGCAGCCGATCACGATGGTGCCGAGATAGAGCGTGCTCACGCTGCCTGCCGACCGCAGGGCGATGCCCGACGCGATGACCAGCAAGGCACCGAAGAGCGCGCGTTCGATGCCCCATCGGCGGGCGATGGCCGCGGCGAACGGCGAAATCGCGGCGAACGACAACAGCGGCAGGGTGATGAGCAGTCCGGCTTCCCCGGCGGTCAGCCGGAAGACCGTCTTCAGGGTGTCGATGAGGGGCGCGACGCTCGTGAACGGCGCGCGCAGGTTCATGGCGATGAGCAGGATGCCGGCGAAGAGCCAGCGACGATGCGATGCGTGAGCGAGGGCTTTCAATGGAGGAATCCGTCGAGGCTGGGACACCTGCCAGCGTACGGATGGTCGGCCCGGGAGAATCTGGATACTCTGCCAACATATCGTCAAATCCGGTCACGTCATGTCCGTTCTCGCCCAGATGCGCGCCAACAACGATCTGGATGCCTTGCCGCAGATGGCCATCGCCCTGCGCACGGCGGTGCCGGTCGACGATCGAGACGTGGAGATGCACAGCCACCGCAAGGGCCAGCTCGTGTTCGCGCTGCGTGGCAACGTGATGTGCGAGGTGCCCTCCGGGCTGTGGATCGTGCCGCCTCGCTCGGGCGTCTGGATGCCCGGCGGCCGTCCGCACCGCATGCGTGCCAGTGCGGGAACCGACCTGTGCCTGCTCTGCGTCGAGCCGGCGGCGGCGGCGCTGCCGGACGAGTGCTGCACGCTGTCGCTCAGCCCGCTCGTTCGCGAGCTGATCCTGCGTCTGTCCACGCTGCCGCAGGACTACGGCCAGGCCGACGCCACGGCACGACTCGTCGGTGTGATGCTGGAGGAACTCGCCCACATGAAGGTCGAGCGCCTCTGGTTTCCGCTGTCGGAGGATCCGCGCCTGCGACGCATCGCGGACCAGCTCGCGGCCCATCCCGCCGACCGCCGCACGGCGGCGGACTGGGCCGCCTCGGTCGCCCTCAGCGAACGCACGCTCACGCGCATGGTGCTGCGGGAGACAGGCATGTCGTTCGGACGCTGGCGTCAGCAACTGCAGATCATGGTGGCGCTGAAAGCGCTGTACGAAGGCCGCCGGGTGCAGGACATCGCCGACGACCTCGGGTACGAGTCGGTCAGTGCGTTCATCACCATGTTCCGCAAGGCGCTGGGAAAGTCCCCCACGAAATACCTCGCCGAGACGATGACCGCGGCCAGCTAGGCGTTTTCGGCAATTCGCACGATTCGCCCCTGACCGCGCACGCGGCGTCGACGGCGCGCCATTACTATCGGGTCGACCGCGCGGCACGCGGGTTCTCGGGGGTGGACGATGTCGTGGGAACACCGGTTGCGCAGGATGTCGGTCGGCCAGCGGATGGGATGGTTGCTCGCGTTGCTGCTGCTGCCGCTCGGCGCGCTCAGCATCGTCAGCACGCTCGTGCTGAACGACCAGGAGACGCAGTTCCGCGAATCGGTCGAGGAATCCATCTCCACGTTGCTGCCGCTGACGACGCTGGAGCACTACCTCCAGCGTGCGCTCGTCGACGAGATGCAGGCGGAATCGCACGAGTCGGTGCCCAACTTCGCCGCGCTGACGGACAGCATCGACAAATCGTTCGCCGCGGTGGAGCTCGGTGCCGCCGGCACCGATCTCACGCTGCAGCCGGTCACCGAGGCCCAGCAGGCGTGGACCACGGCACGGCCGTCGGTGCAGCGGCTGGTCGAACAGGTACGCAGCCTCGGCCGCACGAACGATGCCGGCACCGCGATGGCGCGCAGCGAACTCGAACTCGCCATCGCCGACATCACGAAGGCCCGGGTGCAGCTGGCGGGTGCCGTGAAGGCCCGCTATCACCGTGCGGTGGAAGAACGGCATCGGCAGCTGCGCTGGCTCGTCGCCGCGTGGGCCGGCACGCTGCTGGTCTCGATCGCCCTGCTCTTCGTGTTCCTGCGGTCGCTGCTCCATCCTGTCCGCGAGCTCGGCGCCGCGGCGCGAAAACTCGGCGAGGGCGAATCGGGCGTGCGCGTCCCCGTGCATGGCGACGACGAACTGACCGCGCTGGCCGAGCGATTCAATGAAATGGCCGCGTACTGGGAGGCCTCGCGCAGCAGCATGCTGAACGAGGCATCGAAGGATGCGCTCACCGGCACACTGAACCGCCGCGGGGTGCTGACGGCGCTGGAGTCAGCGCTCGCGGCGCACCACCGCGAGCAGGGTCCGGTCGCGTTGTTCCTCATCGATCTGGACCACTTCAAGGCGATCAACGATCACTTCGGCCATGGTGCCGGCGACCGCGCCCTCGTCTGGGTCTCCGAGCGCATGCGCCAGATGCTTCGCGAGCACGATCGCCTGGGACGGTACGGCGGCGACGAATTCCTCGTCGTCCTGCCCGGTACGTCGCTCGAGCAGGCGACGAACATCGCACAGCGCATGGCCCGCGTGGTGGGCGACGCCTCGCTCCGCGAATCGGCACACCCCGCCATCACGATCGGCGTGGCCGCGGCGCCCGACGACGGCTCCGACGCCACCTCGCTCATCGAGGCCGCCGATCGCAGGCTCTACCGCAGCAAGGAGAGCAAGCGCGCGTCCCCGGTGTCGCAGCTCCGCCCGCCCGCCGCCAGCTGACGACCCGTTCGCATAACCGCAAGTCCACCCCCAATCGAGGCATACAGGGCACCGCATGCTGGGGCATGCTCGGGAGTCACCCGCATCTACCCTCCCCGCATGACATCCACGACTTCGCAGCGCGTCATCATCGCTGGCGGCGGTATCGCCGGCCTCGCCACCGCCCGGGCCCTGAATCGACGAGGCATCGCCGCCACGGTCGTCGAGCGTTCGCCAGACGCGGCAGACGGTGGCCTCGCCATCAACCTCCCCGGTAACGCCATCGCGGCGCTCGACCGTCTCGGCCTCGCGAACGGAATCGACCGTTTCGGCTATCCGGTGCGCAAGCGCGAGTACCGCACGTCGGGCGATCGTCTTCTCGCGGCGATCGACGAAGACGCGTTCTGGGGCGAGGCGATGCGTCCGCGTGCGATCCGTCGTGCGGATCTCGTCGCCATGCTGGGCGCGGGACTCGAAAGCAGCTGCGATCTCGTGCCGCAGGCCATCACAGCGGTTCGTCAGGACGCCGCCGCCGTGGACGTCACGCTCGCCGACGGATCGCAGCGCTCGGGCCGGCTGCTCGTCGGCGCCGACGGCGTGCGCTCGACGGTGCGCGCCGCCGTCATGGGCCCATCGCACGCGGTCGCCGCGCGCCTCGCGTCCGAGAGCTGGCGGTTCATGGCGCCGAATCCGGGCGTCGACGGGTGGACCGTCTGGACCGGCAAGGCGGGCATGATCCTGCTGCTTCCCGTGGAGGAGACGACCGTCTATGGATGGGTGTCGCTCAGCGCGCCCGATACCTCCGGCTCCCATGTCGAGCGCCTCGATGCGGCGTTCCGCGATTTTCCGGAACGCGTGCGCAAGGCGCTTTCGTGGGCGCTCGCGCATCCCGAAGGGATCTATCACTCGCCGATCGAAGAAATCCGCATGGCCTCGTGGAGCGAGGGTCGCGTCGTCCTCGTCGGCGACGCGGCGCACGCGACCGCGCCGGTCTGGGCCGAAGGCGCCGCGCTCGCGATGGAAGACGCCATCGTGCTGGCGCAGGTCGTCGCGGAAGCCGACGACGACACGCGCATCGGCCCGCGCTTCGAGCAGCTGCGCCAGGCGCGCGTCGCCCACGTTCAGGCGATGACCGATCGCCTCTCGAAAGCGGCCCGCCTGCCCCACGCTCTGCGCACGCTGCTGATGCCGTTCATCACGCCGCGCAGCTACGAGGGCACGTACGGACCGCTGAAGACGCTCTGATCATTGCGCTCACGGCTTGATCGCGCCGGGGGCGGCGAGGCTCGCGTCGCCCGGCCGACGACGCCGTGGACGAGGAGGCACACCGGGAGCGATGATCCACGCATGAATCTTTCCTATCCCATCGGCAGGGCCATGACCGGGGCCGTGGCGCCCCTGGGCGACGCGGGTGCGCTCAGCGGTATCGACAAGCGACCGGTCGACGCGGTGCTGCGCGTCACGTTCACGGGCCTGAGCGGCGACGCGCAGGGCGACCTGAAGCACCACGGCGGCCCCGAGAAGGCGATCCATCACTACCCGCGCGACCACTACGCGAGCTGGGGTTCCGAGCTGGGCGACATCGCGCTGCTGGCCAGCCCGGGCGCGTTCGGCGAGAACCTGTCGACGTCGGGACTCCTGGAGAGTGACGTCGCGGTCGGCGACGTGTTCCGACTCGGCTCCGCGCTGGTGCAGGTGAGCCAGGGGCGGCAACCGTGCTGGAAGCTCAATGCCCGGTTCGGCGTGAAGGACATGGCGTCGCGCGTGCAGCAATCGGGGCGCACTGGCTGGTACTACCGCGTGCTCGAGGAAGGCGAGGTCGCACCGGACGACGCGTTGCGGCTGGTGCACCGGGAAACACCGGAATGGACGATCGGCCGGCTCTGGCGCGTGTTCTACATCGACCGACTGGACTACGAGGCGCTCGCGGCCATGGCGGGACTGCCGACCCTCGCCGAGGGCTGGCGACGTCATGCCCGCCGTCGTCTCGAATCGCGCACCGTCGAGGACTGGACGGATCGCCTGCAGGGCAAGAAGGACGACGCGCGCTGATCGTCCCGCTACCATGGGCACCCTCTCTCGCAGGCAGGCTCCATGACGGACGACGCGCTGGCCCACCTCCGCACCGCACGCGACGCCGTCGACCTGGCCGCACGCGACACCGCGATGGTGGCGGACGAGTTACGTCGCTACCAGAAGTTCGCGAAGCCCGGGCAGCCGTCGCCGCACATCGTGCAACTCCGGCAGCGCCAGGCTTCGGCGCGCATCGCGGCGGCGCGTGCGAAGCAGGCGTTCGTGCTCGCGGCGCGGCGGTTCGTCGAGGTGCACGGATTGGCCGTGCCCGCGAAGGTGTCGCTCGACGCGTTCGCGATGTCGTGGCTCGACGAGCATCCGCTCCCGTAGCCGTCCGGAAGGTATGATCCACGGACATCCGCCGAGGAAAGCCGCATGTCCACGACCGCATCGACGCTCCCCATGCCCGAGACCCCCGAGCGTGTCGTGTCGTTCTGGCGCGATGCGGGTTACGAACGTTGGTTCAGCAGCGATCCCGCCTTCGACGCCGTGTTCCATGCGCATTTCCTCGGCGCGCACATGGCGGCCGCCCGACGCGAACTCGATGCCTGGCTCGACAGCGCCAACGGCTGCCTCGCACTCCTGATCCTGCTCGACCAGTTTCCGCGCAACGCGTTTCGCGGCACCGCGCACATGTACGCCACGGATCCGCTGTCGCGCGTCGTCGCGCGTCATGTACTCGAACGCGGATTCGATCGGGCGCTCGAGCACGACCTTCGCGCGTTCTGCTATCTGCCGTTCGAGCATTCGGAAGACATGGCGGATCAGGACGAGTCGCTGCGGCTGTTCGAATCCCTCGGCGGCGCGTTCCTTCCGTACGCGCGCACTCACCGCGACGTCATCGTCCGGTTCGGCCGCTTTCCGCATCGCAATCGCGAACTCGGGCGAGCGACGACCCCCGAGGAGCAGGCGTTCCTCGACGCGGGCGGGTTCGCGGGATAGCCGTCACCGACGGCCATCCCGCTTTTTCCATCACTTGCGCAGGGTGCGGAACGAATCGCGCATCTCGGTCACGTAGAACGCCGGCTGTTCCCAGGCGGCGAAGTGACCGCCCTTCGGCAGGCGGTTGTAGTGGATCAGGTTGGGGAACGCCTTCTTCGCCCAGCTTTCCGGCGCCGCGTAGATTTCGTCGGGGAACACGCTGACCGCGACGGGTATCCTGATGTGCTTCGGCTCGAAGAAGTTGAGCTTGTTCTCCCAGTACAGGCGTGCCGACGACACCGCGGTTTCCGTCAACCAGTAGAACGTCACGTTGTCGAGGATGTCGTCGCGCGACAGGCCTTCCTTGCCGCCGTCGAAGATGCGCACGATCATCTTGTAGCTGCGGATGTCGTGATCGAGCATCCATGCCGCGAGGCCGATCGGCGAATCCTCCAGCGCATACAGCGTCTGCGGCCGGTTGGTCATTTCCTGCGCATAGCCCAGACCATGCTTGTAGAAGTCGTCGAGCTGCGAATAAGCCAGCTGCTCCTCGGGCCCGAGTCCGGCGGGCGCCGGCGCGCCGGCCGCGAGCAGCTTCGCGATGTCGTCGGGAATGGTCGCCGACATGTTGCTGTTGATCGCCAGCAGTCCGGGCGGTGCCTGCACGGCCATCTGCTCGGTCACGGCATCGCCCCAGTCGCCGCCGGCCGCGACGAACTTCTTGTAACCGAGGCGTCCCATCAACGTGGTCCACGCGCGTGCGATGTGCTGCGGGTCCCAGCCCGTCGCTTCGGGCTTGCCCGAGAAGCCGTAGCCGGGAAGCGACGGGATCACCACATCGAAGGCGTCGGACGCCTTGCCGCCGTGCGCGGTCGGATTCGCCAGGCCATCGACGATCTTCATCTGCTCGATGACCGAACCGGGCCACCCGTGCGTGATGATGATCGGCAGTGCGTTCTTGTTCTTCGACCGGACGTGGATGAAGTGGATGTCCACCCCGTCGATCGTCGTCACGAACTGCGGCAGCGCGTTCAGTCGCGCCTCGACCTTGCGCCAGTCGTAACCCGACTGCCAGTACTCGGCGAGCTTCTTCATGGTCGCGAGCTGCACGCCCTGCGTCGTGTCGTTCACGAGTTCCTTCGTGGGCCACCGCGTGGCGGCGATGCGACGTTTCAGGTCGGCAAGCTGCTCGTCGGTGGCGTGGAATGCCGGGAACGGCCGGATCGACGTATCGTCGGCCGTGGCCGGGCGGGCGTCGGCGGCCGGGGAAGCCGCGTCGATGGAGGGCGCCGCGACGAGCGCGATGGCACCGACGAGGATCGATGCGGAGATGACCTGCCAGCGGATCGATGACGCGAAAGCTGAAGACATGGGCGTAACCCTCCACGGGCCTGCGCCGCCTGGGCGGGCCCCGATCGGCGAATGAGATCCATGCTGCGTGGCATCCGCCCATCCCTGACCGGACCGTGCTCGCCGTGGAGTATCAGGAGGGATGAGCTTCAGCGTCTTGCAGGAGTCGTGCGTCCCGTCTTGGCGAAATCCGGTCAGGCGGCAAGAAAGTGGAGTTCGATCGGCACGATCGTGTCACCGACGATGGCCTGCGCATGGCCGTCCTGCACGATGAACTGCATCTGCATCGTCCGCTCGGTGAGCGCAGCCAGCGCCTCGACCGTGCCCTGATCGATGTCGACCACCGTGACGTTCTTCGTGCGTGCCACCGCCGGGGCCGTCTTCTTCCACCATACGTCGGCGCTCCGTCCGCTATAGGTGTAGATGACGACGCGTCGCGCGCGCCCGGCCGCGCGGCGGATGGCCGGCTCGTCCGGCTGACCCAGTTCGATCCAGAGGTCCACCTCGCCGGTGAGTTCCTTGCGCCAGAGATCGGGCTCGTCGTCCGCGCTCAGACCTTTGCCGAAGGCCAGCGCGTCGTCGGCGTTCAGCGCGAACGCGAGCACGCGCGCCATCATCCGCTCATCGGTTTCCGACGGATGCCGCGCGATGGTGAGTGCGTGGGTCTGGTAGTAGTGCCGATCCATGTCGCTGATCTGCAGCTCGACCTTGAACACCGTGGATTTGAGAGCCATGCGTGGTTGCTTCGCGTCTGTTCCTGGCCGCGCAGCGTACACCACGCGTCCGACTGCTGTAGAATTCCCGCCTTCGACCAGCCAGCCCCTCGCAAGCCACGTCGTCCTTTCTCCAGCCGGCGCTACGCCTGTCCTGCACCGCCCAGGGGCTCCATCCATGTTCCGCGACCGCTCCCAACCGCCGAAGCCGACGCTGCGCTCCGCCAGCTTCGCCATCACGTCGCGCGCACTGGTCGCGCTGATCGGCGGCTATCTCTCCGCGGCGCTGTATACCGCCGCGATGGCACGATGGCTGCCGATCGCCCGCGTGGAAGCCGTGATGACCGGCATGCTCTCGTCGTTCGCGATCTACGCGTGCGTCGCGATCATGGCGTTCGCCGTGGGCACCGCGAAGCGCGCCTGGATGTGGCTGGCGGTGATCTGCGTGCCGCCTGCCATCGCCCTGTACCTGTCGATACACGGAGTGGGCGCGTGAAGGAAGGACTTCGCCAGTCGATGGCGTGGCTGCATACGTGGGTGGGCCTGCTCTTCGGCTGGTTGCTGTTCGCCGTGTTCGTGACCGGCACCACGGCGTATTTCCAGGACGAGATCACCCGCTGGATGCAGCCGGAGATCGCGGGCGCGCGAAACCTCGACGCGTCCGCCGAGGGCGCGCTCGCCTACATGAAGACCCATGCGCAGGGTGCGGAGTCGTGGACGATCCAGCTGCCCAACGAGCGTTCGGTCGCGGCCATGGGTTACTGGAAGGAAAAAGGCGAGACGTTTCGCCAGTGGCGCGACCACGCCTTCATGGTCGACGGCCAGGGCAGGAAGGTGGATGCGCGCGACACCACGGGCGGCTGGTTGCTCTATCGCCTGCATTTCGATCTGCATTACGTGCCGGTGCTCTGGGGACGATGGGCCGTCGGTCTCGCCGCGATGTTCATGCTGGTGGCGATCGTCAGCGGCGTGATCACGCACAAGAAGATCTTCGCCGACTTCTTCACGATGCGCTTCGGCAAGGGCCAGCGTTCGTGGCTCGACGCGCACAACCTCACCGCCGTGCTCGCGCTCCCGTTCCATTTCATGATCACGTACACGGGTCTCGTGACGCTGATGTCGCAGTACATGCCGTGGGGGATCCCCGCCGCGTACGAGCACCCGGCCGACTACTACCGCGATCATCTGGGCGCCGGCGAACCGCCGAAGCGTTCGGGCATCGAGGCGCCGATGGCGTCGCTTTCCGACATGATCCGTCAGGCCCGCGAACACTGGCAGGGTGCCGAGCCGGGATTCATCGCCATCGCCCTGCCCGGCGACGCCCACGCCGTGGTGAAGATCACGCAGGATACCGGCGCGGCGATGGGGACGCGCGGCGAGACGCTCTCGTTCGACGCGGCGACGGGCGCCATGCGTCGGCTGCCTCCCTTCAAGGGCGGCGCTTCACAGACCGAAAGCGTGATGGTCGGCCTGCATGCGGGCCGCTTCGCGCCACTCGCGCTGCGCTGGTTGTACTTCTTCAGCGGCGTCATGGGTTCCGCGATGGTGGCGACGGGGCTCGTGCTCTGGACCGCGAAGCGTCGGCAACAACTTCCCGATCCCTTGCGTCCCCATGTCGGCTTCCGTCTTGTCGAGAAACTGAACATCGCCACGATCTCCGGACTGCCCTGCGGTATCGCGGTGTACTTCATCGCCAACCGCCTCCTGCCCACGGGGATACCGGCCCGCGTGGCGTGGGAGGCCCACTGGCTCTTCATCGGCTGGGGGGGCGTGATGCTCTACGTGTTCCTGCGCCCACCGCGCCGGGCATGGGTCGAGGCGCTGGCTATCGCCGCCACCGCCTTTCTCGCCGTGCCGCTGGTCGACGCCGCCACGACCGATCGCGGCATGTTGCGCAGCCTGCTGGCCGGCGACCTCGTATTCGTCGCCTTCGACGCGTGCATGCTGGTCACGGCGGCCGCGTTCGGATGGGCGGCATGGACCGTCCACCGTCGGCCGGCCGCCACGCGCCACGCCACCCGCCGCGGGAAGGAAGCGGTCGCGTGATGGTCCTCTGCCTTCCGATCGCCATCGTCGGCTTCATGGGCCTTTGCCTCGGCATGTCGAGGCATCAGCGCGACGTGCTGGGCCGGGTGCTGTCCCCCATGCGGAGCGCACTGTGCAAGGCCACCGGCTGGACCGCGCTGGCGTCGTCGTTCGCCCTGGCGATCGCCCGCGACGGTGCCGCGATGGGCGCCGTCTACTGGGCAGGCATGCTCAGCCTCGCCGCGGTGTTGGTCGCCCTGTGGACGACCTGGTTCTCGCGGCGCTGAGAGAGCGGAAGCCCCAGGCAATACGCGAGTAGCCGTCGCGCCAAGGGCCCGTATGGCAACCGTGCGCTGCTAGGCAGCACGTTAAGATTGCGTCATACTTGCGACCGGTTCTCATTTACATTCGCATTCCGGGTTACCCATCCGGAGGAAAAGGTCCCATGCCCGCCGCAAACCGTCGTCACCGCACCCTTCCCGTCTCCGTCCGCGCCGCCATCGTCGCCATGGTCTTCGCCTCCGCCACGCACGCCACGGACGCGGAAACCACGGATCCGCAGAAGCTGCGCGCGAACACGACGACACTGTCCGGCGTGCAGGTGGACGCGAGCGTCGCCGCTCCCACAGCGGCCTACGCGGGCGGCCAGGTGGCACGTGGCGGCCGCTTCGGCGTGCTCGGCAACCAGGACGCCATGAACGTACCGTTCGCGATCACCAGCTACACCGATACGCTGATCCGCAACCAGCAGGCCCGCAGCCTCGGCGACGTCGTGAGCAACGATCCCGCCGTGCGCGTTGGCAACGGCTTCGGAAACTTCTCGCAGGTCTTCACGATCCGCGGCTTCCAGATCTACAGCGACGACATCGCGTTCGACGGCTTGTACGGCCTGCTGCCCCGGCAGCTGCTCGCACCCGAACTGATCAGCCGCGTCGAGGTGTTCAAGGGTGCGAGCGCGTTCCTCAACGGCATCAGCCCGGGCGGCTCGGGGATCGGCGGCAACATCAACATCGCGCCCAAGCGTGCCGAGAACGATCCGGTCACGCGCTTGGGTCTCGACTGGGGCAGCGACAGCCAGGTCGGTGGCAGTATCGATGTGGGCCGCCGCTTCGGCGCGGACAAGGCCTTCGGTATCCGCGTGAACGCCGTGCACCGCGACGGCGGTACCGCCGTCGACGGCGAGCAGCGCCGCGTCACGGCCGCCTCGGTCGCATTCGACTACCGTGGCGAGAACCTGCGCGTGACGACCGACGTCGGCTACCAGAAGCAGGTGATCACGGGCGGACGTGCCGTCGTCTATGCGAGCGGTCTCACGGCGATCCCGCGTGCCCCGTCCGCGAAGACGAACTACGCGCAGCCTTGGTCCACGTCGTCGCTGGAAGACACCTTTGGCGTGGTGCGTGCCGAGTACGACTTCGCGCCGTGGATCACGGGCTACGTGGCCGCCGGTGCGCATCACGGCAACGAATTCGGCGACTACGTCAGCCCGACGCTGCGCGATGTCGACGGTGCCGCCACCGAGACGCGCTTCACCGTCCCGTACATCGCGGACACCGCCACGGGCGAAGCCGGATTCAACGCCCGCTTCGAGACCGGCGACGTCACCCACCGCGTCAACGTGGGCTTTTCCGCCCTCACCTTTCGCAAGAAGGCCGCCTACGCCGGCTCGCTCGCGCCGATCGCCACGAACATCTACGCGCCCACGTACGTGCCGGTGCCGGACTTCGCCTATAACGTGGGCCCGATCAGCGATCCGGGCATCACCGGACGCACGCAGCTGCGCAGCGTCGCGGTGTCCGACACCATCGGGTTCATGGGCGACATGCTCGAAGTGACGCTGGGCGCGCGGCGACAGAAGCTGCACACGCTCGGCTATGCCTATGCCGTGAACGGCGTCGACGGTGCGAAGAACTCGGAATACGAGCAATACGCCACCAGTCCGATCGTCGGTGTGAACTATCGCTTCGCCGATCAGTGGTCGGTCTACGCCAACCATATCGAAGCGCTCTCGCAGGGTGGGCAGGCGCCGCTCACGTTCAACAATCGTCCGGTGACCAACGCGGGTCAGGTGTTCGCGCCCTACAAGAGCAAGCAGAACGAAGTCGGTGTGAAGTGGGATGCCGGCACCGTCGGCAGCACGCTCGCCCTGTTCCAGATCAAGCAGCCGAGCGCGTACGTCGATGCCGCGTCCAACACGTACGTGGTGGACGGCGAGCAGCGCAACCGCGGCGTCGAGTGGAACGTGTTCGGCCAGCCGGTGGATGGCGTTCGCCTGCTGGGTGGCGTGAACTACGTACGCCCCGAACAGGTGAAGACGCAGTCGGGCCTGACCGATGGCAAGGACGCGATCGGCGTGCCGCGCTTCCAGGCGAACGCAGGCGTGGAATGGGACGTGCCGCATACGCCGGACATCACGCTGAGTGCCCGCGCCGTTCGCACGGGCAAGCAGTACCTCGACAACGCCAACGATCTCAAGGTGCCTGCCTGGACCACCTACGACGTCGGCGCGCGCACCACCGCCCGCCTCGAGGGGGTGCCGGTCACGTTCCGCCTCACGGTGCAGAACGTCGCCAACAAGGGCTACTGGGCCTCCGCCAACGGCGGGTACCTGACCCAGGGCAATCCGCGCACGTTCTACGTCTCGGCGTCGTTCGACCTCTGACGCCACGCGCGCCGGACGGAAGGCGTATCCTTCCGTCCATCCTCGCGCAGGGGCGTCGGATGCACGGACCGGAACACACAGTATCGATGCGCAGGGTCGCTCTTTCCCACGCAGGTCCCGTCGTGCCGGAGGCGTTCGTCCTCCCGTTCGATACGGGCGTGTTCCATCCCGGCGATTTCGCGCTGCACGGCATCGCCCCGCCCGACGCCGTCCGGCGCAGCGTGCCGAAACGCCAGGCGGAATATCTCGCCGGGCGCCGTGCCGCCCTCGCCGCCCTGCACGCCGTCGGCAGCGATGCCAGCGATGTTCCGATCGGCATGGATCGCGCGCCGCGCTGGCCCACCGGGTTCATCGGCAGCGTGTCGCACACCGACGACATCGCGGTCGCTACCGCGCTCCCCACGGATGCGGGCTACACGGGGATCGGGCTCGATGTCGAACGCGAGATCGCGGACGACGTGCTCGGATCCGTTCGCGAGCTGGTGCTAGACGCCGCGGAGGAAGACCGCCTCTCACCGTTCGCCGCGCTGCACGGCTGGCCCGTCGCGATGGCCGTCGCCTTCTCGGCCAAGGAGAGCTTCTACAAGGCGACGGCGGCCACGGTCGGTCGGTTCTTCGACTTCGACGCCCTGCGCATCGTGGAGGCGCCACCGGGCGCCGCTCACCTGGAAGCCGAGGTGGTCGCGACGCTCGCCGGCGACATCGGGGCCGGTCGCCGCTTCGTGCTCCCCTGGATGCGCCTCGACGAGCGGACGGTACTGACCAGCTGCGCCTGGTGAATCAGGCGTCGCCCGGAAATCCGGCGGCGGCGTCGAGCGCCGTCAATCGCGCCGCCACGCGGGCGTTCGGCTTCAGCGTGCTGGCCGGCGGCAACACGACGGTTTCCTCGGCCGTGAGCGGCATCGTGGCCAGATCGGTGAGCAGCGCGCGCCGGATGCGTGGCGACTGCACCGGCAGCGTCGGCGCGCGGTACACGACGATCTCGTGTTCCGGCGGATAGTCCTCCAGAAGCACGTCCACCAGTACCTGGCGATAGGCGGCACCGGTCTCGAAGCGCGTCATCGTACGGTCGCCAACGGCCCCGACCTGCCACAGGACGAGGTACCCGCCGGTGTCGATGCGCCGTTCGAAAAACACGAGCTGGCTCGCTTCGAGGTGCTGGCAGCCGAATCGGCCCGGATCGATGCCGAGGTCGGCGTAGAGGCAATCCTCGGCCGAGATGCCCGGCTCCATATGCGCATCGAAACCCTCCGCCCGCGCCATGGCGATGGCCTTGTGCGGCGACCAGGCGAAGATGCCCGGATGGCCGTAGAAGACGCCGCACACCCGCCGGCCGGCACGCACCTCGCCCATCAGCAGCGCCACCCATTCGCGGTAGGTGTGCATGCGCGAGCGGCCCTCGCGGTAATAGGGCTGCAGGCTGCGGACGTCCGGATGAAGGGTGCGCACCCATGCTTCCACCAGCGCGTCGGACACGGCGGCGAAAACCACGTCGGCCTTCTGGATATGGCTGCGCGCCAACGGCGTCAGGTGCGAGCCGAGCGTCATGCCCATGCCCACGCAGGAGAGGTAGCCACGGGGCGGGGTCGCGTGTGGGTCGGTCGTGTTCATCGGCCCGATACTAGGACATCGCACCGCCGGACGCGTGATCGATCGGCACCGGAGCGTCCTTCCGGACGAAAATGTAACGGAACGTATCGGGGCCTTCGGGTGATACAGAGCGTTTCAATCGCGCGGCATTCCGTGCAATTAGCGGATACGCGCCCCGCCTACAGTGGGACCCGAGGCGCCGCTGGCGCATGAATCCAACGGGAGACACCATCGTGACGGACACATTCGACATCCAACGGCGACAGTTCGTCGGCACCAGTGCCATGGCGCTCGCGCTGGCATCCTTCGGCATCGGGATGGCCGCGACCGCGTCGCCGGTCGAGGCCGCCGGCCAGGCGGCGAAGCCGTCCGCGGCGCCCGCGGGCCGCACGTCCTTCGCGCGGATGAAGACCGTGAAGACCGATGTGCTGGAGATCGCCTACGCCGAGGACGGTCCGGCGAAGGGTCCGGTAGTGATCCTGCTGCACGGCTGGCCGTACGACATCTACAGCTACGTCGACGTCGCCCCGATACTGGCCGCGAAGGGTTACCGCGTCATCGTGCCGTTCCTGCGCGGCTACGGCGCCACGCGTTTCCTGTCCGCGGATACGCCACGCAATGCCCAGCAGGCCGCGCTGGCCACCGACACGCTGGCGATGATGGACGCGCTGAAGATCGACAAGGCCATCGTCGCCGGTTACGACTGGGGCGCACGTACGGCGGACATCCTCGCGGCGTTGTGGCCAGAGCGGGTCAAGGGCCTCGTTTCCGTCAGCGGCTACCTCATCGGTAGCCAGGCAGGCAACGTCAAGCCGCTGCCGCCAAAGGCCGAGCTCCAATGGTGGTACCAGTTCTACTTCGCCACCGCGCGTGGCGAGGCGGGTTACCGCCAGAACACGCACGATTTCGCGAAGCTGATCTGGCAGCTCGCTTCGCCGAAGTGGCAGTTCGACGACGCCACGTTCGATCGTTCCGCAAAGGCGTTCGAGAATCCGGACCACGTCGCCATCACCATCCACAACTATCGCTGGCGCCTGGACCTTGCCAAGGGCGAGCCGAAATACGACGCGCTCGAGGCGAAGCTGGCCGCGGGCCCGACGATCACGGTGCCCACGATCACGCTGGAGGGCGACGAGAATGGCGCGCCGCATCCGGATCCGTCGCAGTACGCCAAGCGCTTCTCGGGCAGGTACGAGCACCGCACCATCACGGGCGGCATCGGCCACAACCTGCCGCAGGAAGCGCCGGAGGCGTTCGCCAAGGCCGTGATCGACGTCGACACGTTCTGATCGCCCCTGGCGGGAGCCAGCCAGCAGGTTGGCTCCCGCCCGAGATACCATACGGTCCTTTGTGCCGCTCCTTCCCGCGGTATCGAGGTCCACCGTGACGCACTACACTGGCCCCCTGCTCACGCGCGACGTCGCCGACGCGCTCGTGGCCGCTCGCGACGCGGGACGTTGGACGGGCTCGCTCGACCTGGGCCGTTCCACCGGCGAGGCGATGCTGGCGCCGGAATCATGGCAGTGGCGCGGTCACGATTACCCGTACCCGGGCAAGCTCAAGGACCGCACGATCTACTACTGGGATGGCGATGAATTCGCGCCCGTCTCGCGATTCTCGGGCTCGCTCATCAAGCTGGTACCGACACCGTGGGGTGCGCCCACCTTCGAGATCGACGGCATCAAGATGCTGCCGACGTCGAAGGAATCGCCCGTCGACGACGCGCGTCGCAAGGTGGCGCTGGTCGAGCCGCGCGGCAAGCGCGTCCTCGACACCTGCGGCGGCCTCGGCTACTTCGCCGCGTGCTGCCTCGACGCCGGTGTCGGCCATATCCAGTCGTTCGAGAAGAACGCCGATGTGATGTGGCTTCGCACGCTCAATCCCTGGTCGCCGGATCCGGCCGTCACGCCGGACCGTTTCGCTTTCGATCACGACGACGTGTCCATGGCGATCACGCGCGTCGCCGATGCCTCCGTCGATGCCCTGCTCCACGACCCACCGCGCTTCGGCATCGCGGGCGAACTGTATTCCCAGGCGTTCTACGACCAGCTCGCACGCGTGCTTCGTCGTGGCGGACGCCTGTTCCATTACACCGGCAGCCCGAACAAGCTGACGAGTGGCCGCGACGTACCGCGCGAAGTCGCGCGTCGCCTGGAAAAAGCAGGCTTCCGCGCGGAGCTCGCACTGGACGGCGTGCTCGGCGTCCGCCGCTAGTCGGCGTCCCTGAGGGGTTTCGTCGAGACGAGCTTCATGAAGGCGTCCTGCTGGTAGCGACTCATCCGGAGTTTCTGCCCGGTGTCCATCGTCACGACATGGTGGCCGTTGAACCATGGATGGATCGACCGCACGCGTCGCACGTTGATGATGGCGGAACGATGCACGCGGGCGAACTGTTTCGGATCGAGCCGTTCCGCGAGCGACGTCATCGTCTCGCGGAGCTCGTGCACGCGATCGGCGAGATGCAGCTCGACGACGTTGCGGTTCGCCTTGATCCACACGATGTCGCCCACGTCCACGAACTGCACCTGCTCGTCGATCCGTACCGGCACGCGTTCCAGGTAACCGTCGCGCCGGCGCAGCGCGTCGAGCACCTGCTGGATGGCCGCGCCGCCTTCGCCCGTGGACACGCGCGTGCCGAGCCGCGCCTTCGCGCGCCGCAGCGTCTCGGCGAATCGTTCGCGGCTGAAAGGTTTCACGAGGTAATCGACCGCATTGGCTTCGAAGGCCCTCACCGCGTACTGCTCGTACGCGGTGACGAACACCGTGGCCGGCATGCGCGACGCGCCGATGGTACCCACGACGTCGATGCCGGTGATGCCCGGCATCTGGATGTCGAGAAACACGAGGTCCGGCGACCGCTCGCGTATCGCCTGCGACGCGGAAAGGCCATCGCCGCATTCCCCGAGCAGCTCGATATCGGGATCGTCGTGCAACAGACGGATGACGGCGTGCCGCGCGATCGGCTCGTCGTCCACGACCAGGGTGGCGATCTTCATGCGCCGACGATCTCGGGAGCGTCTTCGAGGTCTTCCGCCTCGCGATACGGAAGCCGCAGCCGGCACACCACGCCCTCGGGCCAGATCATGTCGAGGCGTACCCAGGCGGCATCGCCGTACAGCTCGCGAAGGCGCAGCGCCGTGTTCGACAGACCGATGCCATGGCCGCCCGGCGAGGCGTTCGCCTCCAGCCGGCTGTTGCGGTTGCGCACCTCGATGACGATATCGTCGCCGTCGCGGCGGCTCTCGATATCGATGTGGTCCGCGCCGACCCGCTCGCCAATACCGTGGCGGATCGCGTTCTCGACGATGGGCTGCAGGATCAGGCTCGGCACCGCGCAGTCCAGGGTGCGCGGATCGAGGTAGATCCGTGTCGTCAGCCGGTCCTTGAACCGCACGCGCTGGATGCCGAGGTAAAGGTCCAGCAGCACGAGTTCCTTGCGCAGCGAGATCTCCTGTCCGTCGTAGTCTTCGAGAAAGGCACGCAGCAGCTCGCTCAGGCGCAACAGCATGTCTTCGGCCGTGACGGCGTCTTCCCGCAGGAGGGTCGAGATCGCGTGCAGCGTGTTGAAGAGGAAGTGCGGCTGCAACTGCGATTTCAGCGCGCGCAGCCGCGACTGTGCGAGCTCGGCCGCCAGCTGGCTGGCTTCCACCTCGCGGCGGGTCTTTTCCGCGTGGAATGCCAGGGCCTGCTGGATCGCGAACAACGCCCAGTACGTGAGGAGCCCGGTGGCGAAGTGCTGCCCCATGAATTGCCGGAACTGCTCGCCGAACGAGCTCGGCTCGAACGCCGTGGAGACGAACGCACCGATGACCAGCGACAGGATCGTGACGCCGATGCTCGCGGGCAGTTGCATGCCGAGGCCGCGCAACCGCACCGCGCCACGGATCGGATAGCGTTCCGCGAGACGGAAGACGAGGGGACCCAGCGCGGCCCAGGTGTACCACTGGATCATCGACCAGCGGAGGTAGTCGATGGTGTCGAACTCGGGGCCACCAAGGGTCGCCTGCAGGTTCCGCTGGAACGCGAACAGCACCGCCACGGCCGTCCAGAGGGCGAGGTAGCGCCCAAGACCGATGTCCGCCGTGCCGAGCCGAACCTTCATCGCATGCTTCCGGGCCGCTTCATGGCCTGCATGCTTGGCCGTCGTCCGCGCCCCGTCAAGCGAAACCTCCGCTGGCTACGACTGGTCACGTCCTCGCGACGATTCGTCCCGGACGCCTTTCGGCTACGACCCGGGCGAGCGTTCCATGGCCCCGTCACCCACGAGGAGCCCCGCCATGCACGTCGCACCGATCGTCCTGACCACCCTGCTCGCCGCCCTGCCCGTCGTCGCTTTCGCCACCGACCGCCAGCCGCTCGCGTCGTCGGCGCTGTTCACCGTGGTCAACGCCGCCTTCGACAGCGTCACCGCCCTCGAGGTGGCCGATGCGGGCTCGGGGGCATGGCGCGATGTCTCACTGGGCGAGCCGCTGCCTGGCGGGCTCACGTCCGCGACCGTGCATCTGCCGGCGGGAGCCTGCCTGCGTAGCTTTCGGGTGACGTTCCACGATGGTCGATCGTCGACGTTCGACGGGGTCGACGTGTGCCGGGCGCATGGGTTGCGGTTGTCGGCCCGTCCGGGGTTCTGACAGACCCGGTGAGAGCCAGCCTGCTGGCTCTCACCGTGCAACGCGATCAGAAGGTGGAGAGCACGTTCACGAACACGCCGCGGTTGTGATACGACAGATTGGTGAGGTCGTCGGAGAAGTTGCTGAAGTTGTAACCGACGCCGACCTTCATGTGCTTCGCGATGTAGCGGTACACGCCGACCAGCACGCCCTGCTTGCTGTCCTTCGCTTCGCGCGCGTCGAGACGGCGCAGTTCGACCAGTCCGCTCCAGTGGCGCACGAACTTCCACTCGGCGCGCACCACGTAGAGCTGCGCCGTGCTGTCGAACCAGTCGCCGGCGGTACGCGTGGGCTTCAGGCTGCCCCAGCGGTAACCGTATTTCGCGCCCAGCGACAGCCACGTCGTGGCATCCCAGATCGTATCGACCGACACCACCCTGCTCTTCTGGCTGTAGTCGGCCACTTGCGTGTTCGCGCCGAGCAGGCTGTCCGCGCCGCCAAGACCGGAAGATGGCGACAGCTGCCCCGGCGACGGAAGGTCGTACATGTACGTGAACTTGATCAGCGTGTTCCAGCGATCGTTGTCCACCGGACGGAACGCGCCGCCCAGGACGGCTTCCGTGTAGTTGCCGTCGAAGAACACGCCCTGGCTCGAACCGCTGCGCGCGAGGTCCACCTTGCCGAGCAGACGCCAGGCGGGCGTGAGCTGGCTGCCGACGGTGTTCCGCGTGAGCCACGATGTGCGTCGACCGGAAAGATCGCTGCTTTCGTACCGGTACTCGACGCTCGACGCCCACTTGGTCATCGCATCCTTGTAAGCCACGGAAATGCTGCTGGCCTGTCGGCGGACGTCGCCCGCGAGCGGATCCGACACCGTACCCTCTTCCATCTTGAAGCCGGTGGTCCAGCGGTCGTTCGGCGCGAGGTCGATGCCGAACGCGTGAATCAGGCTGTCCTGCCCGCTTCCCGTCGTCTGCCGCGTTTCCTCGTACATGCCGACGCGGTCGTTGAGCTTCGTGCGCGCACCGGCCAGCATCGTGCCGAAGCGACCGCGGTACGCGAGGTCGGGCCGTTCCGTTTCCATCAGGTACTGCGCGTAGACGTTGCTGCGGTCGTCGATGCGGTAATCCGTGCCCAGCTTGCCACCTGGCCCACCATCGCCTTCCGACACTTCGCCGTTGACGTGGATACGGTCCGTCGCCTGCCAGCCCGCGCCGATACCGTTGCGGTCGTTCTCGCTGCGGTCGCCGCTGCGCGTGACCGTCTGCTGCACGAAACCGTAGGCGTTCCACGAGTCGAGCACGGTCGGCAGCGCCTTCCGGTCCTTCTCGTTCACCGCGGACTGGTAATCGATGCGCGCAATGGCGTCCGTGCGCTCGCCGTGCTCCGCGAGGATGTCGCTCCGGATGATCGCCGTGTCGGCCACGCCGCGATCTTCCGCGCGAACGCCGAGGCTGGCCGCCCACTGCGGATTCAGCTGCTGGCGTACCGCCGCCTCCTCGACGTCGACATCCTGGCTCGCGGCGCTGCGACGATCCGCCTTCGCCGTGATGTCGGTGTTCGCGCCGATGGGAACGTCGGCGCGCGCACCGGCCTGCCGCGTGGCCTCGCCGCCCAGCGTGAGCTGGCCCGGGGCGGAGAACCCGTTGCCGCGATCCTGCCAGTACGCCGAGAGATTGCCCTTCATCGACTCGCTGAGGTCGGCCAGCGATACCGCGCCCTCGAGGCGCTGCGCGTTCGCGTTGCCGCCCACCGACTGCTGCTGGAAGCCGAAGCCGCCGTCGATGGACGAGATACCGCCCATGCCGCCACCTTCCGAACGCGCCACTTCGGCGCGCACGAACGTACCGGGCTTATAGCGCAGCGTGCCGTCGAGGCCGCCGAGCTTCTGATCCGTACCGTCGCCCGACTGCCGGTAGCTGGTCGCGCCGAGCCGCACGTGATCGTTGAACCAGTGTTCGCCGCGCGCACCCGTGGCGAGCTGGTCGATCTCCGTGGCCCCCGGCACGTACTCGTAATTCACGACGAGATACGCCGGATTGCCCGAGAGGCTGCCCACGTTGACGATGCCCGCGCCATCTGCGACGGACGAGAGCGGCTTCTGCAGCAGCACGCGGCCCTGCAGGTAGTTGAGGTCGTAATCCGAGCCCGGTACGAGCAGCGTGCGCTGGAGCACGAGGCCCGAATCGCGGTCGCGGATTTCCACGAACACGCGCTCCGAACCGACCGTCACGTCCTGACGGTGCAGGTAATACAGCGACCCGCCGGTACCGCGGAACTCCTCCCGCGACGCCACCGTGCCCGGATCCGCCGCGAAGGCGTTGATGCTGGTCCGGCGTTCGCCGAGCGATGTCGTCTCCTGCGCCTTCCACAGGAGGTTCGCGCCGTACAGGCCGCGCGAGTACTGCGTCAGCTCGGTGCCCGTCCACGACGTGAGGAAGTTGCCCCACATCACCTCGCCATCGTTCCTGGCGGCCTTGACGTAGAACTTGCCCTGCGTCGGCGCATCGTCGATCGCGGTCGAATCGTCGCCGTACACCGGATAGTAGGTATCGGGATCGATGCGGCGCAGGAGGTATCGCGGATCCTTGCTGGCGAAGTTGCTGAAAAGGTCGTACAGCGGCTGTTCGCGCGTATCCGCCGACGCGGTGAGGCGCACGCCGTTATCGAACTGTCCCTTCGTGTAGAACGCCAGGCGTCCGTCGACGAGGCTCGTCTTGACGTCGTTGTGCAACGACGGATCGACCAGCGTCGCGTTCGCCGAGGCGTGACCGTGGCTGGCCGTGATATCGGCCACCCCGACGTAGAACCAGTCGTTGCCCGGGATGGTGATCGTGCGGCGGTACGACGTGCCCGCGACGTCGACGTCCACCACGTGATTGCCCGACGGCATGATCTGCTGCATCGCGAACTTGCCATCCCGCCCGACCGGCACATCGGCGTTCAGCGCGTGCACGGCGGTGCGCGGATCGGGCACGCGACCGTTCACGGTCACGGTGCCGCCATGCACGGGAATGTTGGCGATGGCGCGGCTGTCCTCGCCGAATCCGACGAGCGCTTCGCGGTCCGGGCTCTCCAGATCGTCGTGGCGCGTCTGACGGTCGACCAGCGTGAGCTGCTTCGGCAGCGTTTCGTCGAAACGGCCCTTGCGGTCGACGACACGCAGCACGAAGAACAGGTCGGCGGGCGTATCGGCCGGCACCTCCCACGCGCCGGTGCGGCCCAGCGTCATCGGGATCGTGGCGAGCGGCATTTCCTGCACACTCGCGCCGCGCGGAAACACGCGGATTTCCGCATGATCGATCCACGCCGCGTAATTGCTCCAGCCGCGGAAGACCACCGGACGGCCGCGCTCGACACCGTTCGGCGACGTCCACGCGTTGAGCAGCGGCTTCACTTCGATCGGGTCGTAGCGCACCTGCACCGTGTCGTTCGCGAGCGCGACGTCCACGCAACGCTGACGGTCCGCGTCGTTCGCGATCTGGCCGTTCGCGGGTGCGCCGTCGACGCTGACGACGAACGGCAGCGACGTCGTGGGCACCGGCTGACCGGCGGGATCGCCGCCGCAGGCGACGGCGTCGGGCCCGTCGATCTGACTGCGCACCACGGCGCCGTCGACGGCGACCTTGCGGTCCACCTCGCTGGATGGCGGCATGGCCGACGGCACGGTAGCGCCGTCGTTCACCACGCGACCGTCGTCGCGGGACTGCTGCGGTGCGCGCACCGCATCGACCGCCGAGGCATGGCCGGTACTGGCGTACAGCGCCAGGCCGACGATCACGGCGAGGGGATGGCGACGGAGCGCGATCATGGCTGCACCTCGATGACTTCCTGTTCGATCACGACGGGCGGCCGGTCGCCGGAGCGTCCCCAGTCGTCGTCGATCCGATGCTCCAGCGCGCGCAGGCGCTTGTTCGCCACGTCGCGCGTCTCGCCGGCGGCGAGGTGATACGCGAGACGCAACACCACGGGCTGGCCGTTCATCCGCTCGTAGAGCGAGGGAAGCTGGTCGGCATAGGTGGGCGCGAGACCGTTGCCGTCGCCCGCGAACGCGGCCGACGAGACGTCGAGGCGAACGACGCGATGCAGCGCGACGCCGAAGTTGAGCTTCGCCATCTTGCCCGCGGTCAGGCGCACGTCGCCCGGGTTCTCGGTCGTCAGGCGATAGCCGGTCGGCAGGCTGCGCTCGTCGAGCTTCATGACGTAATTGGCGCCGCGGTCGTGCTCCGGCACGTCGGCGCACGGCACGTGGTAACGGCCCTCGGCGTCCGTGGTGACCACGAGGCCACGCGGCGTCGCGAGGCGGATCGCCGGCACGCCGGGTTCGCCCTGGTCCTGGTAGCCGTTGCCGTTGCGATCGTCGAACACCTTGCCGATGAGGTCGGCGCAATCGAAGGTCGCGTCGGGAACGATGCGCACCACGGCCGTGCCGGTGTTCGACACGACGCGGTCGGCGATCTGGTTGAGCGCCCACGCGTTGTTCGTGTACTCGCCCTCGCCCACACCGCTACCGATCACCAGCACGAGCTGCACCACGCGCGTCTGGTTCGGCGCGAAGGTCAGGTCGGACCAGGTCAGCGTGCGGCCGTTCATCACCGGCTCGCGCGCCACGCCGTCGACGCGGGCGCTGTCGTTGCGGTACTTGAAGCCCGCCGGCACGAGATCGCGCACGGCGACGTCGGGCACCGTCACGGCGAGCGTGTTGGTCACCTCGATCGTGTACGGCACCAGGTCGCCCTTGGAGACGTTGAGCTTCGACGTCGTCTTGCGCACGCGAAGCGCCCCCTGCAGCACCGGGTCCACCGGGATGTGGTTGCCCGCGACGCCGACCGAGTTCGGCGTGATGACGAACGACAGGTAGTACGGCGGCAGGTCGCCCGACGACGGGGGCGAAGCGAGGTTCGACAGGTGGTACGTCGTGGTGCCGCCCGGCACGGTGAACGACTTGCCGGCCGGGGCATGGATGCCCGACGGCGGCGGCAGGTAGCCCACCGGTGGCTCAACGCGCAACGTGTACGCGCCGGTCGGCGAACCCGGCAGCAGCAGGAACTGGTAGAAACCGTCCGGACCCGTGGTCTGCGTGACGTTGGACGCACCGCCCGCCAGGAACTGCGACGGTACCGGCATGCCGCTCGGATCGAGCAGCGTCACCCGCGCACCGGCCAGCGGCGCACGCGTCACGGAATCGTAGATCACGCCGCTCGGATCGAGCGGAAGATCCTGCTGCACGACGCCGATGCCGGAACCCACGGTCGCGCCGCGGATCTCGGGGACGGCCGCGCCGTGATCGACGGTACCGTTCCACTGCGTGTCCGGGTCCTGCGACAAGGGATAGCCGTAGTAGACGCCGTTCGGGCTGAGGAAGCGGATCTCGTAGCCGCCCTGCGCCGGCACGCCGGTCAGCAGGTAATGGCCGCCCGCGTCGGTCACCGCCGCCGCGACGCCCGGCACGCGCGCGCCGTCGCGGTAGAGCTCGACGCTCCAGCCCGGCAGGCCCGGCTCGCCCGGATCCTGGCTCGATGGGTTGCCCGACGGCTGGTTCAGCCACACGGTGCCGGCGATGGTGCCGTCGGCGCCCGTGAGTTCGGGGAAGTCGTAGCCATTGGCATTCGCACCCGGCGACAGCACGATCGCGGTCACGGCGTTCTTGCCCGCGGTGCCGCCGGCGGTACCGACCTGCACGCCACCATCCTTGTAGAGCGGCGGCTGCGTTTCGGTCACGGTGTACGTGCCCGCGACGAGACCGGCGAACTGGTAGCCGCCGTCGGCTGCCGTGGTGGTCGTGCGCGCGATGGTCGATCCATCCGCGCCCTTCCCGCTCAGCACGACGGGAATGCCGGCAAGGCCCGGCTCGCCCGCTTCGTGCTTGCCGTTACCGTTCTTGTCGAAATACACGGCGCCCGAGAGCACGTTGCCGTGGTCCACGAAGTCGTAACCGGTGGCGGCGGTGCCCGGCGTCAGCACGATGTTGCTCACCGCGTCGGTCGCGATGGTGCCGCCGAGGTTGCCGGCATGCGTCGACACGTCGCCGAGGCCCGCCGGCTGCGTTTCGGTCACCGTGTAGGTACCCGGACGCAGGCCGTCGAAGGTGTACGTGCCGTCCGCCGCCGTCGTCGCCGTCTTCGTGACCGACGTACCCTGGTCGTCGATGCCGGTCAGCGTCACCGTGACGCCGCCGAGCCCTTCGTTCTTGTCGGCCTGGTGATTGCCGTCGATATCGTCGTACACCGTGCCCGCGATCGATCCCGGCGTGATCTCCGGAAAGTCGAACTCGGTGAACGTGTGTGCCGGGTCGAACGGAATCGTGCCGATGCGGTTCGGTGTGGCGACGTCGCACGCCGCGCAGGCGGCGCCGTCGAGTTTGCCGTTGACGGCGCGACCGTCGAGATACGTCGCCGGCTGCGTTTCCGTCACGGCGTAGCCGCCCGGTCCCGCGGTGGTCAGGCCGCCGAACAGGTAGGTGCCGTCCGCCGCCGTGGTCGTCGTCGCGTCGACGACACGGCCGTCGACGTCCGTCCCGGTCAGATGCACCGTGACGCCGCCGATGGCCTTCTCGCCACCCTGGCGCGTCCCGTCGTTGTTCGCGTCGAAATAGACCGAACCCGCGACGCCACCGGTGCGTTCGCCGAAGTCGTACGCCGCGCCCTTCGCGCCGGGGCCGACCGGAATCCCGCTGATGACGCTCGTTCCCGCCGCGCCCGCCGTGCCGCCGAGGCTGCCGATGTGCTCGGTGCCGTCGGCGTACGCGCCGGGCTGCGTCTCGGTGATCGTGTAGCCCGCCGCGTTCGACGGCAGGAGGCCGGTGAACACGTAATTGCCGCTGGCGTCGGTGGTCACGGTGACGTTCACCGCCTGTCCGAGCGTATTCGTGCCGGTCAGCGTCACGGTGACGCCCGCGAGGCCGGGTTCGCCCGCGTCGCGGATGCCGTCGTTATCGGCATCGACGAACACGCTGCCGGCGAGCCGCGCCGTGAGTTCGCCGAAGTTGTAGTTGGTGCCGACCTGCGACACGCCGAGCACGATGCCGTCGAACACGTCGTTCGCGGCGTGCGTACCGCCCAGCGAACCGACCTGCTCGGCGCCGTCGAGGTACTGCGGGGGCTGCGTCTCGGCGATGCGATAGGTACCGGCCGGGAGGTTGCTGAACGCATAGGCGCCCGACGCGTCCGTCACGGCCGTCTCGCTCGCGCCGCCGGCGGTGTTGGTCACGGTGACCGTGGCGCCCGCGATGCCGGCTTCGCCGCTGTCGCGCACGCCGTTCTCGTTGGCGTCGACGTACACGAAGCCCATCAGGCCCTGGCCGAGCTCGCCGAAGTCGTAACCGGCGCCACTCTCGCCCGCGGCGAGCGCGATGCTGCCGATGTGGTCGTTGCCGACGAGGGTGCCGCGCGTCGCGCCACCCACCTTGCCGACGGTTTCCGCGCCGTCGGTCCACTGCGCGGGCTGGGTTTCGACGATCGCGTAGGTACCCGGTCGCAGGTTCGCGAACTGGTAACCGCCCGCCGCGTCGGTCGTGGTGGTCAGCGACACCGCCGCGCCGAGGTCGTCCGTGCCAGTCAGCGTGATCGTGACGCCGGCGACGCCAGCGGTCTCCGCCCCGTCGTGGACACCGTTGCGATTCGCGTCGATGAAGACCGAACCGGACAGCCCGGTGGGCGGCAGCTCGCCGAAGTTGTACGCGGTGCCGCGCTGACCGACCGCCAGCGTGATGCCCGCGACGACGTCGCCGTTCGCGTCGGCCGTACCTGCCGTGGTGGCGCCGGTACCCGGCGTCGCCTTGCCGCCGAGGAAGCCGGCCGGCTGCGTTTCGGTCACGGTGTAGGTGCCGGGACGCAGGCCGTCGAACGCGTACTTGCCTGCCGCGGTCGTCACGGTCGTGACGTTCACCGCCTGGCCGCGATCATCCGTGCCCGTGAGCGTGACGGACACGCCAGGGATGCCGGTTTCGCCGGCACCGGCGATCAACCCGTCGTTGTTCAGGTCGCGATAGACAGTGCCATCGATGCCCGAGAGCGGCAGTTCGCCGAAGTCGTAACCGGTCTCCGCCTTGTTCGCGAGGAGCGGAATCGCGGTGACCACGTCGTTGCCGGCCGAACCGCCCGCGGTCCCTGCGACGTCGACGCCATCGACCCAGCCGGTGGCCGGCTGCGTCTCGGTGATGGTGTAGGTGCCGGCGGGGAGGAAGTCGAAGCGATAGGCACCGGCGTTATCGGTCACCTTCGTGAACGACACGGTGCTGCCGTCCGTCGCCGTGCCCGTGAGTTTCACGGTCACACCGGCGATACCGTTTTCGCCGCCGTCGCGCACGCCGTTGGCGTTCGCATCGGCGTACACCGAACCGGCGAGCGACGAGGTCGTGATCGACACGCTACCGCTGTTGCTGTCGTTCGCCGGCACCGGGTCTCGCGACGACGTGGTGATCGTCGCCGTGTTGGTATAGGTCGCCGGATTCGCGTTCGGCGCCGTGGTGACGCGCACGGGCACGGTGATGACCGCCGTCGCGCTCAGTGCCATGTCGTTACCCAACGCGCAGGTGAACGACGTCGCGCCGGTCGTGCCCGTGCAGGTGCCGAGCGTGGGGAAATCGGACGCGCGACCCGGAGCGATCGACGGCGTGCCCGCAAGGACCATGCCCGCCGGCAGGTTGTCGTTGACGACCACGTCGTCGGCGGCGCCGGGGCCGTTGTTCGTCACGGTGACGACATAGCTGAAGGCGTCGCGGTACGCGACCGTCGTCGGCATGGCGACCTTGCTCGTCACCGCGAGGTCCGCCTTCGCGCGGACCGTCGTGCCTTCGGTCTGCACGTTGTTCGCGGTATTGGACTCGAACGAGGCCGTCTCGTCCGAGCTCACCGTCAGCTTCGTCTGCACCGCGTTGCCCTTGGCGATGCCTTGCAGGAGCACGCTCGCCGTCAGGCTGTTGCCGCTGGCGACACCCGGCCAGACGCACTCGATCGTGCCGTTCACGGCGCCGACCGCGGGCGAGGTGCACACACCCGTCGAGGTCAGCGACTGGAACGAGAGCAACGAGGCGGGCAGATTCGCGACGAGATGCGGGTTCTCCGCGAACGACGGGCCGTTGTTCGTGAGCGTCAGCGTCAGCGTGACGTTGTCGCCGACCGCGACGGGATCCGGGCTGTCCGAAATACCCGCGGACAGGTCGACGATCGGCGCACTCACCGGCACGGCGACCTGTCCCGTGTTGTTCGTGGCGTCGAGTTCGGTGGTGCTCGTGGAGACGGAGGCGGTCGAGTTCAGCGTGGTGTTACGGCTCGCATCGGTCGGGCGCACGATCACCGTGACGGTCTGCGTGACGTTGCGCCCCAGGCCGGCCGTCCAGCTGCAACCGAGGTTCGCGTTGGTGCCGGTGATGAGCGCGTTGGCGCCTGGCTGGGTGGTGCAGCTTCCGCCGCCGCTCGGCGTCGCGGACACGAAGACGGTATTGACCGGAAGCACGGCGGCTAGCGCGGCGTCGAGCGCCTTGCTGTAGTCGCCGTTCTTCACCGTATAGACCAGTGTCAGGTTCTGCCCCGCCGTCGCCGGCGTCGGCGTGCCCGACACGGCGACCGTCATGTCCGCGCGCGCCTCGGTCGTGGTCGTCACCGCGCCGTTGTTATTGCCGTAGTCCGGATCGGCGGTGATGTTGGATACGACGAACGCGCTGTTCGTGCGCGCGCCGCCATCGCCGCCCGGGCGGACCTTCACCGTGACGGTCGGGCACGCGCCGGCCGTGCACTTCAGCACGTCGCCGACGTTGCACGACAGGTTGATGCTGGTCGATGTGACGCCGCTCGCCGAGCATGTGCCCGCGGTCGCACCGGGGTTGGTCACGGTGGCGCTGATGAAGCCCGCGCCCGTCGCGGCGGTGTTCGCGTTGATGAGCGTGTCGAGCAGGTCCGTGAGCACGACGGCCTTCGACGTGCTCTGGCCATCGTTGATCACCTCCATCGTATACGTCAGCACGTCGCCGGCCGGCAGGCTCGCCTTGTCGGCGGTCTTGACGACGCGCAGATCGGCGGAGTCCGCACCGTCCGACACGCCGACGCCCGACGACACGCAATCGTTCGAGGCGTTGGCATCGGGGGCCGGCGTATCCGTCGACGACGGCACCGCGGACACGCACATGCCGTTGGTCAGCGGCCCG